>OGXX01002629.1_pt1 | contig 15994 bp, 8 predicted proteins | sample 1576301 | NCBI WGS metagenome assembly OGXX01 (sample SAMEA3541469, study PRJEB24748) | human gut metagenome | biome: human gut; feature: human-associated habitat; material: faeces | place: China | collected 2012
CCTTGAAAATCATTGACAGCCACTGGGAGTGCCGCCAAAAGCTTTTGGTTTTGCAAAATATTCTGTTCATGGCGCATGATCATCCACTGGGATTTGATCTGATATTTTTCAAAAAGTTCCCGGCTCAAATAACGCCGGGCGATTTCCTGATCCCGCTGGGCCCAGGCCTCCTGAACGGTGTAAAACATATTTTGAATATGGCGGTCAAAGTCAGCAAGGCTCCAGGTGGGATCGAAACAGGAAAGATTTTCCATGATCTTTTCCGCTTTCCTGTTTTTAGCCCTCACCTTTATATATAAGGTCACAGCCCCGCCGGACGCCGCTAGCCCCATAACGACATACCCGATGATAGACGAGATCGGATTAGAGCGGGTGTAACCGCCGGTGCCGCCTCCGCCTCCGGTACCTCCCCCGCCTCCGGTACCGCCTCCGCCGCCCGCGCGGGCAAACACGGTGGGAAATGACATGAAAACCACAAGGATGACCGCTAAAGCGGTCATCACGGCCTTCTTTCCGCCTTTCATAATAATCCCCTCTTATGATCAATCAAAATTGGTCCTTGCCGTATTTAATGAAGCTGCAATTTTGATCGGAGTACAGACCAGCCTGTTTTTTATTATTATAGTACATTATAACATGGAGAAAAGAAAAAGTCGACGGAAACGATCTGTTCGCCCCTGTTTTCCGGCGGTCAGAAAACCGCTTTTATATGAGCTCTGATCAATTTGCTTTCGGGGCCTCCAGATATTTTTGCTTTTTTCCTTTGCTGTCCGCAGACGGAATCAGGACGGCTCTGGCAATAACAGAAAAACCGCTGTTTTTATTTACAACTTGGAAATTTGAAAAGGGGGTTCTCCGGAACTCTTTCCCGCCGGGCGTCATCGCCCTTTTGGGGAAGTCCCGAATCCTCCCGAGGCCCTGCCGGGGAAGTTATTTCATAAAAAGTGTTTTTCCTTGACAGGCTCCGTGTGGAAACGAGCTTCTTTCGCCCAAAGGTTTTTCTCTTGGGAAGCTGCTTATCCTTCCCTGGGCATAATCGTCACCGGCTCCACTGTCAGCTCCCTGCCGTTGTAATCCACCACCAGGTGGGTGCGGGGCCGGAGGTCTCTGGAAATGATAGCCTTGGCGATGGCGGTTTCCACCTTGCTCTGGAGGAATCTCCTCAGCGGGCGGGCGCCGTAAACCGGGTCGTAGCCGCTGTCCACCACGTAATCCTTAGCGGCCTGGGTCAGTTCCACCGTGAGCTGCTTTTCCTCCAGGCGCTTTTGCAGGTCAGCGATCATCAGATCCACGATCCTGGTGATCTCATCCTTGGTCAGGGGCTTGTAGAATACGATGTCGTCCAGCCGGTTCAGAAACTCAGGGCGGAACTGCTGCTTCAGCAGGCCATCCACCATGGTTCTGGCCTCCCCGCTGATCTCTCCCTTTTCGTTGATGCCCTCCAAAATGTAATTGGAGCCTAAGTTTGAGGTCAGGATAATGATGGTGTTTTTAAAGTCCACCGTCCGCCCCTGGGAGTCGGTGATCCGCCCGTCGTCCAGCACCTGAAGCAGAATGTTGAACACATCCGGGTGGGCCTTCTCCACCTCGTCGAACAGCACCACGGAATAAGGATGCCGGCGCACCGCCTCGGTCAGCTGGCCGCCTTCCTCGTAGCCCACGTATCCGGGAGGGGCTCCCACCAGTCTGGATACGGAATATTTCTCCATATACTCGGTCATATCGATCCGAACCATATTCCGCTCGTCGTCAAACAGGGTTTGAGCCAGCGCCTTGGCAAGCTCGGTTTTGCCCACGCCGGTGGGGCCTAAAAACAGGAAGGAACCGATAGGGCGGTCCGGGTCCTGGATGCCCGCCCGGGAACGGAGGATGGCTTCGGTGACTTTTTCTACCGCCTCATCCTGGCCGATGACCCGCTGGTGGAGGATATCCTCCAGCCGCAGCAGCTTATCCCGCTCGCCCTCCATCAGCTTAGAAACGGGAATCCCGGTCCACCGGCCCACGATCTTGGCGATCTCCTCCTCGGTGACCTTGTCGTGGAGCAGGCTGGCATTGCTCTGGCCCTCCTCGGCGATCCGCTCCTCCTCCTGAAGCTCCTTTTGCAGGGCGGGCAGGCGGCCGTATTTCAGCTCCGCCAGCTTGTTCAGGTCGTAGCTGCGTTCCGCCTTTTCAATCTCGCCGTTGACCTGGTCGATCTCCTCCCGCAGCTTCTGCACCTTGCCGATGGCCTCTTTTTCGTTTTCCCATTTCACTTTCATCTCTTTAAACTGGGAACGGAGCTCCGCCAGCTCTTTTTGCAGCTCCTGCAGATGCTCCTGGGAAAGGGCGTCCGTTTCCTTTTTCAGGGCGGCCTCCTCGATTTCCAGCTGCATGATCTTCCGGGAAATCTCGTCCAGCTCCGTAGGCATGGAATCGATCTCGGTGCGGACCATGGCGCAGGCCTCGTCTACCAGGTCGATGGCCTTATCCGGCAGAAAGCGGTCGGAAATATACCGGTTGGAAAGGGTCGCGGCGGCGATCAGGGCCTGATCCTGGATCTTTACCCCGTGGAACACCTCGTAGCGCTCCTTCAGCCCTCTCAAAATGGAAATGGTATCCGCCACAGAGGGCTCATCCACCAGCACGGGCTGGAAGCGGCGTTCCAGAGCCGGATCCTTTTCAATATACTGCCGGTATTCGTCCAGGGTGGTGGCGCCGATGCAGTGGAGCTCCCCTCTGGCCAGCAGCGGCTTCAGCAGGTTGCCGGCGTCCATGGAGCCCTCGGTCTTGCCCGCTCCCACGATGGTGTGAAGCTCGTCGATGAACAAAATGATTTTGCCCTCGCTCTTTTTTACCTCGCCCAGCACGGCTTTCAGCCGCTCCTCAAACTCGCCCCGGAACTTGGCGCCGGCGATCAGGGAGCCCATATCCAGGGAAAACAGCTTCCGGTCCTTCAGGTTGTTGGGCACGTCTCCCCGGACGATCCGCAGGGCCAGGCCCTCGGCGATGGCGGTTTTGCCCACGCCGGGTTCACCGATGAGGACCGGATTGTTTTTGGTTTTCCTCGAAAGGATCCGGATCACGTTCCGGATCTCCGAGTCGCGGCCGATTACCGGGTCCAGCTTGTGGTTTTTCGCCAGCTCCACCAGATCCTGGCCGTATTTGGACAGGGAATCATAGGTTTCCTCCGGGGTGTCGCTGGTGACCCGGGTATTGCCCCGAACCGTAGCCAGCACGGACAGGAACTGGTCCTTTGTCACGCCGAACTGCTGGAAAATACGGCTCATGCCTGTGTTCGGCTTTTCCAGAACCGCCATCATAATGTGCTCCACGGAAACATATTCGTCCTTCATCCGGCCGGCTTCCCGCTCAGCGGCGGCCAGATTTTGATCCACGTCGCCGGACACATAGATCTTCCCGCTTTCCCGGCCGGGACCGGTAACCCCGGGCAGGCCCTCTATCCGCTGCTCCACGGCGTGAAGCAAGGCGTCCGGGTCGGTTCCCATCTTTTTCATCAGCTGGGGAATCAGGCCGTCCTTCTGCTCCAGCAGGGCGCAAACCAGGTGCTCCTGCTCGATCTGCATGCTGTTGTGCTCCAGCGCTATATTTTGGGCCTCCTGGATGGCCTCAAGAGATTTTTGAGTAAATTTTTGTGCGTTCATAGTGGTAAGCCTCCTCTATGCTTATGTTGATTCTATTCTATCATGTTATTGTGAATATTTCATTAATATATGGCGTAAATTGCTGTTTTTAAACAGAAAAATTTACCGCTTTCTCTTCCCCAAAATTTGTAGAAAACCACCAGCCTTTTTGCTTTCACAGTCCTCCCGAACCGTTCAGGCCCGTTTCGGGAGTCCCCCGCTTTTAAACGCTTATCTTTAGGGATTGGCATTGATTCACCGTAAAAAATGTGATAAAATTAAAAATAGTTTTTCAATCCCGCTTCGGGTCTTCGGGTACATCCGGCAGACCTTCTGGGCGCTGGTAAATCACCGTCTGAAACAGCGGCCGCCCGCCGCAGGCCGCCGGAAAAGCGGCGGGAGCTCTGTTTTGCAGGCGTTGAGCTTTTGCTTTCACTTATTTTCTATATTATATCATGATAGGTTGGTGCTGAAAATGGAATATAAATTTTCAAATCGGGTACAGTCTTTGAAGCCCTCCGCGATCCGGGAAATTTTCAAGTACGCGGCGGACCCGGAGGTGATTTCCCTGTCCGCGGGAAATCCGTCTCCCGAGGCGTTTCCCACCAAGGCCATTGAGGAGATTACCGCGTCCATTCTGGAGAAAAACCCCATCGCGGCCTTGCAGTACAGTATTACCGAGGGCTACGCCCCTTTGCGGGAAACCCTGAAGGACTACATGAAAAAGACTCATAACGTGGGCCGGGAGTTCGACGAGCTGGTGGTTACCTCCGGCGCCCAGCAGGTCATGGATTTAACCACAAAGTCCCTGTGCAACGCGGGGGATGTGGTCATCTGCGAGGCTCCCAGCTTTATCGGCTCCCTGAACTCCTTCCGCTCCTACGGCGTGCGCCTGCGGGGCGTTCCCATGGATGACGACGGCATGAACCTGGAGGCCCTGGAAACCGCCCTGCGGGAAGAGCCTAACGCCAAGTTTATTTATACCATTCCCAACTTTCAAAATCCCTCCGGTATCACCATGAGCCTGGAAAAACGGAAAAAGGTGTATGAGCTGGCCAAGCGCTACGGCGTGTTGATTCTGGAGGACAACCCCTACGGCGATCTGCGGATCGAGGGCGAGGACCTGCCCTGCATCAAGAGCTTCGACGAGGATGGCCTGGTAATGTACGCGGGCACCTTCTCCAAGGTTTTGGCGCCCGGCATCCGGGTGGGCTACTGCATCGGGCCCTCAGCCGTATGCCAGAAGATGATCGTCTGCAAGCAGGGCGAGGACGTTCACACCAACATCCTGGCCCAGATGATCGCCAACGAGTTTATGACCAAATACGATTATCCGGCCCATATCCAGTTCCTGCGGGACCTGTACCGGAAAAAGGCAAAATTCGCCATGGATCTGATGGACCAGTATCTTCTGCCAAAGATCACCTATAAGCCCATTCAGGGCGGCCTGTTCATCTGGTGCACCCTGCCCGAAGGGGTGGATATGCCTGATTTCTGCAAGCAGGCGGTGCTGCGGAAGGTCTGCGTGGTGCCCGGCAACACGTTCCTGACCGATGAAAGCGAGCCCTGCCAGTGCTTCCGCACCAACTTCTCCACGCCCACCGACCAGCAGCTGGAAAAAGGGATTAAGATTCTCGGACAGCTTGTAAACGAATTAATATAAGGAGGCCCTTCCCATGGAAACAGCGAACACTCCTGAGCGTAAAAAAGTAATTTTCAGCGCGATCCAGCCCAGCGGCACCATCACCCTGGGCAACTATGTAGGCGCCTTGCGGAACTGGGTAGGCCTTCAGGATGACTATGACTGTATTTTCGCCCTGGCGGATCTGCACACCATCACGGTGCGGCAGGACCCGGCCAAATTCCGTAAAAACGCCCTGGAAGCTTACGCCTTGCTGCTGGCCTGCGGCATCGACCTGGACAAAAGCCTGTTCTTTATCCAGAGCCACGTTCATACTCACGCGGAGCTGGCCTGGCTGCTGAACTGTTACACCCAATTCGGGGAGCTTTCCCGAATGACCCAGTTTAAGGATAAATCCCAGAAGCACGCCGATAACGTTAACGTTGGCCTGTTCGCCTATCCCAGCCTGATGGCGGCGGATATCCTGGCCTACCAGGCGGACATGGTGCCGGTAGGCCTGGACCAGAAGCAGCATCTGGAGCTGACCCGGAATATCGCCGAGCGGTTCAACGGCATTTACGGCCAGACCTTCAAGGTGCCGGATCCCTATATCCCCAAGGTAGGGGCAAAGATCATGTCCTTGCAGGATCCCACCAGGAAAATGTCCAAGTCAGATGAGAACGTCAACAGCTACGTGGCCTTGCTGGATAAGCCGGACGACATTATGCGGAAGTTCAAGCGGGCCATCACCGACAGCGACGCTCAGGTGCGTTACGGCGAGGGCAAGGATGGCATTAACAATCTAATGGGGATCTACTCCGTGATGACTGGAAAAACCAACGAGGAGATCGAGCGGGAGTTCGACGGCAAGGGCTACGGTGATTTCAAGCTGGCGGTTGGCGAAGCGGTAGTGGATCATCTCCGTCCCATCCAGGAGGAATTCACCCGGCTCATCGGCGACAAGGCCTATTTGGAGCAGTGCTATACCAAGAGCGCCGAGATTGCCCTGCGGATTTCCCAGCGCACCCTGGACAAAGCCATGAAAAAGGTGGGCTTTGTAAAACGCGCCTTTTAAAGCGGTTTCGCTTTGCGGCAGAACCGGAGGCTTTGCCGCTGAACCATACAACTAGCAGACAAGCCGGAGAGCGGTATGCTCTCCGGCTTGTCCTTTTTCTCTGGCTGCCGTGTCAAAAGGAAGAAGCGCCGGACGCTATATGGCGTCCAGCGCTTCTTTAATTCGTTTCGCGGGAACCCTTTCCCGAATGACGGGCCGGTGGTTAAGCCCTTAAGCTCTTTTATTCGCTGGCCTTGCCCCGCTTGCCCTTGACAAGCACCAGAACCAGTGCCGCGCTGATCAAAAGAACGGCGCTGACAACGGCGGCTGGGAAGCCGTCTCCGGTGGGCACGTATTTATCGTTGCTGGAGCCGCCGGAAGAACCAGAAGCGCTGGAGGAGCCGGCCTCACCAGAGGAGGCTCCGGCCTGTCCATCGCTGTAGGCGAGAGCGAAAACAGAAAATTGGTCGCTTTCAATGGTGACGGTAGCCGGGTCGTTGTCCAAATCCTTCAGCAATTCCACGACGCCGTTGTGCTCACGGTAAATGACAAAGGTGCGGCCGTCCTTCCGCAGCTCCTCGGGGATACTGATGGTCAAACGGATGGGCTTTTTCGTTTCCGTGATCGCGGCGCTCTGGTCGTTTAATACCTTGAACAGGGAAATGTCCAGGTAAACGCCCTCCTGATAGCCGGACATGGCGTTCTGGAACAGCTCTTTCTGCTGCTCGCTAAGCTCCGCCTTTTCCACAGAGATCACGATTTGAGCGCCGGCGTTGATTTCCTCTTCCGTCAGCAGGCTCTCCGCCAGCTCCGCCTGATCCATGCCAAGGGATACCTGGGGAACGTCCTTATCCTGGTCAATGACGACATCCGGGTTCTCCGGCTCCTCCGGCTCAGAAGCGACTACCTGTACGGTATACTCTTTCTCGAATACAGTGGTGTAGCCGGTGTTTTCCGTCAGGTTCAGGGCAATCTGATAGGTGCCTTCTTTCAGCTCACCGCTGAAGAAATAGGTAGGAACCAGGGTGTCCGCAGTCTCCCAATCGGTTACGTCCTCGATCAGAGACAAAGTGCTTTCCGGCTGGCGGAAAGAGTGTTGATATCCAAGAATGTCAAGCTCCTGAGACGGCTGAAAAGCGATCGTTGCGGCGGTTCCCTCAGTCAGGGTGATTACGTCTCCTGAAATATTCGCCTTGCCGGAGACAACGGCCGGGGCCACAGTAACCGGCACGGGAGCGGCCTGCACCTTAACCGTGTATTCCTTCTGGAATACGGTGGTGTACCCGGTGTTTTCCGTCAGGGTCAGGGTGATCTGATAAGTGCCTTCCTTGAGGCCGCTGAAGGAATAGGCGGGAACCAGGCTGTCCGCTGTCTCCCAGTCGGTTACGTCCACAATAGTCTCATTGGTATCAGCCGGCTGAGCCAGGGAATACTGGTATTCAATAATACCAAGCTCCTGAGACGGCTGGAAGGCCACCGTGGCGGCCTTGCCCTCAGTCAGAGTGATAACGTCTCCCTCCACAGCGGCTTCACCTGAGGCGACGGTGGGGGTTACGCTGAGCTCCTGAGGAGCAGCGGCCGCACTAATGCTTGCGCCGGCCAGCAGTACGCCCGTCAAAACAACGGCCAAAGCTTTCTTAAAAAACTGCCTCATAATTTTAACTCCTTCTTTCTTTTATTTTGACATAATGAGAAACCGCTCTGTTCCGTATCCGCAAGTCCATAGCACGGCTATAAAGCTTTTTGCCGCGCGGCCGCTTTTCATGGCCGCGCAGCCGTTCCAGCAGGCTAAACTTTTGCGGATGCCAAAAAAAGGCAATAAAAAAAGCAATATTTCGCCTGAATTGGCAAAATATTGCTTAAAGCCTCGTAAAACCAACACGTCTACAAAAGTTTACATTTTTAAATCTCAAGCTGGTATTTTGCCAAGGTCTTTATCAGCCTTTGACCGCCGCAGTCCCGCGGCCTTATCATGAGCTTCTCATATTGGTCACACCTATTATAGTAAATAACGAACATTTTGTCTAGAGGCTTTTTCGATTACATAAATTTTCTAAACCCCGTTTCACAAAAGGGCATCGCCGTGTCCTTCAGCGCGCCGGCCTCCCTGCTTTTTCAATTCCGCCAAGCTTCCCGCCCCGGTAGATTCTGGGAACCCTCTTAGTGATTTGGCAAACCGTTTCATAATTGATGGTTTGATCCAGAGAGGAAACCTCCTCCACCGGAAGAAAGGCACCGCCGTCCCGGCCGAACACCGTCACCACGTCCCCCTCCTCCACGTCAGGAATATGAGTGACATCCAGCATCAGCTGATCCATACACACCCGCCCGATGATCCTGGCCCTTTGGCCGCGCACCAGCATTTCTCCCAGGTTGGAAAGGGCCCTTGGGTAGCCGTCGGCGTAACCGATGGGTACGGTGGCGATTTTGGTTTCTCTACGGGTGGTATAGGTTCTTCCATAGCTGACATCCACGCCCGAGCCTACGGTCTTTACCATCGACACTACGGATTTCAGCTCCATCAAAGGTCTCAGGTCCAGGGGCCGGCGCACCTTAGAGGAGGGTTCCAGGCCGTACAAAATGATTCCGGCCCGTACCAGGTTAAAGTTCATCTCAGGATAATCCAGGATTCCCGCGCTGTTGCTGCAATGGCAAAACGGGATGGAAATCCCCCAGCCCTTCAGGGTGTCCGCCACCAGCCGGAAGCTTTGATACTGCCTTTTGGTATAGTCCGCCCCGGCCTCCGCCTCGTCCGCCACAGCGAAATGGGTGAACAGGCCCTCCAGCAAAAGCCCAGGCAGCTCCGCAATCCTCCGGGCCGCAGCCGCGGCCTCCAGCGCCTGGGTCTGGTTCTGCGCGCTTAATCCAATCCGGGTCATTCCCGTATCGACAGCGATATGAACCCTTACCCGTGTTCCAGCCTCCTGGGCGTAAGACGACAGCTGCCGCGCGTGGCTCTCGGAAAGCACCGCCTGGGAAATCTCCATCTGGGCCAGAAGCCGGGCGTCGCTGTCCGGGGTAAAGCCCAGAATCAAAATGGGCTTTTGAATCCCGGCTTCCCGCAGCTCCTGGGCCTCCTCCAGGTTGGATACCGCGAACCAGTCCGCCCCCGCCGCCTCGCTTTCCTTCGCCAGAGGCACCGCCCCGTGACCGTAGCCGTCGGCCTTAATCACGCACATCAGCTTTGCGCTGGGGGCAATGGCGCTTCGGATTTCTCTGATATTGTGGTCCAGGGCGTCCAAATCCACCTGGGCCCAGGTTCTCTTTAAAAACGGCTCCATAGTATCTCCTCTGTTCTGTTTCAAACGTGCTCTTTCATTATAGTCCCCCCACGCCGGCCTAGTCAACCAAAGCAACAAAATTTTAACCGTTGTCAAAAAACAGGAAAAATCCGGCCTTTCCCCGCATATGCTGATAGAAAACCCAAACGGGGGAAAACAAGGCCGCGAAAGGGAAGCTTGTATTGTAAGGCTTACAGCGAACCTCCGGCACAGGGAAACAGCCCGGCCCGACCGGAAGCCGGAGCGCCCAGCCCCGCCGTCCGGCAGCTATTGTCCCTCCGGCTCTGGTATATCCGATAAGCCTGAATGTATTATGAAAAACACTTTATGCAGGGAGGCATTGCAATGACATTCCAGCCAGTCTGGTCCGGCGGCAGCGGGGATTTAGACGATCTGATCTTTGAGGGTGAGGAGCCCAGGGAAAGCGAACGCTGACAGCCTTCTTCCAAATCGCTCTGGCAGGGCGCTCCGCCGGCCCCGCGCTCCCGCCGATTGACATCTTTCCGCGCAGGCTCTCCGGCAATTTCCCTGTCAGCGGCTCCCGCCATAGAAACGGCAGGAGCCGCAAGGCTAAGGTCCGGCTCTGGCTTTCTTTTTTATCCATGCCCGACAGCAGACCCCCGCCGCAGAGACAGCGTCGCTCCGCCTGATCACGCAAAAAAAGCACCGTCTGGAAAAGCGTCTTTCCCGGACGGTGCTTTTTATGATCCGTTTTTGGTGCTTCTAGGTGCTTCTAATAAACTATTCCAGGATATTTCCGAAAGCGCAAAAGGGAAGCGCATACGGCTTGGCATTTCCAGGCAAAAGGCACTATTCTTCCCCGGCGCCCGCTCTGTCCAGCCTCAATGGCCGGATAGGCTTGGCCCCGCAGGCTCCAGCGCTTTCCGCATCACAATAGGCTTTTCCCTTTCAGCCGGCGGCTGTTCAGCAGCTCCCGTCAGCGGTCAGCTGTCGAACCGGCCGGGCTGATAGTTGCTTACCGCCGCGTCGTTCATGGTGCAGCTGTATTCGGAGGTTTCCTTTTCCATTCTCTCCTGGAACTCATCCTGCTTCATGGCGGCTAAAACGCTCATTCTGCCGCTCTCCGTGGACAACTCATCCAGATGATCCCCTATTTTTCCTTTATACAGGAAATAGTAGGAGGTACCGGACTTGATAGCCCTGGCCTCGCCCTCCTTCATTTCGTCAAATGCGGTTTGCAGGTCGGAGGAAAGGACGATATTTTCCGTCAGGGTTACGCTGCCGTTTAACGGGCTGCTTTCCAGGCCCTCCGCTGTCTGATAATCGGAAGCTACCTCATCCGGGGTCTTGTCCCCATCGCTGACCTGCTGGGCGTACTCCTTAAACTGTTCCTCGATCTCCGCGATCTCGTCGTCGCTCAGGTTTGCGGTGGTGCCATCCTCGCCGGTGGTAGTCAGGCTTTTAGAGAAATACCGGTATTCCGAATAGCTGTCTTTAAAAAAGTTCTCCAGCTCCTGGTCGCTCACAGCCTCGGTGCCGTTTTCCCCATAAATAGATTCAAATATTTTCAGATATTTCGCGTTGTACAAGCTATAAGCCTTTAGAAAGCTGTCCTTGGAGATGCCGAAGCCCTCCAAAACGCTCTTTTGCTGCGCCCAGGCCGCGGTTCCCGTTTCCTCTGCTTCCTTCTGATCCTCGTCGGTCCACTCAATCCCATCAGCCTTTATTTTGGCGTCCAGGTATAAGGTCTCCTTTGTTTTCAGCACCGCCTTATCCTGCATCCACTGGGTAACATTCTTGCCGTCGATCTGCTGGGAATAAAAGTCGGTGGAGCCGGAGCTGGTTCCGGAGCTGAGAGACTCCATCATCACCCGGGACTGGGCCTCCTGGTAAGCGCTGTAAAGGTTATAAATATAAACCCCCGCCGCCAGAGTCTGGGTATCGTCCTTAGCGCTCCAGCTGTCATCGGCGCAGCCCGCCAGGCTGACCGCCATGGCGCCCGCCATAAAGACCGCGGCGGCCTTTTTGAAAAATCCGGTTTTCATAAATCTGAATCCTCCTATATCGCAATTGCTTAGCATACTGGCATATAGGTTAAATTATACACGTATTTTCCTGGTTTGTCCAGAATTTTATCTTTCAGTTTGGCGGCCCCGCTATTCCAATAAAGGCCCGGAGAATGGCTTTCCTGATTTTATGCCGCCGGTCAGCCCTCACGGCGTCTCAGGCCTGGAACACCTGACGCAGCGTCTCCAGGGGGGAATCCCCGGCCTGAAGCTTTACGGAAATATAAGGCTTTGCCCCGGCGTTGACCAGCACCCTCTTTTTGAACGCGCCGATCAGCCTGCTGACAAACTCCATATCCAGCTTTCTCTGGTACAGCAGCAGGGCCCCGGCGTTCTGCTTAATCTCGTAAATGCCCAGGGAGGCCGCCGTATTCCGGATCAGGGCCACGTCGATCAGGCCCTTGACTGAGGCGGGAGGCTCCCCAAACCGGTCGATCAGCTCATCCAGCACGTCCATAGCGTCGTCCTGGCTGCGGATGTCGGAGATCCTGCGGTAAATTTCCAGCCGCTGGCTCAGGCTTTCGATATAGCCCTCCGGAATGTGCGCCTGAACCTGGACGTCCACCAGACATTCCAGCTCGTAGGAGGAGGCTTCCTCGCCCTTTTCCTCGCTGACCGCCTCGCCCAGCAGGCGGAGATACATATCGTAGCCCACGGTTTCCATATGTCCGTGCTGTTCGCCGCCCAGGATATTGCCGGCGCCCCGCAGCTCCAGGTCCCGCATGGCGATTTTAAACCCGGAGCCAAATTCGGTAAACTCCCGGATAGCGGCAAGCCGCTTTTGGCTGATCTCGGAAAGGACCTTATTCCGGGTAAAGGTCAGATAAGCGTAGGCCCGCCGGCTGCTGCGGCCCACCCGGCCCCGGATCTGGTGAAGCTGGGAAAGGCCCATGTGATCCGCGTCCTCGATGATGATGGTGTTCACGTTGGGAACATCCACTCCGGTTTCGATGATGGTGGTGCACACCAGCACGTTGATCTCCTGCTCCATGACCCTGCGCCAAACCTCGGAAAGCTCTCCCTCCGGCATTTTGCCGTGGCCGAAGCCTACCTTGGCCTCGGGAATCTGGGCCTGGAGCCGGGCGGCCACCCGCTCGATGGATTCCACCTTATTATGCAGATAGTACACCTGGCCGCCCCGGCGCAGCTCCCGGCGGACAGCGTCGTTAATGACGGCCTGGTCGTATTCCAGAACATAGGTCTGTACCGGATGCCTGTCCTGGGGCGCCTCCTCCAGAGAGGACATATCACGGATGCCGGACAGGGCCATATTCAGGGTACGGGGAATGGGCGTTGCCGACAGCGTGAGCATATCCACGCCGCTGAACATTTCCTTGAACTTTTCCTTGTGTGCTACCCCAAACCGCTGTTCCTCGTCTACAATCGCCAGGCCCAGCGCATGGAATTCCACATCCTTCTGCACAATGCGGTGGGTGCCGATTACAATATCGGCCTTTCCGCTTTTCAGTTCCTTCAGGATTTCCTTCTGGCGCTTCTGGGGCACAAACCGGGACAGCATCACAATATTCACCGGAAAATGCTCAAAGCGGCGTACTGCCGTCTGATAATGCTGCATTGCCAGCACCGTAGTGGGCACGAGGATGGCACACTGCTTGCCACTCATGACGCATTTCATCGCCGCACGCAGCGCAATCTCTGTTTTCCCAAAGCCCACATCGCCGCAGAGCAGACGATCCATCGGGCGCTCCCGTTCCATGTCCTGCTTGACTTCCTCGGCACACGCCAGCTGGTCCTCCGTCTCCACATAGGGAAACCGGGCTTCAAACTCGTGCTGTATGGCATCATCCGGCAGGAATGCAAAGCCCTTCGCCTTTTCCCGTTTGGCATACAGCGCCAGCAGCTCATCCGCCATATCCCGCACGGCACGCTGGACGTTGTTCCGCGTTTTTTGCCACTCCGGCGAGGACAGCCGGCTCAACTTTACGTTGGCATCCTCCCGGGGGCCGATGTACTTGGAAACCATATCCAGCTGCGTTACCGGCACATAGAGGTTTTCCTTCCCGGCATACTGAATGGTGATATAGTCCTTGGTAACGCCTTCCAGTTCCAGCTTCCGAATGCCCAGAAAGCGGCCGATTCCGTGCAGCGCATGCACCACCAGATCGCCCGGCGTGATGTCGGAAAGTGTGCGGATTTCTTCGCCCCGTTTGTGCTTTTTCTTCCGGACAGAACCGGCGCGCATGGCTCTGGTCTGGGTGATCAGTGCCGTCTTGATTTCCGGATAGGAGAAGCCCCCGGACAGACTTCCTGTGCGGAGATAAACCGTCCCGGCCTTCCACACGCTGTCCGGCTTTGCCATTTCACAGGAAATGCCGCTCTCCTTCAAATCCTGCTGCAAAATCGGCAGCGTCTTTTCGCTTCCGGCAAAGAGCATGGTACAATACCCCTGAGCGCAGTATTCCTGCAAATCCTCGGTGAGCTGCCGCAGTTCGCCGCCCCAGGGGGCGTTCTGGAGTGCATCCGTACTCAGCAGCTTCTGAAAGGCAATGTGTTCGCCGCCCTGCAAAAAATTGCTGAGATACACCTGAAAGCGTCCTTCCAGCTTTGCGGCAATTTCCGGAGGATTCTGATAATAGCCCTCCAGCCCCCGGCAAAGGTTCCCTTCTTCCAGCAGCAGCCGGCAGTCCTCCTGATACTGCGCCAGCACATTACGCTGCACGTCCACAATTGCGCCGTATTCGCTGAAGCAAACGGTTTCCATCCCGTAATCAAACAGCATGGCCGGCGTTTTCTGCACAAGCGGTGCATATTTCTCCAGATGCACCAGCGGTACGCCGCTGTCCAGCCGGTCTGCGTCCGCATACAGCTTTTCTCGTGCCAGATCTGCATATTTCCCCCGAAGCGTTCCGGCGTGCTGCCGGATCCGTTCCGCCAGTGCCGCCCCATCACAGAGAAATTCTCTGGCCGGCGGAATCTGCACTTCGGAAACCGGCTCAGTTCTTCGCTGGGTCTCCGGATCAAACTGTACCATCAGATCGATGGTATCATCCCAAAATTCAATTCGTACCGGCATGGGCAGCTGCACCGGAAACACGTCCAGGATATCCCCCCGAATCGAGAACTGTCCCGGCCCGGACACACTGTCTCCCCGTTCATAGCCGCATGCAGTCAGCATCTGCGCCAGCTGTTTCAGATCTGCGGTTTCGTCCCGGCACAGAGTGATGGTATGCTGCTGCAACTCCTCAGGAGAAATGGTGGGCTGCATCAGCGCCTCCGCACTGGCGATCACAACGCGGCAGCTTCCCTGCTGCAATGCCGAAAGCGCGCTGATCCGGCTGTGAATATAGGCCGTTGTCACGCCCTCCACCGGTGTCAGCACCAGTTCTTTCGCCGGGAACACCCACGCCGTCTGCGCTTCCTGCATGGTATTGATATCGTCACAGAGCCGCCGTGCTTCCGCTTCCTCCCCGGTAATCACCAGAATCGGAGTTGTTGTTTCACACAGCGCCGCCAGCAGATGCGCCTTCTGGCTGTCGTCGGGGCCGTATAACGCCGTGGTTCCCCCCCGGGTCAGTTCCTCGATCAGCTGCTCAAAGGCCGGCAGCTTTTCCAGCGGCACTCAGGTGTTCCATTGCTTCCGTAAAAAACCGCATGGGCTTCTCCTTTCTCCTGTTTTAAGAGCCTGCCTTTACAAGATACGCTTGTGAAGACGGGTTCTAATGCCTGTGCCAATCAGTGGCTGTATAAATTCATAGCGCCGTTCATATCACCGGCAGTAATCTTCTTTGCCGCATCTGCCGCATGTTCCAGCGCCGGACGGAGTGCCTCCATATCTGTCTCGCTGAATTTTGACAGCACCCAGTCTGCCAGATCATACTGCGGATTGGGCTTTTCTCCCACACCCACCCGGATGCGCGGAAACGTCTCTGTTCCCAGCTGTGCAATAATGCTCTTGATTCCGTTGTGGCCGCCGGCACTGCCCTTGCGCCGGATACGCAGCTTCCCCGGTGCCAGGGTGATATCATCATAAATGATCAGCACCTGCTCCGGCGGAATGTGGTAGAACTGCGCCGCAGCGCCGATGGCATCACCGCTGCGGTTCATATAGGTGGCCGGCTTCATCAAAAGACACCGTACCTCACCCACCATTGCCTCGGTGCAGTCGGACTGAAACTTCATCCGATCCAGCTTTACGCCGCACTGCTCCGCCAGTACATCCATGGTGAGAAATCCGGCATTGTGCCGGGTGTCCGCGTATTCCAGTCCGGGATTTCCAAGACCGGCGATAATCCATTGCAGCTTTCCTTTCAGCCGCCCGTCATTTCCCGACTCAATCTGCCGGAATAAATCCATAATACCCATTTTACGCATAACCTGCTTCATGCGGCACCAGGAATACCCCCAATGCCGCATGAATGTCCTTTCTATAC
>OGXX01002649.1_pt1 | contig 15905 bp, 7 predicted proteins | sample 1576301 | NCBI WGS metagenome assembly OGXX01 (sample SAMEA3541469, study PRJEB24748) | human gut metagenome | biome: human gut; feature: human-associated habitat; material: faeces | place: China | collected 2012
ATGGTACTGAATTTGTATGCTGAGAATCCTGCCACCTGTTCTTTGGAAGTAATATCCCCATCTACACAGATAATACGGTTTTCAAACAGCTCCCTGCATGGATTGTCGAAATAGTACATCAGCATATTCATCATTCGTTTTTCCGGTGATTCATATTTACCCTTGCGCACCAGACAGTAAACCTTGCCGTCATAATTGTCAAGGAACGCCTTGAGAACATGGATTCCCAGGAAACCGGTGGCACCTGTGATCATAATATCTCCCAGCTCTTCCTTTGTGACTCTGTCTGCATTTTCTTCAGTATTTGCACTGATCACGTTCTGGATCCTGTTATAGTTATAATCTGAAAATTCATTCTTACTCTGGACAGTCTCTGCAATTCCGTCATTATCAATCAGAGCTGCCAGCTCCCGTACAGTAGGATATTTGAAAATATCCGCATATACCAGCGAAATATTCTTTGAGAGACACATAACAGCAACCTTGGATGCAGTAAGAGAAGATCCTCCAAGCTCAAAGAAGTTGTCTTCAATACCTACCCTTTCGATTCCCAGCGCTTTCTCAAAAATCTCACAAAGTGTTCTCTGAGCTGCAGTAACCGGCTCTACATAGCTGGCAGTATTTGTGGTTATCTCCGGCATTGGCAATGCTTTTTTGTCGATTTTACCTCCTGGTGTCACCGGCATTGCTTCAAGGTGAACAAAGAAGGATGGCATCATGTAATCCGGAAGCAGCGGCTCCAGGAAGATTTTTAATTCTTCATCCGGAATGCTTTCCCCTGTATAATAAGCAGTGATATATTTGTTTCCGCTCTTTTCGATCACTGTAACAGCTGCATTCTGTACCAATTCATGTTTAAGAAGGGCTCCCTCGATCTCACCAAGCTCAACACGGTATCCCCTTATCTTCACCTGGGAGTCAATTCTGCCTATGTACTCAATATTTCCGTCACCCTTCATGCGGACCATATCACCGGTTCTGTAAAGTCTTCTGTCCTCCTCGCATACGGAGAATGGATTCTCCACAAATACAGAGGCAGTTTTTTCCGGAAGATTATGATATCCTCTTGCGATCTGACGTCCTGCATGGCAAAGCTCGCCGGAAGCTCCCACCGGAAGTCTGTTCAGAGCCTCATCCACAATGTAACTGCGGACATTTCTCTGGGATTTTCCGATCGGAATATTATCATACTGCTTATCCACCCTGAACTCCGTGGAAGATACGGTGTTTTCTGTAGGACCGTAGCCATTGATCATCTGATAAGTACGTTTTCTGTAATGCTTGAATTTCTCTCCGCCCAGTGTAACAAATCTAAGTGCCGGTGCATCCTCCAGAAGTTCTGCAACCAGCTCACCCATCTGTGTAGGGAAGGTTACTGTGGTAATCTTTGCTTCTTTTATATATTTGCTTATGGCAATTGCATCCTTTCGGATACCCTCAGGTAAAATGTATAAGATCGCACCTGCAGTAAGAGGAGCAAAGAGATCGATCACTGACGCATCAAAGCAGAAGCTTGCAAACTCTGCAGTAATGTCATCCGGTGTAAGGCCTCTGTCCTGTGTGATATATTCGATCAGGTTCATCAGGTTTCTGTGTTCCAGCATAACACCTTTCGGCTTTCCTGTGGATCCTGAGGTATAGATCATATACGCAAGGTTCTCAGGTTTGGGAGCGGTAAGTTTGGCAGTAAGTTCAAAATCCTTTGCTTCTGCTGCCACAGAATCCAGACTGATCACATTTCCCTTATAGAAATCTACCAGATCTCTGTACTGATCGATCACAAGAAGATTCTCTGCTCCCGAATCCGTTAACATGTACTCAATTCTGCTCTGGGGGTATTCCGGATCCAAAGGAACATAAGCTCCGCCGGCCTTCATAACACCTACATAAGCGATGGCATATTCCTTTGTCCTGCCGCACAGGATACCGGTTGCCTGCTCCGGACCAAATCCATTTTCCGTAAGCCTCTGTGCAACGTAGTCAGACATTTTATCCAGTTCTCTGTAAGTAAAGTCACCAAATTCATCTCTTACAGCCGGTCTGTCCGGGTACTTCGCTGCTGCCTCCCTGAACAGATCCACAAAGGTCTTTCCTGCATGCTCAGGAATATTCTCCATTTCCGTCTCTTCCTCAAACATCAGTCTGATATCTGCAGGGTCACATTCATTCAGGATTCCCTCAGCAATAAGCTCCAGATTATCTGCCAGATATTTTATGGTTTCTTCCTGGTACATATCGCCTCGGTATTCAATGTCAAAGACAAATTTATTCTTCTCAATGGAGATACTGATGGACACCGGGGCTTTTGCCATATTCAGGCGGACAGGCTCTTCCTGTGCATATTCTCCGCCCACATTGTCAAATTCAAAATTATCACCCTGGTACACAACCATGGCATCTGCCTTAATATTAAACTCATGACTGATCTGTGAGAACGGATAAATATCATTGTTCATGGAATTGATCAGCTGTTTCTGAACCTCAGTGAGACACTGCTCTGTGCTTCCTGCAAAATTACAGTAAACAGGAAGAGTTTTTACAAGCATACCCACTGTTTCCGAAAGTCTGGAATCATTTCTTCCGTGGTAAATAGTGGTAAATACAGCATCCTTCTTAAAGTTATATTTGCCCAATGTAATACCAAAGGCAGAAATAAAGAATACGTTCTCTGTAATTCCATGCTTTTTGCAGAATTCCTTTACACCCTGTACGGAGATTTCTGCTGTTTCCCTGCGGTAAAGCTCAGCTGTGGGAACTGCTCCGCTCTTATCCGGATAGAAGCTGATGCTTCCTCCTGCGTTCTCAAATACAGATCTGTAATAGCCTTCTGCGTTTTTATAAATATCTCCGGCAAGGGCATCCCTGTTGTCCAGAGCAAGATCATAGGAGGTATAGGTCTCCGGTTCCAGTTTCTCACCGCTGTAGGCCCTGTTAATGTCATTCATGATAATGGCAAGGGAGGTACCGTCAGCAACAATATGATGAAGGTCAAGGAACAGATAATTACCTTCACAGGTTCTGTAGATCTCAAACCGGAAAAGCTTCTCATTAAACAGCATGTACGGACGGACCAGTGTTTCTTTATTCATTCCGTTTAGGATCTGTGTTTTGTATACAAGATCATCATTCCGTTTCTGAAGCACATTTCCATTATCGTCCATGAAAAGCTTTGTTTTCAGATAAGGATGGGCTTCCACTGTACTGTCAATGGCTGCTGCAAGTTTATCCAGATCTACCTTTTTGTCAAGTTTCAGCAGATAAGGGATATTGTAGATGGTTGAACCCATATTTGCAGTACATTCAATAAAAATTCCCTCCTGTGTGTTGGTGAGAGGATAACTTTCCTGTACTTCCCTCTTTGTCTCCTTGCCTGCAGTCTTTACAAAGTCCTCCAGCATCTGGATCGTAGGATGATTCTTTACATCCGATGTTTTCACAACAATGTCAAAGGCCTTTGAGATCAGAATATTCAGCCGGATGGCTGTGATAGAGGTCAGTCCTGCCTCATAAATATCTGTGGTGATTCCAAATTCTGTATAACCCAGAACCTCTGCAATGCAGTCAAATAATTTCTGCTGCACTTCGTTTTGTGGCTTGATGATCTCTGCTGCCTTTCTCTCAGGCATTGGGAGAGCCTTCTTGTTTACCTTCTGATTCTGGTTCAGCGGGATCTTGTCAATCTGCATGGTAACAGCAGGAACCATATATGGAGGCTTTGTCTCCTTAATAAAGTTATTTAGAGCATTAATATCTACTTCGCTGTCAGATACCACATATGCAGCAATATATTTGCCGCCACCCTGCTCATCAAAGGCAACCACAGTGGCATCCTTGATACCGGGATATCTTCTGATCACTTCTTCCACTTCTGAAAGCTCAATTCGGAAGCCTCTGATCTTAACCTGGGAATCCTTTCTGCCAATGATCTGGATATTTCCGTCAGGAAGATATCTGGCCACATCACCGGAGTGGTACATTACCTCATAACCCGGAGTATCATCGTAAATATTCTTTGTGTAGACCTCAGCTGTTTTCTCAGGCTTATTAAGGTATCCTCTTGAAACCTGCCATCCGGTGATCATCAGCTCTCCGCATGCACCTGGAGGAAGCATATGTCCGAACTTGTCTGCAATATAAAGCTTGGCATTATCCAGTGCTTTTCCGATAGGAACATTAGGATAATACTTATCCACTTCAAACAAAGTAATGAAAATGGTAGTCTCTGTAGGGCCATAAGCATTTATAAAGGTATAACCCTTTGGCGGTTCACAAGGAACAAGCTTTTCTCCTCCTACGGAAAGATACTTCAGGCTCTTGCATTCCATCTCAAGTGCAAACTGTCTTCCTACCTGTGTGGTCATAAAGGAATGGGTAATACCTTTCTCATCAAAATAACTCTGAAGTCCCATGAAATCCAGACGGATCTCTTCTGGAATAATATGAAGCTGTGCACCATTTGTAATGGCTCCGTAAATATCCATCATGGAAGCATCAAAACCAAAGGATGCATAGGCTGCTATCCTGGAATCAGAATCTATACCATAATATCTTCTGTACCAGCGGCAGAATGCAGTAATATTTCCATATTCAAGCATACAGCCCTTTGGCACACCTGTGGAACCTGAGGTGTACAGAAGAATAAACAGGTCATGTAACTGAGGTTTTTTAAGCTCAGCCTTTATATCAGCAAGTCCTGGGATCTCATCTGTAAATAACACAGGTCCCTGATAGCCGTCTACCAGATGTAAAAGCTCTCTGTCTGCGATGAGAAGCTTGGCAGCAGAATCCTCCAGCATGTACATGAGACGATCCCTGGGGTAAGTGGGGTCCAGAGGCTGATAAGCTGCTCCGGCCTTGATTACGCCCATAGGTGCGATGGCCATATATTCACAGCGTGGAATCAGGATAGATACAACATCCTCAGTGCCGATGCCCTGGGATACAATATATTTTCCAAGTCTGTCGCTGATCTCATCCAGTTCTTTATAGGTATATTTTCTGTCTTTAAATACAACTGCAGTATGATCCGGAATGGTCTCCACCATTTCGTCAAACATGTCAGAGATCGTCTGGCTTCTGTCATATTCCTGGGCGGTATGGTTAAACTCTGCGATTTTCTCTGCAGCATTTCCGGACAAAATGGAAATTTCAGAAATATATTTTGCCTTCAGCATGGAATCCATTGCTGCCTCATAGGCATCCAGAATTCCTTTTACAAACTCCTCACTATACTTATCGCTGCGATATTCTGCAGTCAGTACATATTTGTGGTCATACTCTCTTACCTGGATAAGCAAAGGCATTTTAGACATATCCAGGGAAAGGTCATGGCCTCTGGCAATGGTATCACCGATAGGATAATCGTCACTGAGCTCTGCCTGGTATGCAAAAACAAGGTCAGAACTGAAACCGTATTTTGCACAGATGTCAGAGAATGGGAAAATATCATTGGCCATGGAGGACAGAAGCTGTTCGGAGAGCTCTGTCATATAGGTCTGTATGGTAGCCTTTGGATCACAGGAGCAATAAACAGGCAGGGTCTTTACAAGCATACAAACGGTATTCTCAAGTCTGGAGTCATTTCTGCCGTTATAGATGGTGGCAAAAAGACTGTCTTCAGAATTGGAGTATCTGGTCATGAGAACGCCGAACAGACCTGTAAATAAAATATTAGGGGTAACACCAAGCTTTTCGCAGGCGGAAAGGACCACAGATTCCCGTGTGTCCATCTCTTTTGACAGATAACCTCTCTCAGGGATCTCACCGTTTCTGTCAGGAAGAGGAAGGGATTCTGTCTCGACTCCTTCAAAAATACTGTCATAGTATTTCTCTGCCTTCTTGTATTTACCCTCTTTCATCTGCTGCTCTTCATCCAGTGCAGCATCAAAGCCGGTATAGGATTCCTTTTTCAGCTTTTTACCCATATAGGCACTGTTGATATCTTCGAAAATAATATCATAGGAGTTGCCATCAGCAAGGATATGATGAAAATCTGTAAAGAGATATTTCCTGTCTTCAGTAATATAGATCGCTACCCTGAGCAGACATCCCTTTTCAAGCTTAAAGGGGCGCACAAGCTGAGCCTTCAGTTCCTCAAACTGCTCATTTGTGGTCTGGATCACCTCAGGTACAAAGATCTCATTGTAAGGTTTCTGTACCATCTCACCTCTGTCGTTCAGATACACTCTTGTGAGCAGATAAGAATGTGCACTTACTGTACTGGTGATGGCATCTGACAGCTTCTGTACATCAATGGCAGGCTCCAGATCAAAGAGGAAAGGAATATTATATACAGTGCTTTCAGGATTTTTCATACACTCTGCAAAAATTCCCTTCTGGGAACCTGTAAGAGGATAAACTTCTCTTTTTTCATAGGTTCTGATCTTAGGTGCCAGCATAATATATTTTTCCAGCTTCTCTACTGTATTGTTTTCGTGGAGATCACTGGTTTTCACTGTAACTCCGAATTCATCGGAGATGAGAATACACAGCTTCATGGCACTTATGGAAGATAGGCCTGCCTTATAAAAGCTTGTGTCAATACCAAAGAAGTCATTCTCTACAACCTTTGCAACAATCTGGAAAATCTTCTTCTGCATTACGGTCTCAGTCTCTTTCAGGTTCTTTGGCTGGGCAACAGGCTTTGGAAGTGCTTTTTTGTCAATCTTACCATTCTGGGTTATGGGCATTTTTTCCAGCTGGATAAATACCTCAGGAACCATATAATGTGCCAGGGATTCTGCAGCATAATCGGAAAGCTCCTCAGGACTGATCTCACGGTCTGCAATAAAATAACAGCAGAGATATTTATTATCCACAGGTACGGTAATGCTGGTAATAATTCCCTCATAAGAATTGATCACCTCTTCAATCTCCCCAAGCTCAATTCTCAGTCCGCGAAGCTTGATCTGGTTATCCATTCTTCCGAAAAACTCAATCTCACCTTCAGGACTGATCCTTGCAAGGTCACCGGTCTTGTAGGCTCTCTCTCCGTTCAGGTCAATAAAGACAGCAGCTGTCTTTTCCGGCAGATTCATATAGCCTCTGCCTACTCCAAGACCTGCGATCACAAGCTCTCCTGTTTCGCCGTCAGGAACAACGTGGTTCTCCTTGTCCACGATATAGACCTTAACATTACCGTTAGGGACACCGATGGTAATATTTTTACTGTCAGTGATTACCTTCATAGTACAGCTGATAGTAGTTTCCGTAGGTCCATAACCGTTCATAATGTAGGCATCCGGGTTTACTCTGCGAATCTTGTCATACAGAGCCGGAGGAAAAGCCTCTGCACCTACATCAAACACCTTAATCTGAGAAACTGCTTTTTCAAGCTGGGGCAGATCGATCATATTGGACAGGTAAGTAGGAGTTGTGGTCATAATATCTACTTTATTTCTGACAATCAGCTCACCCAGCATAAGAGGATTCAGAATCTCCTCATCAGAGGCAATCACCGCAGTCATCCCGTTGGTAAGTGGCAGAAATTCCTCCAGAACAGACACATCAAAGGTCATGGCTGCCATGGAAAGAGATACACTTCCTCTGCTTACATAACCATAAGTTTCCGCATTTTTCGGATCCGGATTTACAAAATTGGCAAGGTTGATATGTTCGATCAGCACACCCTTGGGCTTGCCTGTGGAACCGGAAGTATAGATACAATAACAAAGATCATGCTCCCCGATCTTTACCTGAGGATTCTCTGTATTCTCATTCTCCAGAAGTTCCTCGATCAGAAGTACTGTACAGGGAAGCTTAGCAAACAGTTCCCTTCGTTCCTCTGCGATCTCCTTTGTTGTGATAATAAAAGGAGCTCCTGAATCCTCAAAAATATACCGGATCCTGTCATCAGGATAATCCGGTGTGGCAACTGCAAATGCGCCTCCTGCCTTCAGGATACCCTGTCGCACTGCATAGAAATCACAGCATCTCTCAAGAACCACACCTACGATGGTCTCCCGTCTGACACCTTTTTCCACAAGTGCATTGGCAATCCTGTTGGCCCGTTCATTGAGCTGTGCATAGGTAAAACTCTCCTTGCCGGAGACAACTGCACATTTCTCAGGATGAAGCTTCACCTGTTCCTCGAACAATTCTGTTACCGGCCGAAACTCAAAAACAAAATTGTTCCTTTCATTAATATTTTTCATTTTCATGTACCTCCTAAAAAGATATTATGGTATTATTCATATCAATCGCACGAATATAATCCATGGATTTTGATACCTTCTTGACAAGTTCAATCCCATGTATATCAAAGTCTTCACTGTCATACTGATATTCCAGAGGGTTGAAATTTACACCGTTATCTCTGATCCTCAGTCTGCAGAGATCATCCTCCAGACAGAGGTTAATGTCGATCCAGTTGGAGGTTTTTCCCCCGAATCGTATAATATTTACAGTCATTTCCTCCGCACACACTGCGGCAAGATTTGCCTTGCTTTTAGAAGCTCCCTGTTCCTGGCAGAACTCTATGATCCTCTTATGAACCGTTTGTGCTTCCTCCATGGTACTCTTAATGGAAAAATCCAGATTAATCCCCGGATTTTTGTCAGGAACAATATAAAAGCTTGTATTCTTATGCCTGATTTTTCTGAAAATACAGGCTGCAACTGCAGTTATGATCTCAGTGGCAACAAATCCTGCTGCAATTCCGTCGATACCGATCCCGTCAATCTGTTTCCATACAAGGATTCCCACCAGGGTTGCAGGCAGAACTACCACCGCATTCTCCAGAAATGTGGCAAAACTTGCAATGGCTGTCTCCTCAATGGACTCGTAATAGCTGATAATAAACTTATTCCACAGATAAGGTGCCACACACAAAGCAAAGATGCGCAGCGCCTGGACCATATGACTGCCCAGCTCGCCACCGCCGCTTCCGAACATGACAGTGATTTCCTCGGTAAACAGCATAATAAGGACAAAGATCACAGCCAGCAGGATGTAACTGTATTTCAGCATCTTTTTACAGAGAACCCGGATTCCCACGTAGTCCTTCTCTCCAAAAAGGATTCCTGCCACATTGGGGATCACACCGATGATTCCGCCTGTAAGCATCTCGACGATCAGCAGCACATTGTCACAGACAGTAAATACTGCCATACCTTCCTCGCCCAGCTGGTTCATGATAATGGTATTCAGTCCAAGCGCCTTTACAAAATTAGCTGCCATAAAGATCAGCATTGGCACGCCTGTGATGATTGCTTCCTTTGTGATTCCAAGTTCGCCCGGCTTTAGCAGGATCAGGTGGAGGTTTCGCTTATCAGAGCGGATATAAAGCACAAAAATTCCCATTGCAAACAGGAAACCAAGAACAGTTGATAAGGATGCACCTGTAATCCCCAGAGGAGTATATCTGAGGAATATATAGTCCAGCACAAGATTGATCACATTGGCTGCGATAAGGTAGGCTGATGCCAGCTCCGGATGATTCTCCACTCCAAGGTAATTGACCATCATCAGTCCAATTCCTATCACCGGTGCCCCCAGCATACTTACACGTATGTAATCTCTGGTATAACCGGTCAGGACACCGTCACCTGATACCAGAAGTCTGGCAACAGGTTCTGCTGCAGGAAGGGCGCAGATTGAAAAAATGATTCCCACCACAAGTGTTACTATAAATGTGGCAGAAAACAATTTCGATGCCCCTTCTTTGTCTCGTTTGCCAAGCATGTTTCCCACTGCTATGGAACCGCCAATACCAAGACAGTATCCTGTCAGCTGGACGATCGTCTCCACAGGCAGGCTCAGGGTAACTGCAGACATTGCCTCCACCCCGATCAGGTTACTTACAAATATCGTATCTACGATATTTCCCAGCTGAAGCGCCAGAGACATCATAATCCCCGGAACAATATACTTGTTCAGCTTCGCATTCAGCAGTCTGTTATTTCTCTCTTCCATCGCTTCCTCTCCTTTGTTTTCAGTTTTTTCAAAATATTGTGTCGTAAAACTGTAAGATATTTAAATTTTACCATTTAGTGCGATACATGGCAAGTTAATAAAGAATAGGAGAAAGCAAATAAATATTGCTATTTACTGTAACCTGATTCCCCATATTTTACAGTCTCTGGTGCCTACAACCGCATAGTTATCGTAGACAGCCGGGGAAGCCTCTATCACGCCCTCGCTGACAGATAATACATCTTCCTGCTTACCTGTTTTACCATCAAGAAGGCGGATATCACCTGTACTGTTGCAATAAAGAACCTTTCCTGATCCGTCTTTGTTATAAACGCACACCGGAGAAGACCAGGCATATGAGGAAGAATCCTCCCATGCTTTAGATCCGTCAGATTTTCTCAGACAGGCAAGAACTCCGGATGCATTGTCAGAGGTCTTTGCCACTGTCACATATATATAATCGGCAAGGCTGTTCTTTCCACAGGCAATCGTAGACTGAACTCCACCGGAAACACCGTCATCAGTAGTACATTCATAATCTGTATGCCACACGATCTCACCGGTTTCTGCATCAATCTTCCAGACAGGGACAGTGGCTGTGTCATAACTTCTCCATCCAAGGCGGAAGGAAGTACTTACATACAGATACAGATGTCCTTTTTCGATTTCCAGAACAGGCGTTGAATTAGAATCATCCAATGTATCCTGAACCCATACCAGCTGAAGAGTGTTCAGATCCAGACACATAAGATTTCCCCCATTATCGGTCATAAATATATAGCCTTTATAGATTGCCGCACTGTCTTCCATTCCAAGCCAGAAAGACTCTGTACTGCTTCTTGTTCCATAGTAGCGCCATTTTACAGTTCTGCCCGGATCAATGGATAAAGTCCCACTGTTCAGATCATATTTTGTATTCAGCCTGATCAGATACAGGATTCCGTTCTCTCCCGGATAGATCAGGGTATCTGTCTCTGCATCCACAAGTGCTGATCCGTCAAAAAAGCTCAGACTTCCTCTGAGTGAAAACTCATCATTGTCTCCAAAAGTATACATAACACTACAATCCAGCAAGTTTACTACAAATACCTTTGCAGTTCCTTCGTTGCTGTTATATCCGGCGCCAACATACATAATCGGATATCCTCTCGGATCAAGGGCACCCGCACCCTTAAAAGTATATCCCAGATATAATGGGTCACGTGTCTTTTCTCCCGTTCTCAAATCCAGAAAATACACATACCCATCCATACAGGCATAAATCACCTCAACCAGTTCATCATCTGCCTTTGCTTTCTCTGTCATATTCATATGTGCTTTGACCTCTTTTGGCCATTTCATCATAAGCGGCTGTCCTGTCCAGCCACTTCCTGTCCAGACTGCACTGCCCGAAGAAAGAGAACCTGTATCTGCAGACCACAGTTTGTTCAGCCTGAAATCAGTCATATCTGCATAACCATGGGAAGGGGTATCGCGAAAACTGTTTCCGCGAAATGTGACGATCCCATCCACATCTGTATAATCCTGTCCTATATTAAAGGAAATATCACCATCAGCCTTATAATCTCCAATATTTTCAAGTACGTTTCCATCCACCTCAATATTAGTATAGCTGATCAGATTTTCTGGTTTTGTAGAATCCACACAATGAGGCTGAAAATTAATCTCTTTAGTCTCTTTCCTCCTAAAAAATATATCCTGTGAACTTCATCTTCTGCCTGGCTGTATCCGGCACATCGATCAGCCCAAAGCGGTAGAACATTCCATAGATATAACTCACTCCGCGGATGTCGCCCAGAGCTTTGGGTCTGTCAACCACAGCTCCCACCTTCTTTATGTTTCTCAATGCCAGCAGCACTGAACTTAACGCCAGACTCTTACTGTTCTCCCTACGGTCGATCCACAATTCCCTTGTGTAGTCTCCATTCCGACCCTTTCTTACTTCATAAGTGAACGGAAGCCCTGTATAGGTTTTGAAACTCTCACCTGCATAGAGTAAAATAACCTCCCACAGATACTTCTCGTCCAGTGTTTCTCTCAGCTTCTCTACTGCCTGATATCCTTGTCTTTGCTGCATCTCTGATCTTTCCTGCATTCCTTCCTTTTGATTTCACTCCTGCTCTTTCGATTTGCACTTACAACTTGTCAGCACGCCCCAATTTATCTTCCTGATTCGGACAGATATATTTATACTCATTTCTGTTTATACTCATTTCTGAGCAACGCAATTTCATGAGTCCATCCCTCATCGTCATTTGGTGTCTCCAGAATAAACGGAATTCCCTCTGTGGCAGGATGATTGATCACGCGGACAAGTGCCTCCAGTCCTATTTCACCTTCTCCGATTCTGGCATGGCGGTCCTTATGGCTGCCAAGGGGATTCATGCTGTCATTTAAATGGATGGCTTTTAGTCTGTCCAGACCTATTATCCGGTCAAATTCTTCAAATACGCTGTCAAGATCGTTTACAATATCATATCCACCATCCCAGACATGACAGGTATCCAGACAAACACCTAATTTATCTTTTAACTCCACCCTGTCAATGATCTGACGAAGTTCTTCGAAATTTCTTCCTACTTCTGTGCCCTTTCCTGACATAGTTTCCAGAAGTACAATCGTACTCTGATCTTTTGTCAGCACTTCATTGAGAATTTCTGCAATTTTACTGATTCCTACTTCTGCACCCTGTCCTACGTGACTGCCCGGATGAAAATTGTAATAATTTCCCGGTGTCATTTCCAGACGTCTCAGATCATCTGCCATGATTTCTCTGGCAAAATCCCTGAGGTTTTCTTTGGCAGCGCAGCAGTTCATAGTGTAAGGCGCATGAGCCACCAGCTTTCCAAAATGATTCTCCTCTGCCAGCTGCCCAAATGCCTGCACATCCTGCGGATCAATGTCTTTGGCTTTCCCTCCTCTTGGATTTCTGGTAAAAAATGCAAATGTGTTACCACCATTTGCCAGCATCTGTTTCCCCATTGCAAGATATCCCCGGGATGAGCTTGTGTGATTTCCTATATATAACATCTTTTTACTCCTCTTCTGTCGTATTTTCACAGTACCAGTTTATAGTAATCCTTTTATCATACATTATGGATTTTCTCAAGATTATCTTTTTCATATCTGCATTATAGCATTTTAACAGATTTTGTTAAACATTTTTACTGTTATAAACAATTTTACGTCAAAAAGACATTGCTGTGAACGGAGTCAATTGTTCCAAAATTTTTCAGGTTGCGCTTATGAACTATCTTCATGTCAGCGAAAACAATAAATAGGCGCACAAATGAAAGCCGCCCCTGCTGATAGCAGGGACGGTTTTCAAAATGCTTCACAAAAACTGTTAAGTTTTGAACGTGACCTTCCTGAAATCGCAATTCAAGATGACTTGTCAGTTTTTCATCTGGTCCTGCCCTTTACTTTCCATGTACCAACCTTAACATCCTATTTCCCAACAAACACCCCAGCATACATCCCAAACTATTATGAATAATATCGTCAAACTCAAACAACCCTCTGCAAAGCAGCAGCTGACTAATCTCGATAGCAGATGATACCGCAATTCCCACAAGCAATCCCATCCACCATTTCAGTTTTCTGCCTGTCACCCCCGGCAATAAAATCCCTGCCGGAAAAAGTAGCAGAATATTCAACAGATTCTCCTGCAGTAAACCATCTCCCGTAGTACTTCCCAGTCTGCCACATGTACCAATCCCCAGGATTTCCTTCCATGACCAGAATACCTCCGGCTGATACTGCCTGATCCCCGGAGTCCTCGTAAAAACAGTAGAACCAAATACAATTGAAAGAAACGTCAGAAGCAACAGTCCACAGACTGCCTGAATGATCACTATTTTATGCAGCCTTAATAATACTGCTGCCAGAAAAACGGCCATCAGGAAAACCACTGCAAAAGCAATAATTTCCCTGATCGTCCAGCTTCGATTATGTGTAATAATAATCTGATAAATGTCCACTATCTATCTCTCCCCATCTCATGAATCCTGATTTTAACTGCCTGTCAATCGGATATTCGCAGTTTATCAGAAGGAGCTTACAATCCTCCTGATACAAGCAAGTTCCCACCCACTGCTTATTGCTTTTTGCAACCTCCGCAGAGGACTTACCTGATTCGGTTATATTTTCATTTACAATGAATTATACCAAAACTACCTGATTCTTACAAAGCACTTTTATCAATATCCTTCATATAAATCCCCGGGCATTTCATGGTGTCTGACCAAGAGTATTACGCAGTACCTGAAACCAGTAGTTGCGGACACGGATCGTTTCTTTATGGGCATCCGCTACCTCCGTCTGCAGTGCCTGGATCTTATGTTCATAGGCTCTGCACTCCTTTTGGTGGAGTTCGTTCAACTTAACATACCGTTCACCGGATTCCAGTTCTTTATTTTTTGTCTGTGTGGCTTTCAGCCGACATATAAGTGAGATGTGATCATACGCATCAGGCATATGTTTTCCTCCAGAACAGTTATAATCAAACGCCGCTGATAATGTCTGTGATCTTTGAAATATGGTCTTCCAGATATTCAATCAATTCTTTCTGTATAAATTCCTCCTGGATCCCAATCTGTTTGAGATAACCGGCAAGAAGTTCATCACGTTTTCTAAGTTCTTCTTTAAAATCAATATTCATAAGTGAACCTCTCTTTCTTAAGAAAAAGTATAACAGAAACATAGAAAAAAAGCGAATCACCAGAAAGTGCCTTTTCGTCAATCTGACTGTGGATAAATAGCTGTTTTATAATAAAAAAAGTATTCATGCAGACCTTGAAACTTCAAGAATGGGTTCCCAAAACTAGAATCTGGTGTATAACTTTTAACAAAAAGAACAGCAGGAAAAACTATAAACACAGTTTTTCCTGCCGCGAATGGTTATCCACAAAATAAAAAAATAAATTTCGTCATTTTTTACAATGACTTATGCATACCTCTGAACCAATGTCATTAACTTAAGAGATTGTTGCTTGTTAAACAGGCAATGATCTCTCTGATACCTACTTGATATTTTCTAAAATATTACTTGACAAATACTCCTCAATATGCGGCGTTATTACTGATCAATCAGTAATAACGCCCTTTGATTAGGCACTGTTATTTTTAATTACTTAATCAAAGGAGTATTTATTTATGAACTATTCAGATTCTATCAAAGCTATTTTACTTGCTGCTATCAATGATCTTTCCAAAACACCGGAAAAATATGCTGTCAAACCCGGAGTTGATTTTATCAGAAACAGAAAACTTGGTTTTAAAGATTATATGCTGATGTTTCTGACTATGGAAGCTGACTGTATCAGGGAAGAACTGTACCGTTTTTTCGGACGTACTATCGATGCACCTTCCAAAGCGGCTTTTTACAGACAGCGTAAAAAGATCAGGGAAGATGCTTTTCGGAATCTTCTTCTTGCTTTTAACAGGAAACTTCCTAAAAAACTATATAACGGTAAATATGAATTCTGGGCCTGTGATGGTTCTTCCTGTGATATTTTTCTTAACCCTGAAGATAAGGATACCTATTTTGAACCAAATGGTAAATCTACCAGAGGATTTAACCAGATCCATATCAATGCTATGTTTTCTTTACTTGATAAGCGTTTTACTGATATTTTAGTCCAGCCTGCCCGAAAGCGGAATGAGTATTCTGCTTTTTGTTCCATGGTTGATTCTGCAGATATCCCTGAACACTCCAAAGTCATTTTCTTTGGGGACAGAGGTTATACTTCTTACAACAACTTTGCCCATGTGATTGAAAGGGGGCAGTACTTCCTTATCCGATGTAACGATAAAAGAGCTTCCGGAATGATGGGATACCCGGTTGATACCCTGCCAGCTTTTGATGAAGATATCTCTCTTATACTGACGAGGTCTAAAGCTGTAAGCAAATATTCCAGACCTGAACTATTCTCTTCATACCGATACATTTATCAGAATGCTCCGATGGATTATCTCAATGATCAAAGAACGGA
>OGXX01002654.1_pt1 | contig 15886 bp, 10 predicted proteins | sample 1576301 | NCBI WGS metagenome assembly OGXX01 (sample SAMEA3541469, study PRJEB24748) | human gut metagenome | biome: human gut; feature: human-associated habitat; material: faeces | place: China | collected 2012
AATCATGTATTGAGCCGAAAGAACAATTATTTCACATCATTTACCTCCCATTATCTTGAAATCTTTGGGCTAGCAACTACATATTTAATATATTTTTAAATTTTTATTGATTTTTCACCTTGTTTAATATAAAATATGGTTATCAAATTAAACAAAAGAGTGGTGAAAATTTTGAATAAATCCCCAAATAATAAAAAGAAAATAAATTCTAATAAAAAAATAGAAAAAAATAAACAAAAGATTTCAAAAAATACTAAAAGTAACGTTGTTAAAATGAAATCAGATTTTGAGTCACAAAACTTTATAAATATTAAAAAATTAAGAAACATATTTATTATTGTTATTTTAATATTAGCATTGTTAATTGGTAGAATTGCATATCTTCAATTTTTTGAAGGCAGTTACTTAAAATCTTTAGCATATCAACAACAAAATATTAATCAGATTATAAGTCCTAAAAGAGGTTCTATATATGATTCAACTGGAAAAATTTTGGCTACAAGTGCTACTGTTGATACTATCACAATTAATCCTAGTAGAATAAAGAATTCTAAAGATGATTCTAAAACTCAGGAATTAAAAGAAAAAGTAGCAAAGGCTTTAGCTGATATTTTTGAATTAGATTATGAGCAAACTTTAGAAAAAGTTAATAGCACTGCACAGGTTGAAACTATTGCAAAAAAAGTTGAACAAGATAAGGTTGAAACTTTAAAATCTTGGATGAAAGAAAATAAAGTTACTGTTGGCATTAATATTGATGAAGATACTAAAAGATATTACCCTTATAATACTGTATTATCACAAGTTATAGGTTCTTATGGAGAAGATAAAGGTTTATCTGGAATTGAAAATGCATGGGATTCTGTTTTATCTGGTACTCCAGGAAAAATAGTAAGTTCTAAGAGTGCAAGTCAAGAGGAAATTCCAAATGCTGAAGAATCTTATATTGCAGCTGAAAATGGAAGTGATTTAACACTTACTATAAATTATAATGTTCAAACTATTGTTGAAGAATATTTGAAACAAGCTGTTGAAAATAACTCTTGTGAAAATGGTGGAAGTTGTATCGTTATGAATCCTAAAACTGGAGATATTTTAGCTATGGCTACATATCCAAATTATGATTTAAATACTCCTTTTACACCAAATGAAACTTTAGCAAAAACTTATGACAGCTTAAGTTCTAGTGAAAAAATAGATGCTATTTATAAAATGTGGTCAAATAAATCTGTTTCTGAACTATATGAACCTGGTTCTGTATTTAAAACTGTAACTTCTGCAATTGCTCTAGAAGAGAATATTACTGATACTGATGTTGAAGGAGATTTTACTTGTATTGGTTATGAAATGGTTAATGGTGTAAAAATTAATTGTTGGAAAAACTATGATCCACATGGTCCTCAAACTTTAAGAAAAGCTTTGATGAATTCTTGTAACCCTGCATTTATGCAACTTGGTGCTAGAATTGGTACAACTACATTGTATAAATATTATAAAGCTTTTGGTCTTTTTGATAAAACTGGTATCGATTTACCTGGAGAAGCAAATTCTTTATTCACAGAAGAACAAAAAGTTGGACCAGTTGAAAGAGCTACAATGTCTTTTGGTCAAAGGCTTAGCATTACACCTTTACAAATGATTACTGCTGTTTCAGCAATTGCAAATGATGGTATTTTAATGAAACCTAGAATTGTAAAACAAATTACAAATACAGATACTGGTGCTATTACAAATATAGAACCTACAACTGTTAGACAAGTAGTTTCAAAAGAAACTTCTCAAAAAGTAAAATCTATGATGGAATCTGTTGTTACTAAAGGTACGGGAGGTCGTGGTGCTGTTGCTGGTTATTCTATAGGTGGAAAAACTGGTACTTCTGAACCAACTGATGATAAAAAGGAAACAGAAGGTTATGTTGCATCTTATGTTGCAATCTCACCAATTGAAGATACTCGAGTTGTTTTATTATTAACTTTATATAAACCAAGTGAAAGCAATCATCAAGGTGGACAAGTTGCAGGACCTGTTGTTTCTCAAATGCTAACTAAAATATTACCTGAATTAGGTATTCCTTCAAATGAAACAACATCTGAAGATGACTCTAATTTAATTACTGTACCTGATATAAGAAATAAAACAATAACTGAAGCTGAAAAAATTCTTAAAAATGCTGGATTTACAACTAAAATAACAACTTCAAATGATAAGAATAGTACACAAGTTATTGATCAAGTTCCAAAGCCTGGTGTGTCATTAGCTAAAAATTCTATAATAATGTTATATGACCAAAGTGTTAGAACTACAACTACAGTTCCTGATCTTACAGGAAAATCTGCTTCACAAGCTACTAGTGAGCTAAAGAACTTAAATTTGAATATTAGTATTACTGGAAGTGGTGTCATAATTTCACAAGATCCAGCTAAAGGTTCTAAAGTTGATGAAGGTACTGTTATAAAAGTTACTTTAAAGCCTGCTACTACAGATGTTCATTAAAGATAATATTTATTAAATTCTAAGAGGAAATTTACTTTTCCTCTTTTTTATTCCATTTTTTCGTGTTTCCAATAATTTTCTACTAATTCATCTAGTCTTTTTATATACTTATTATCGTGTTTTGCTCTATCAATTAATTCTTGATTATCTCCTTTTAAATATGCTACCCATTGTTCTTTTCCTTCAAATTTTGTTAATTTGTCTGATTGAAATTTTGGTAATTGTATAATATTAAATTCTAATTCTTCTGTTTTTACATATTTTTCATTACATTCTATTTTTATTTTCTTGCTAAAATTCTCAAAAGAAAAATAGATAAAATCTAAAATATTTATTGTTATTGTCCTACAAAATTCTCTTTTTGTGTCATGTTCTAATTGATTTAAATGTATTTGTTCATAATACATTAATATTTTTGTTGGAATATATTTTCCATCGATAAATTGGATTCCAACATTTAATTCTTCATTATCATCTTTTGTTATTCTTACATCTGCAATGCCAAAATTTTCCTCACTTGGCAAATATTTTGCTTTTTTATATAAATATGGATTCAGCTCTATTGTTTTTATTTTTATCTCCAAAATACTTTCAATTATATCTTTTAAAATATCTATACTTTCTTTTGAATTTAATACTTTTCTAAGCACAAAATTGCTTTTTGATACAAATTTCCTATTCAATTATTATATCAGTCCTCCTTATATTAATTTTTTTATTGGGTATTTTTTAGATTTTAATTATATTAAAAATTGAAATAAATTTTGATTTAAAATTGTTTTGATTATAATATCATTTTTATATTATGTCAATATTTTTTCTATTTTTATTCAAACTTTTCATCGCATATTTCGACAAAGTCTGACATTATTTAAATAAATGCCAGACTTTTATTACTTCATCTATACTTTCTTTTGGAGTGGATGCTCCTGCCATAATTCCCACTTTTTCTATTGTCGATAAATCCATATTTTTCAATGTTTCTTCAGCTTCTTTTCCATTTTCTACAGATATACTATTATGGCAATTTTGTTTTGCTATTTCATATAATTTCTTTGTATTTGAGCTATTTTTTCCGCCAATTATTATCATTAACTCAACTTGTTTTGATAACTTTTCTGTTTCTTTTTGTCTTGTTTCTGTTGCTAGACAAATTGTATTTTTTATTACTAGCTCAACATTTTCTGATATTTTTTCTTTTATTATTTTAGTTATATTTTCAAATTTAGCAACACTATATGTTGTTTGTGATATTATTAATAATTTTTCAATTTGACTATTTTCAAATTTTTCTATTGCCTTATGAACATCATCTTCTTTTTCTATTAAAGAAAAATTTTTTCCACAGTAACTTTTTATTCCTATAACTTCAGGATGTTTTTCTGCTCCTGTTAAAATTATATAATAACCGTTTTTTTGCATATTCTTCTGCTATTTTATGTATTTTTAAAACATTTGGACAAGTATAATCTAGTAATTCTAAATTATTAATTTTAGCTTTTTCATATATATTTTTCTCTACTCCATGCGCTCTTAGTATAACTTTTGCATTTTTATCTTTTGCTTCATTTATATCTTCAATTATTTTTATTCCTTTATTTTTTAAATCTTCTATAACTTCTTTGTTATGAACCAATTCTCCTAAGCAGTATGTTTTTTTATTTTTCTTTGATTCTTCTATTGCTCCATCAACAGCTCTTTTTACTCCATAACAAAATCCTGCTGTTTTTCCTATTATTATTTCCATATTTCTTATTCCTTTTTATATTTCTTCTTTATACAAAAAAAGGGCTTTTAAAGTCCTTTTTCCATTTTATTTTGTTGCAATATAATAACCTACTCCTCTTTTAGTTATTAATATTTTTGGTGATGATGTATCTTCTTCTATTTTTTCTCTAATTCTTCTTACTGTAACATCAACTGTTCTTATATCACCATAATATTCATAACCCCAAACTTTTTCAAGTAATACTTCTCTTGTTATAACTTGTCCTGGTTGTGATGCTAGGAATTTTAAAACTTCAAATTCTCTTAATGTTAGGTCTATTACTTTGTCTCTTACTTTTACTTCAAATCTATCTAAGTCTAACTCTAAATCATTTACTTTTATTTTGCTATCTTCTTTTTCTGGTATTTCTTCTATTTTTTGTTCTTCTTCTTTTTTTAGATTTGATGTAATTTCATTTTTTCTTAGATTTGCTTTTACTCTTGCCATTAATTCTCTTACACTAAATGGTTTTGTTATATAATCATCAGCACCTAGTTCTAGTCCTACTATTTTGTCAATTTCAGCATCTTTTGCTGTTAACATTAGTATAGGAATATTTAAGTAATTTTTTACTCTTTTGCATACTGATAATCCATCTAATTTAGGCAACATTATATCTAACAACATTAAGTCTGGTTTTTCTTCTAATGCCATATTTACAGCAGTTATTCCATCTGTTGCTTCTAATGTTTCATATCCTTCTTTTTTTAAGTTATATACTAGTACATCTATAATTGCTTGTTCATCATCAACTATTAGTACTTTTTTTGCACCTTTTTCTAAATTTTCTTCCACAAAAATTCCGCCTTTCCGTAGCTTTATTTTTATATAAACTATTTATATCACAATTTTTGGGATTATACAAGTATTTTTATCAAAATGTTGTTATATATTTATCATTGAAATTAAATTAAAGAAAATTTATTGCTGTCTTTAATAAGTTGTTTTGATTTAAAAATTTATAAGACTATACATTGACAAATAATGTATAGTCCTATATTATTATATTTTTTATTTAATTTCAGCAAAAATCGTTACAACAATAATTAGGTTCTATTTTTTTTGATAACTTCCTTTTATTGTTATTGTAGAATTTACTGGGATTGATAAACTTGATGTTCCTAATCTTAAAACATGTACTCCCGACTCTGTAGAATTAACTCCGCAATTAACTCCACCAATAAAATTAGTATCTGCTTTTACTGCTAATATTTGTAATGGTGTACTTATTTGAGGTTCTGGAATATTTGTTATTATTGACCAAGAGTCATTTGCTGATAAACTTTTTGTAACAGTTGCAGTAATATATACATATACTGTATTACCAACAATTTTATAGCCACCATTTAAATCTTTTAATCTTGAATCAAATATTTCAGCATCTCCTAACGAATATTCTGATATGTTGCCCATATTATTTTCATTTTCTCTTGTTGAACCTCCTACTATTTCATTTATTTTTTCACTATACTCAGCAAAAGTAATATTTTCTGTATTTTGTGCATTTTCCATAGCATTTTTAGCTTGTTTTGCATTTTCAAACAACCCTGTTTGTGTTAATGCTGTTATTGCTACTCCTGCAAGAATTAATAAAATAATTATTGTAACAACAAGTGCTACTAATGTTATACCCTTAATACTTTTTTCTTTCATGTTTTTCCTCCTAATTTTTCATTTGAATGTTATATAAATTATCATGTTTCAAAATCATTTTATTACTATTACAATTGTCTTTAATAATAATTTTTATATTTTTAAATTTAAAGTTATTGTTATATTTTGGTATATTCTAAAACTATATAATAATTTCCTAAATCTGTTCCTCTATATGAAATCGTTTTTGAATCTGGATTTAAAAATATGGCAACTTGTGTGCTGTCCTTTTGTGTAAAATTAAAAGGAATTTTATAATTAGTTTTTAAAGTTTTTAAATATCCCTTTATATCAATTAAATCTTCTATTGGTTCTGGTACAGTAAAAATATCTTGTGTATATTCTGTTATTTTACCTGTATATACTTTTCTGTAGATTTTCTTTCCATCAATCCAAGTTCCTATTTCTTTTTCTTCAAAACTATATTGATTATCATCTAAATCACTTCTATTACTTAAATCGATAATCGAACTTATTTTGTCATTATATTCATTCAAAATATTTTCCTCTTCATTTTGTGCATTTTCCATAGCATTTTTAGCTTGTTTTGCATTTTCAAACAACCCTGTTTGTGTTAATGCTGTTATTGCTACTCCTGCTAGAATCAATAAAATAATTATTGTAACAACAAGTGCTACTAATGTTATACCTTTAATACTTTTTTCTTTCATGTTTTCCTCCTAATTTTTCATTCGAATACTACATAATTTATCATGTATCAAAATCATTTTATCACAGTTATAATTGTAGTTCAATAGTTTTGAATACTTTTTTATTTTTTCACAATTCCACCTCAATATTAAAAACCCCATAATCCTCAAGTCTAATTTTATTCTCACTCACAACCCCATTTACAACAACCTTTTCAACTCCACTATTTTTATTATTAGGATTTTTAACACTAATATTATACACACTATTCTTCCATTTATATCTAATACTATATTCTTTCCAATCCTTTGGTATGCAAGGTTCTATGCTTAAATAACCATTCTTTATTTTCAATCCTAATATATATTCTATTCCGGCTTTATAATACCAACTACTTGAACCTGTGTACCAAGTCCAACCTCCTCTACCAGCTAGATTATTGCAACCATATATATCTGCTGGTATAACATATGGTTCTACTTTATATTTGTTACTAGCCTCTTTTGTTCTTGCATGCTCTATTGGATTTACCATTCTGTATAATTCTGTAGCTTTATCTCCAAAGCCTAATAATGCTTCTGCTATTATTACCCATATTGCAGCATGTGTGTATTGTCCTCCATTTTCTCTTACTCCTGGCAAATATGCTTTTATATAACCTGGTTCTAATTTTCCTTTGTCAAATGGTGGGTCTAATAATTTTATTATTCCATTTTCTCTGTCTATTAAATGATTTTCTAGACTTTCCATTGATATATATTTTTTGTCATTATCTCCTGCATTTGATATTACACTCCAACTTTGTGCTATACTGTCTATTCTACATTCTTCATTTTCCATGCTTCCTAGTATATTACCATCATCCATAAATGCTCTTTTGTACCATCTACCATCCCAACCATTTGTGTTTAATGCTCTTTTTAAATTTTCTTTTATTTTTTCATATTTCTCTACTAAATTATTCTCTTCTTTTATTTTGCAAATCGGTATAAATCTATCTAATACATTGTAAAGAAAGAATCCAAGCCATATGCTTTCACCTTTTCCTTTATTTCCTACTGTACTAAATCCATCGTTCCAGTCTCCTGTTCCAATTTTAGGTAATCCATTTTCTCCAAAATTCAAACTTTTTTCTATTGCTTTTATACAATGTTCGAATATACTTTCTATTTTTTCTGATTGTACATATCTATCATATCTTTCATCTTCATTTTCATCTAATAATTTTCCTGTTAAATAAGGCGTTTGCTCATCTAATATTGAATAATCTCCTGTGAATTCTATATATTCACAAGTTAGATATACTAACCATAATAAATCATCTGAGAATTTTGTTCTTATTCCTCTTTGTGTTTCATCATGCCACCAATGTTCTACATCTCCTTCTATAAATTGATGTTTGCTGTGTTTTATTATTTGTTTTTTTAATATTTCTGGATTTATATATTTTAAAGCTAAGGTGTCTTGTAATTGGTCTCTAAAACCATATGCACCACCTGATTGGTAAAATCCTGTTTTTCCTATTAATCTACTTTCTAAAGTTTGATATATAATCCATCCATTTAGCATTATATTTAAAGATTCTAAAGGTGTTTTTACTTGTAATTTTCCTAATTCTTCCTTCCAATAATTTTTTACTTTTTCTAATTCTTGTTTGCAATTTTGAATTTTACTATATTTATAGGCTACATTTTTACTATCTATAATTGTTTCTTCAGCACCTAATGTGAATATTATTTCTTTTTCTGATAAACTTTCTATTTCTACTTCTATTTCATATGCTATACATGGATTTTTTCCTAGTGAGTTTTCATTATTTAATGATGTTCTTTTTAAACTTTCTGGATTTGATAAATTTCCTTCACCAATAAAAAAGTTTTTGTCTCCTGTATAGCTTTTTATTTTTTCACTATTTGATACATATATTACATCATTTGTGAATTCACTGTTATATAGATTTTGAGCACATATTATATTGTTATTTGCATCATATTTTAAGTTTATATAGCCATTTGTTTTTATTTCATCCTCTCCTAATACTGGTTTCATATAATACACAATTTTTATTTTTTTACGATTTAGTGTTGTGTTTTTTAATTTTAAAATTTGAACTTTTATTCCATCTTCTTTTGGGACAAATATTTCTAATTCTTGTTCTAGTCCATCGCTTTTATGAATATATTTTGTATAACCAAATCCATAAATCACATTATAATTTTTGCTATCTGGCATAGGGTTTAGTCCAAGTGACCAAACCTTTTTTGTCTGCATATCTTTTAAATATATAATTTCTGATGGAATATCATAACATGCATAATTTTGCCATGCTGTTACTCTGTTTAATCTACTATTTTTATGCCAAGTATAACCTCCCATACTTTCTGTTACTAATGTTCCAAATTTTTCATTTGCCATTATGTTGGACCATATTGTTGGAAGTCTATTTTCTTTGTTTACCTTTATTAAATATTCTTTGCCATCTTCTGAAAATGCTCCGTATTCATTATAGTATTTTAAATTGTCAATGTTTGCTAATATATCTATATTTTCATTATTTTCATTTTCAATTAATGTTATTTGTTGTTCTTTTCCAACATCTCTGTATTTTTCTAAATATTCTTCTTCTAATTCTTTTAGTGCATTTTTTATTCCACCTTTATTTGCATCAATTATTATTGTTGCAACAAAGTTTAATAAATTTAAATCATCTTTACTTATTTCATTTTTTGATAGTTCAAATATTCCAGCCCTTATATTTTTTAAATATGCTATTTGATTGTTTTGGATTATATTTTCAACATCTTCTCTTACATAATTTTCGTAACTATGTTTTTCTTCATCTAATATTATTAGCTCTGTTTCTAAATTTTTTGTTCTAAAAAATTCGTATGCTTTTAATACTTCTTTTACAACATGTGCATCATTACTATCTTTGATTTTTACTAATATAATTGGTAAATCACCTGATATTCCATATTTCCAAAGTTCTGATTGTTTGTATTTATCTTTTGGCAATTTTTCTAAATTTAATTTCTTAGTTGGATTATAAAATACAATGTATGACATCATTTTTTGGTAGTCTCTTATTTGTGTTCCTTTTATTCTTAAATATCTATTTTGTGCTTCATTTTTTGCTTTTGATAGTTCTACTGCTTTTTTGATATTTTCTTCAATTTTGTATTTTTGAATTTCTTTTTTGATTTCTTCTTTATTTTCTCCAACTGCAATAATTAAGTTTATTTTTTCTTTTTGATTTGGCTTTATTTTTATTGTTCTTTTTAGTGCTACAATTGGTTCTGTGACTAGCCCAATCTTTTTGCTAAATGGTTTTGATTGTTTTACCATTTGAGGTATTCCTATATTTCCTCTTCCGAAAGAACTTTTCTTTTTCTATTTCGTATTCTAAATCCCCAATTGTCTCACAATTTGTGGATAAGTTAGCACACAAATATATTTCTTGACCCTTTTGTTCTCTCTTTTTTCTTTTTATGATTATACTGTTTGTTTCTTCATCAAAATCATATATTAAAAACAAATTATTAAAGGCTGGATGTGCATAGTCCTGTGTTTTATTTGATAATACTGGTTCGAAATATGATGTTACTTCTAATATTTCTTCTGAATTACCTTGATTTTCTAAAGTTATGCTTCTTATTTCTACTGGTTCTTCTGGTGCTATTAAAGTTTCTATTGTTGTTTTTATATTTTCTGATATTATTTCTTGTTTTATCTTATCTGGCATAAAACTTATGCTATCATTATTATTTGAAGTTACAATTTTTTTGCTTTTTATATTTTTGATATTAAAGAATATTCCTTGTGGGTAATCATCTGTCATCTTAAATCTATTGATATATATATCTTTATATTTACTAATTCCCTCACCTTTTTGATTCATTGCAATTGAATAATCACCACTTGAAATTAAATTTCCTCTTATTAATTTGTTATCTATTTTTTTGTAAATATCTTCTACATAATCTTCATAATCTTTATATTTTAATTTTTCAACTTTTTCTTTATTTTCCTTTGTAATTATTGATGTTTCTGGCATCCTTTCTTGTAGCAAGATACTGATTGCTTTCATTTCTGGATTTTTCATAAATCTTTTTTGCAGAATATTATTATTTATTAAGTTGTTTATTGATAATAAAATTAGACTTTGATGATGTGCCATATATGTTTTTACTACACTTGCTTTTTTACCTTTTTCTACTCTTTCTGGAGTAAAATCAAGTGATTCATAAAATCCAAATTTTCCAATCATTCCATATTGCTCTAATGTTTTTAAGTTTTCGTATACTTCCTTTGGGTAATCTGTTATAGCTAATATTCCTCCATATGGGGCAACTACCATATCATCTGCAAGGCCTCTTTTTAATCCAAGCCATGGAATTCCAAAGGCTTTGTATTGATAGTTTGAATATAAATCTTTTAAATTAAATGCTGATTCTGATATTCCCCAAGGTATTTTAAGTTTTTTAGCATACTCCATTTGACTTTTTATCATAAATCTACAAGATTCATCTAATAAACTTCCTTTATATTTGGGAATATTTATATTAGGCATTAAATATTCAAAAGCAGTTCCTGACCAAGAAACAAGTCCCTTATATTTTCCCAAGGTCGTTAATGTTCTACTTAAAGAATTCCAATGTTTTGATGGAACATCTTTTTTAGCAATAGCTACTAAACTAGCTTGTCTTGCTTCGGATGCTAATAAATCATAATATGAGTCAGTTAATTTATTTTCTTCTATATTAAATCCTATTGAGAAAATTCTATGCTCTTTACTATATAGATAAGAAAAATCTGTATTTTCTATTATATCTTTTACAATTGTTGATATTTCTTGTAATTCTTCTTTATTTTCTAACCATTGTTTTAAAACATATAAATATCCTATGAAATTTCCACTATCTACTGTTGAAACATATCTTGGAAATAATGGATCTTTGGTTTTTATATTGTACCAATTATATAAATGTCCATTCCATTTTTCTAAACTTTGAATTGTATAAACAATATTTTTTATTAATTCTTTTGTTTTTTCATAATCTATATAACCTAAATCATTTGCTGAAATTACTGCAATTAATGATAGTCCTATATTTGTTGATGAAGTTCTTGGTACTACTTTTTCTTTTCTATCTTCCTGATAATTATCTGGTATTAAATAATTATTATCTTGAGTAAGATATTGTTCAAAAAATTTCCAAGTTCTTTTACCTATATCTAAAATATATTGCTGTTCTTGTTTTGATAATATTTCTATATTATTTTTTTGAGTATTTTCTTTACTGATATAATACATAATTCCCGGTATAATTACCCAGATAGCACCTATTGATAAACTAAAAATATTATGTGTATTTGCATATATAATTAGACTTATTATTCCAGCAATAACATTTACTATCATACTTTTGTAATATGCTGCAAAATCAGTTTTCCTAGCTTTTCTGCTTCTTCAGATGTTGTCCATTCTAATAAATGTTTATGTGTTATATTTACTCTATACCATGTTTTTAAAATTGCCTTTATAGAAACATATGCTTTGTATGGTATGCAACCTAATGTTAAAAATCCTCTTAGTATAGTTCCTTTTAATCCAGTTATTTGTGGTGTAAATGTTTTTTGTGTTTCTTCTCCTTCTTTTTTTCCTATTAAGTAATTTAGTATTTCTAGTATAAATGGAATTAATAATATTATTATCAATATACTTGTTATTTCTGTTGTATTAATTTTATATGCTAGCTTTATGATTTTTGCATATATTAATCCAACAATTATTGATATTTCAAATAAACTTCTTCTTAAATTATCAAATATTTTGTATTTTGATAGTAAATTAAGTGGGCTTTTATTACCAAGCCATTTTGTAATTTGCCAATCTCCTCTAATCCATCTTGATAATCTATTCATAAAACTTGTATATTTGCTTGGGTAACCATCCATTAGCATAACATCACTTACTAAACCACATCTTAAATAACTTCCTTCTAGCAAATCATGACTTAATACTGTGTTTTCTGGAATTACATTTTTTAAAACTTTTGAAAATATTTGTAAATCATATATACCTTTTCCTGTAAAAATTCCTTCGTTAAAATTATCTTGATAAATGTCTGAAATAGCATTTGTATAATTATCTATTCCTCCGCTTCCAGCAAATATTTTTGTAAATAAGGTTTTATAGCAAATATCTAAATTTATTCCTACTCTTGGTTGCATTATTCCATAACCATTTTCTACTATATTTTTTTGTATGTCAATTTCTGGTTCATTTAAAATATGTGCCATTGCTCCTACTAATTCAAAAGCTGAGTTTAATACTAAATCTGTGTCTGCATCTAGTGTTATTATATATTTTATATTTTTAAATTTTTCTTTTATATCTTCATTATTTATATTATTTTCGATTGAATTTGTTAAAAATGGATTTTTTATATTTCCTAAAATATACTCGTTAAATTGATTTAATAATCCTCTTTTTCTTTCCCATCCCAAATATTTTTCTTCTTTATTATTCCATTTTCTTTCTCTATAGATAAAATTAAAGATTGGTATTTGATTATTTGAATATTTATTATTTAAAATTTCTATCTGTCTTAATCCTTCATCTATTACTTCTTTATCATAACTCTCTTGTTTTTTACCACTTTCTGAACAATCCCCTAATAATGCAAAATAAATATTATCTGATTTATTTGCTAGATAATATACTTCAAGATTTCTCATCATTTCTTTTACTTTTTCTCTTGATTTTAGAATTGTTGGTATTACAACAAAAGTGCTGTGTTCCTCATCAATTCCTTTATAAAAATCCATTTTAGGTATTAATTTTGGTTTTACAATTTTACTTAATATATATTGTATTATTTGTATTACGATTTCACTTGCAGGTATTAAAAATATTATAAAACTTAAAATAAATATTACATTATTTTTTATCTTTAAGTTAAGAATATAACTTAAAAACAAGGACAATATTATACTAAATATAACTATTCCTGATATATATTTTTTTACTTTTTCGGTTGGTGAATTTTCTTTTTTTGGTATATATTCTAATTTTTTATATAAATCATTTAACCCATTATCTATTAAGTAATACCCTATATGACTTTTTTTGTTTATTCCTGTTTGTTTAAAGTTTTCTTGTGCTAATTCTAAAGTTTTTCTTGCTATATAAATTTCTGAAATCTTAGTTTTCTTACTTAATTCTTTTATTTTATTTCTATAATATTCTTTTGTTCTAAAATCCATATTTATATATACATCTGCTGGGTCTTGTTTTAGTAATTCCTCAACTCCATTTATTTTTTCAAATATTTCTAAAAAATTTATTCTTTGAATTTTCTTTATACTTGTTATGCTATTTCCCATTAAAACTTTTTGAGTAGCAATATCAAAATGTTCCTTTTTTATTACATCAGATACTGTTGTTCCTAGTTTTTCTACTACTTCTTCTAATACTTTTAGATATCTATAACCTTTCTTTCCATACCTTTTTAAGGTATATGACATATATTCTATAAATGGGTATTTCATATCTTGAAACATTTCTTTTTCTATGTCTTTTACATTATTTTTGTATTTAATTTCGTTTTTTTCTTTTATTTCTATTAATCTTTCTGCTATTTGTTCTACTCTATATTTTTGAATTTGTGAACTATATATTTTTAACGCTATATCTGTTATATTTTCTATAATTGCTATTTGTAAAAATATTCCTATATTCCATATTTCATCCATACTTAAGGTCTTTTTAGTTTGATAACTTTTTAGGTAATCCTCTAGATTTTCTTGTTCAATTTTATTTTCTGTGTATGCTACTATTTCTGATGCTAGTACATATATTCTTGCAAAACCTTGATATTCACCATTTGCTATTCCTACAAAGTTTATATATTTATTTAATGGTAATTCTTTTTGGATTTGTTTTGTTGTTTCTTCTATTATATAGAAATTGTCTAATAGCCATTCTCCTGCTGGATGTATGTTTATTCCTAGTTTTAGGTGTTCGTTTAATAGTTCATATACTTGTTCTATTGTTTTGAAATTTTCTATTAGATGTGGTACTGGATATGTGTCTTTTTGAGATTTTGTTGTTGTATTATGGCTTGATGCTATTTTTTCTAAGTGCTGTTCTAGCTGACTCTTTTCTAGCATTGTTCCGTTTATTTTTAATATTTTATTTTCTTTCAAAAAAATTCCACTCCTCGCAATAATATGTTTTGTACATATTGTTTGCAAAAAGTGGTAATTTATACGTTTTCTTATCTTTCTTCTTCTATATTATTATCTAATAAGCTTGAATTTGATATTTTTTCTATTTGGTTTTCTTTATATTCTACTATTGCATTTATAAATCTTTGCTTATATGTTTCTTTCACACTCTCTTCTGTTTCAGCCTGTTCCATAGCTACATTCCAGTCTATTCCTTTGTCTATTATTTTTCCTGTTTTTACTAATAAATTGTCTTTATATGTTTCAACCTCTTCAATTCTATTATAAAGTCTTTTATATTCATTATTATCATTTAATACTTCTTGAATAGAAATTACTTTTCCATTATCAACTATAGCTGCACTTATTACTCCCTCTTCTATATCAACATCTTTTTTTATTTTATCATCACTTGCTTTAGTTCTTATTATTTCTGTTCCATCATTTGCTTCATCCTTAAAGAATGAACCTATTTCTCTTGTTTTTCTAAGCCTTACATTTTCATCTGTAAATTGAGTTTGGTTTTCTTTATTATATTCATTAGCATAAAATTTCTTTAAGTAATTTAATATTTCTTCCGGAGACTCTAATGAATCTACCTCTTTTGTAACATTTTCTTTTAGTTCTTTATTTTCTTCTTTATTTGTATCAACTTGTAAACCTTCTATAAAAACTTTTCTATTTCCAGAATTTATTACATTAATATCTTTTTCAGTCTCGTCCATATCAACAGTTATTTCATTTTTTGTAGAGCTTACTCCTTTTTCTCCTGAATTTAATAACGCTACTCCTTCTATTCCAGTTGTAGCTGTCATAAGTCCTAATGCTATTAATATAGCTTTAGTTTTTGTTTTTCTTTTTTCTTCTTTTGTTACTTTTCTAATTACTCTTTTTTCTTCTTCTTTGCTTAATATTTCTTTTCCTTCTTCGCTTCTTTTTTTGTTTATTCTATTTATTTCAGCTCTAGCTTTTTTAGCCGCTTTAGTTCCAAATCCAAATATATTTTTATTTTTTTTCATTTTTTTCACCTGTTCTCTAAAAAATTATCTATATATATTTTATAACATAAATATTTTTTTATTACAATAG
>OGXX01002655.1_pt1 | contig 15879 bp, 19 predicted proteins | sample 1576301 | NCBI WGS metagenome assembly OGXX01 (sample SAMEA3541469, study PRJEB24748) | human gut metagenome | biome: human gut; feature: human-associated habitat; material: faeces | place: China | collected 2012
CCAAGCTGCGTCAGCGCAAGAACTGCAATGAGCAGTCCAATGCCGATGACGGCCAAGTCCCGTAGCTGCCAGAGCCAGAGCGTGGCTTTGGCGTTCAGGTTATCGGGGTAAATGTAAATACGATCACCTCCATGAACGAAAAAGCGCCGCCGCAGAACATCCTGCGGCGGCGCTGGGTGGTTATTCTTCTGTTTGCGGCTGCGCCGCTTTTAGCTCCTGCACACGCGCCAGATCGACGAAATGGGTGGCATAGCTCCGCTCGATCTCCGGGCTTCCGCTTTTGCTGAATTGCAGCGGAATGACCGGCTTGTGACCGGTCCCGTTTTTCTTGCGGACACCCCATCGCTTGTAATAGCAGAAGGATGGCTTCAGATCATGCGTCTGCGCATACACGCGCATCTGGCGCAGCACAAAGGACAGCCGTTTCAGGTTGGCATTGCAGACAGCTTCCAGACACCGCACACGGCCAAACCGCCAGTCCTCATATTTCTGCTTTGGCAGGATACCAGTATCGATGAGAACATCCACCGGCGCAGCGTATCCGCACGTCCGGAGTTGATGGTACATGGAGCTATGGATCTTGCCGATCAGCTCTTTCTCGTTCATGTGCTGCACCTCCCATCTGCAATTTCAACTATACCACAGCGCGTCCGCAAATGCAAAAGCGGAAGCCGCAGGCGATCCCCGCGGCTTCCGGTTGGATGGTTATTCTTCTTCGGCATCCATGTCCGGTTCGTCGGATTCTTCTGTCTCCGGCTGCTCAGCAGTGTCTTCCTCGTCCTGCTCCAGCGCATCCTCGATCAGTCCGATGATGAACTGCTTCTGTTTGAGGTTGTTTTTCTTGAGGTATGCCTTCAGCCGCTCGAAGAGTTCTTCCGGAAGCTGGATCGCCATCGTTCTCATATCGCCTGTCATTTTTGTTCCTTCTTTCATTTTGTAATAATCTGTGATAAGCTGTTCTACGAATTCGCTGAGTGTCTTGCCGGATTGCTCCTGCTCTAGCCGCACACGCGCGTGGAGATCTGCCGGAATCATAGCGCACAAGTTCTTTTTATCTGCCATTGGGCTTCGTCCTTTCCTTTTTGATTTGCAAAGCAAGCATACTGTAAGCGCCGGAACAAAGCTATTCACAATAAGCAACAAAGAAGCGCCGCAAAACGAAGCATATTACAAGCACATCTCGCCGGAAAATGTATGCGCCTGCTGGCTGCGGAACGCCTGCAGCGCCTGTGCGGATTCCCGGTATTCCTCGTCGGTGGGGTCGCATCCGTTTTCAATGGTATAGTCGCGGATCTGCTCCAGCGTCCAACCCTCGGTGAGCTTCGCCGCCGCACCGCGCAGTTCAAAATAATTGAACACGAACTGCTCCCCGTAGTTGAACAGGCTCGCTGCGGCCGGCTCACCCTGATGCTCCTTGACGAGACGCAGTTCCACATAGGCGGCATCGTAAAGGTCACATTCCTTTTCCGTGCCGTCCTGCTCCAGCTCCTGCGCATACTGCGTCCATTTTTCCATGGCCTGCTCTGTCACGGCTGGCAGCAGTTCCTTGACCATGGTTTCAAATTCATTCTTCTGCATGATGCTCTCCTTGTACTTGGCTCTGCATGACATCAGCCTCCATTGCGGCAACTGCTTGCAGGCTTTTCATAATGAATTCCACGCACGGCACAGGAACGCTGTTGCCGAGGGCGCGGTATCTGGCAGAGTCCGACGCGGACGGGATATCTGTCCACCCCAGCGGGAACCCTTGAAGAAGTTCGCATTCCCATGGAGTAAGTCTTCGGATGAGCTGCGCATACTGCCGATCCGGTTCTACGACCAGATCCGTTGCATCTTTCGCTTGTCTGGCACTCTGCGTGCTGGCAATATCGTCATTGCGGAATTCGTCCACGCGCTGGCGCGCAAAGACCGCGTGCCTGTCACAAGTTGTAATCGTGTATGCAAGATTTTCCTGATATCCACAGCCGTTGCCGCCGTTTTCCGGCTGGCGATCGATGATGTTGCCGACGATACAGTAGACTTCGTTTGGCTCCTGCACCAGCGGCGTGTTGCCGCCGCCTGTGCCAAAACGGGCTGTGACTGTTGGACTGATCTCGCTGGATTCCCGGATACGGGCATCAACACCATGGTTTTCATACACTAAGGGCTGATGCCCCTTTTCGCTGGCGCGGAGCGTATCGGTCATATTTTCACACACATCCATCCGTTGTCCACCCTGATCGTGCAGGCACATAACAGACGGCATACAGTTGCCGCTTGGACTGCCCTTGAGTGTTGGGGCGACTTCCTCTGCGTAGCCGATGGTTCCAGCTGTCGCGCTGGCGCCAGCGGAAAAAGACGCGGCAAATGTCTGCTGCTTCATTCCCGGCTGTGCAAGGACGGCAGAATCATCAAACGGCACCGTTTTCTCTCTGCCTTCCGGCAAGCCAATCAAGCCAGCTTGTATCCGTAAAGCAGTGTCTAACGCTTTCGGCAACGGCTTGCCACGTTCCTTCGCCCGACGCAAGATCCCCAGACAAGCCGCAGTAGTCAAATAATATTTTTTCGGCGGATGATCCTCCAAGATCTGCGACAAGCAGGATTCTGTGGCGTCTCTGGGCGAGGGTCCAGTATTCCGCAAAAAAGCCCCTCCATGCAAGGCTGAACGCATCTCCCATTCGAATTGCCCCAGCAGGTTTCCAGCCCCAGGGGTAAGGTCGAGGAATTGATACGGTGGGGCAATGTAATCGAGCAATTGACTCCAGGACAATCCGGAAATCCTCCCCGTGCGGCGTGCCTGAGCTGAATACGCCCATGACGTTTTCCCAGCAGAAGTATCTTGGTCGAACAGACTGACCTGATCGCCCTCGAAGTATGTCTGCATCTCTCAGCTCCTTTGTAATCCGTATTTGTTCAAAAAACAGTCCGGAACGCGCGCCCTGCAATCCGGCGCGTGTCCCGGACGCAACCGAGCAGTCCTGACACGGACTGCCGCCGCAGATGATGTCCACCGGGGGTAGTATGGCCCCGTTCAGCTTCGTAATATCTCCATAGTGCAGCATCCCCGGCAGCCGCTGCTGCGTGACTCTGATGGGAAACGGCTCGATCTCACTGGCCCATAGGGGGATGACACCGTTGTGTATAGCCGCCAGCGGAAAGCCGCCAATGCCGTCAAACAGGCTGCCCATAGTAATGCACCTCATTTGGCCGCCACCGTCCGGGCAATATTGACGGCGCTCTGAGCTGTATAAACCGCCGAGGTAAGATTGGCCTTCGTGGTGGTGTCCAGCCCAAAGGCCCCAGCGATGCGGGGAATTTCCCCGGCAGAGAGCATGAGTCCCAAGCCCAGCAGGGCGTGGTCTTTGAACACCATCAGCCCGGCCACAAGGATGGTGGCCTGCAAGAAAGCCGTGAGACACAGGCCGATGACCTGTTTGCACCACTGGATGAATCCATCTCCATACCCCCTGGGCACGGAGAACATATAAAGGCTCCCCACGGCAATTTGAATCAGCAAAATACCGCCGCGCTTCAGATTGCTGAAAAACACCTTAATGACCGCATAGGCCATGAGGATAAGGCAGAAAAGAACCATAAGCCCGCTGGTCTCCCGCCCAAATCCCCGCAGGGGATAGGTAGACTCCGTCAGACTTTCCAGGTTTTCAAGATCTGCCAGCGCCGCCTTTGCCACATCCCCGATGCTGGTGGACCCAAAGCCGGTGATGCCCGCCGTCAAGGTGCCCTGCAAAGAAATTGCCAAAGAATAGAGCCGCACCGGCACCTGGGTAAAAAGAGAGACGGCCAGAAATCCCTTAAGGACATTCAGCGCCGTCTCTTTCACATTGCCCCGCCCAGCGGAATACTCGATGCCGCATTCAAACACAGCCACCACCAGTCCCGTGGCAAACAGGGCCCAGCCCAAATAGGAGAAAAACAGCACCACGCTCTGCACCCAGTTCATCTCGAAGAGCTCAGCGCCCATGCTGCCCATCTCCGAAAAGAAATTCCCGAGAAAACCAACCACCTGACTGTAAAACCAGTCCACGATCTGGCCCAGTATTTTGTCCGCTACAAAGTCCCATATAAACAATGAATCACCTCCCAGAATGTAAAAAGCACTCTACTGATCCAGCAGAGTGCTTCTGTCTATATTCGTTTTTTTGGCCACAGTTCCATTTTGTTTCCAACGCCCTTGGCCTTTCACGGAGTGAGCAACCATTGATAATCCTGCCGCCCATCGATCACATACTCCACATAGACCACCTGATCTTTTACTTGATACAGCAAAATGTGGTATTTGTCAAAGATGAGCTTGCGATACTTCTCGACCGTAAAAACCTCGGAACGCAGCACAGGATTGCGAAACGGAAATCGTTCCAAAGAGACTGCCGCCTGACGAAAACCGGAAACCAGTTTGTGCGCCAATTTTTCATCCAGCCTTGCGGCAAATGCCGCATGCTCCACCAACTGCTGGGCGGCCCGCTTCGAGACGACTACTCGATACGATTCATGCTCCGGCATGGCGTACCTCCTGGATCGCCACCTCCATCATGGCGGCCACCTCATCTACGGAATGATCCACAGCGCCGTGCAGGCGATCTTCCTCCACGGCAAGCAATTCTTCCCGCAGCTTCAGCATCTTTTCCCGATGGGTAAACGCCTCGATGTCCATGACTACCAGATCGCCCTCACCGTTTTTGGTCAGATAAACGGGTTCGCCGGTCGTCTTACACAGCTCCGCAATATCATTATAGTTTTGCCGAATGGCGGCACTTGGCTTGATATACATATTCGCTCTCCTTACATAGCAGTTTTATAACTATATTATACCATTAAACTGCTATTATGCAAGAGGAATATTGACTTGCGCCGTTATACCCCGATGATCCCCCAAATATACAGCGGCGCCGTCAGCGTAAAGACCAGGCATGCAAACAGAATGGCCGGAGCCGTCCATTCAAATTGCCCTGTTTTCCGATAGTCAAAATACGCCGTCCCCAGCTTCACGAAGAAGAAAATAGCCAGAATCATGTCGATGGCGGGGAATACCACCTTGTTGACCACCGACTTGATTTGCCCGGACGCCGCCGTCCAGGTGCTCTCCACCGCACCCGCCACATCGCCGCTGCCTGCGGCAAAAGCCGCCACAGACAGTAGGCAGCACAGCAGCGCCGTGATGCTCAGCATGAGCATGATACGCTTTGCAGTTTTCATTTTGCATCCTCCTTACAGTGTCATTTCATGCATGCCGTGCTGCAGCTCGGCCAATTTTTCCGCTGCCCAGTCAGGGATGCACTCGTCACGGATAATGCCCACGAACTCGGAGCGGTTCCATCTCGTGGTCTCGCCGTCTCCCAAACAGGTGCAGAGTACCGAGCGGCCACGGGCGTGGGGCTGACAGCCAAAGCCGCTCAGGGCCAGCCATAGCTGATTCTCCGGCTGCCAGTAGGATTCCCGCAGCGTATCCGGCGACAGGATCAGCACCCTGCCGGTGAAGTCCTGCTCTCCGGAATTGGATTCACAGTGTTCTGCGCCAAACAGGTGCAGTTTTGCCAGCTCTGCCCGGTATTCGCTGACGAATCCGTCCAACACGGCGGGGTGGCTGTTTATGAGGAAGGTATGCCGGTGTCCTCCATCTTCGGGAACGAAGATGGAGCGGCTCCACTGCTTATTAGTCTCGTGGTAGCGGCCGTCATAGGACTGCTCCTGCAAAGTGTTGGCCAGCACAAAGCCCACCCGTTTGTAGCCATACTGGTCGATAACGCTTTTGGCGCAGTCAGTGCTGAGATGCATCCCATCAAAGCCCTTGTGGATGGCCAGCTCTATGGCCCCGGCGCAGGCACAGTTGGTGCGGAAGTTAGCACGCCACAGCTCCAACTCGCCCCGTTCCCGAGCCTCTTTGGCCGTGTAGGGGTACAGTGCCTCACTCGGCAGCATAGACAATGTCTCCTTCCTCCAAAAGCTGCGCCAGTGCAGACGGGCAGCATCCACTCAGCATGAGCAGGGGGCGAATGTTTTCCGGTACCTGCGGCACATCGTCCATGTCCCTTTCGCAGTCGCCTGCGCAGGGCATCCTGCATGCCTCCTGCAGCACACCCAGCAGTTCTACGGAAGCCTGAGACAAGCCATCCAGTGCGTGCAGCAGCTGCTCTGCCGTCATTTCCTGCGGCATGAGCAGGATGTGGTCCTGTCCCAGCCACGCAGACAGGGAGATACCCGCCAAGCCCAGTTCCTCCAGCGCACCGTTGGGAATGAGCAGGCCGTTCTTTTCAAATTTCATTTCATTGTTCATGCGAAGATCCTCCTATACTTTTAAAGGCCGCTGCGGTGTATGCACCAGCCTGCACGATTTGCCCCGGCTGTCATAGTCGCCGAAGAAGGACATCTGCGGCGCAAAGGTGCGGGGATCGTAGTTGGTCATGATGTACTCATGGTACTTGTTGTTTTTCTTCTGGGACTGGCTGTTGGGGCGCTCCACCTCGTAAATGAAGAAATCATCGTACAGCTCCCGGATGTATGGGCAGTTGTTATAGGACACCATAGCGAAGCCCGTATGCTTTACCAGTACATCGTGGAGCCGCTGGTGGTCGCTGCGTGGAAACTCCACCGTATAGCATTCCGCCTCATAGTAGGGTGGGTCACAGTAGACCACGGTCTGCGGGTCGTTGCGGGCAGTGATAATGCTCTCGAAATCCTTATTTTCCAGTACCGCATCCTTCAGCCGATGGGAGCACTCCCACAGATCCCGGAAAAACCGCCGTATATCGCAGGAGCCTACGCCATAGCTGTCTCCGCTGCCATTGTAGCTGTAGCGCTGCAGCTTATAGAACGCTGCGGCACGGCGCACATTGCCTAAACTGCCACGCTCCAAAAGCAGCTGCCGCACGACCTCCCCCTGGGGTGGTTCAAAAAACACCTCCGTCAGATCCAACTGCCGTTCCATGTACTCCATGGTGAAGTCCTCGCCCTGCAGCTGACGCTGCAATACATCAAATTCATCGTGGGCGTTGATAGGGAGAAAGCCCAGCTCCCTGACCAGCTCCAGCGGACGCTCCTTGGCGCAGAAGAGCAGGTTATATAAATCGTGGTTCAGGTCGTTGTAGATCTGCAGACACCCGCTGGGAACGGAAGTATTCATGGTGATAATGCCGCTGCCGCCAAACACATCCACCAGTGTCTTGTAGTGGGTAGGCAGCAGCATTTGGATGGCCCACATGAGCTGGGCCTTGCCGCCTACCCACGGCATGAGCTTCGTCATCTGCCTACTCACCGAATTTCTCCAGCGCCCGCTCCAGTCCGGAGATGGCGGCGTCTAACCCGCTGCGCATTTTCTCAAGGCTTCGGATGGTGGCATAGACCTCTGCCGCCGTCTCCGCATAGTAATACCCCCGCTGATCTGCTGCAATCGGCACAGTGCCTCGCCGCAGGCGGTTGATGTGCCTGCGAAGCTCGTTTCCGCTGATGCCCAGCGCCCGCTCCAATTCCCGGCTGCTGACCACATTTTTATGTCCCTTGCATCCGTTCTCCAGATACCGGGAGATGGTCTCCTTCGTCATTCTTGTGTTCCTTTCCTGAAGCCGCTCACCGAAAAGGGTGCAAAAAGTGGGACCGCTGTCCCTTTTCGGAAAGCGGCCCCATTATTGATTCAGTTTACTGCATGGTCATATCCACGCCCTGCTGCGGCAGATGCATAGGCTGTCCATCCGGACGATGGACATAGCCATAGTCACTGAGGATGCCCCTATCTCTATACATCAGGTCTGCGCCGTAGGCGGTGAGATTCAAATTCCGGATGAGCAGGTCAAGCTCTGGCCCGTCTGCCATAAGGGAAAGTTCCTCCCGTGCCCGATCCTCCAACGAGTGGATATTCGGTTCGAAGGCGTATTCACTCAAGTGCTCTGTCAGCGCCATGGCATCCTCCAGCTTGTAAATATCCAGCTGACTGGCCACTGCCTTGAACGCCGCCAGTTCCCCATTTGCATCCAGCATTTCGAGACACTGCGCAAATTGATTGACCTGCTCCATGCTGGTGTGAGCCATATCTACGAAGGCCCACATCTCCGGCATGGCGGTGTCACATTCCTCCAGCTGCACCTCCTGCCAGCTATCCACCTCCAGACAATCCAGCACGGCATCCAGCTCCGCCTGCTTTGCGGGCAGGTACAACTTTACAGCACGGACATCACTGACGCAGAGGAAATGGATCATATACGGCGGCTTCCGGGGCGGCCTGCCCAAGTTGGGCGGGGCCTGCCGCAGCTCGGCTTCCCGTACTACATAGCCGTTCGGGGTCATAGCGCCGTGTTCGTCCCTGCGCATTTTTTCGCCGATCTTGGCATAGTCCAACAGCTCCAGCACACTATCCGGCACCTGTTCCAGTTCCGACAGGAAATCGTTCTCCACATAGAACCGGCCTAATGCCGCATCATCCCGGACCTCCGGCACCACATGGCAGCCATCCACACTGTATGCCAGATCCAGCAATCGCTGGAGGGTCAGTTCACCGCCATTGGTTTGGCACAGCTTGTCGACCTCCATCTGCACCAGTCCCTCAAAAGCGATGGCTTCTACATGGTCGAATGTGCTCAGCTGCTCCGCCAAGGCGTTGAACTGATACAGGTCACTGTCATCAAGGAGCGGGGCAAGAAATCCGTACCGTCCAATGTCCTCCACCTGCCAATAGGATTCCCGCCCATCCTCCAGCCGCAGCTTATCCAGTGCGTCTATCAGTTCCCACGGCGTGGCGGGCAGATCCAGCTCTGAGTGGCTGCTGCTATCCGGATCGCCCATATATACGGAAAAAACCTTTTTACCCAAGTTCCATACCTCCTCTCTGCTGCACGATGTCCATGCAGTGATCCGGGTCTGCGCCGGGGACATCCCAGCCGCACATGCTGCCGATCTTCATGGCTGTCTCCTGAGCGGGCGTCACCCCCAGCTTCCGGTTCTGCTCGTCCGCAATGCGGCGGTTCTCCTGTGCGTCCGGCGTAGACCAGTCGCTGGGATAGTACCCGATCTCTCCACGCTTCACGCAGATGAGCTGGCCCGTACCCGGCAGCAGCGTAAAGCACAGCTGAGGCAGCTTGTCCCGGTAAGGCTCAAACCGCTCCTGCTCCGTCTGGATGCTCCAGTCCTCATCCTGCCACAGGTGGACATACAGCTCCCGGCCGCCGTCCAGTTCGATCTCCCGCTGCTCGAAGCCCTCACCCCAGCCGTCTGAGGCTTGGCCGGAGATGTACTTCTTCAGCGCAGCCAGCTCTCCGGCCGACAGTTCGCCGCTGATCTGACACTCCGCCACGCCCCACAGCCTGCCGTGCCGCTGCTCCACATCGAAGACAACGGAATGTACCTTGTCGTTGACGCTGTCCGGTTTTCTGTACCAGTACATGATGCCTCTGACCTGTTCCTCCTGCGTGCGATTTTTGAATAAGGCGCTGCGGATCTTGTCCTCATACGATGCCAATTCGCCGCCGGTGAGCCGTTCCGCCTCCTCCGGCATATCGCCCCACTCATCCGGCTCGTAGAGTTCGGCAGTCAGGGGCATATACAGCTTCAGCATACTGCGTTCGGGCGGCAAGACGGTGAAGCTGTCCTCGCCGGGGATAAGGGCCAGAGTCCGCCCGTTGTCCCATTTCATCTGAAATTGCCCGGCGTCATCTACGCACACAAGCGTACCCTCTGTGCCGGGTGCTACCGGCGCATAGGGGTCCTCCATGGAAACCAGCCGAATGCGGGTGCCGGGCGGGTATTTTTCCCGCAGGAATTTCACCATTTTCTCGGATGTAAACATCTTTAGATCCCTCCCATTTTCTGTGTGTATTCGGATAGTGTATATGAATCTTCCTCACCGAATAAATCCAGCAAAATATCATCTGCCGCCTTGCAGACGGCAGGGTCGTCTGTCAGGACTTCGTAGCGAAACCCGGTGGTATCCCGATAGGGCAGTTCCACCCGGATGCAGTCCAGAAAAGGCTCTGCATCGTAATAGAGGATGTCATCGTCCCCGACAAATGTGGCCTTGCCAATAGGCTCTATAATGCATCACTTCCTTCTTTCGCAATACACCACCAGCCGCTGCCGCCCGCCGCTGGCGTAGGGGTGGCAGGTAATGAGCGTCAGCAGGTCACGCCCCGGCTGGATCTTGATCTTCTCCGCCTCATGGGGCTGGATGATTTGAATGTCAACCACCGTGTAGGTGAGCGTTTCCCACAGATTGGTAATCGTTACGGTATCGCCCACCTGCAAGCGGTCTATGTGCCGAAAATAATCTGCGCCATGCCACCCTCTATGCCCGGCAATGACGCAGTTGGTACTCATGCCGCCAATGGGCGCCGAGGTGTTCCCCAGCACCGCCGCCCCTGCGTCCAAATGTGCGCCGGACGCGCCCAAGTAGACCGGCATGACCAGCTCCAGCGTGGGTATCTCCAATACACCTATGATCTCGTCCTCCACGCCGCAGTCTCTCAGCAATACAGCGGGCTCCTCACAGGCCAAAGCATCGGCCAGTCCCGCCTGCCGCTCTGCATAAATGCGTTCGTTATATTCCTGCAAGTCTGTCAGCACCTCGGAGTATGGCTGTCTCGCCCCCTCCAAAAAGCCCTGTGCCGCCGCGCTCATGTCCGCTTGCAGCCTATGCCCGGAAACCACCGGCCACAGCAGAATACAAAGCCCCGCCACGGCCAGCGCCGCCGCCAACAAAACAGATTTTTTACCCACGACGTCGCCTCCTTGCAAAGAAGCAGACCCTGCCAGCCGCAGCCAACACACCAAGGCCGATGCCCAAGCCCGTGAGATAGTGCTGCGTCCACGAAGACGCAGCCTTCGGAGTTTTTCCATTTTCTACCACCAGCTCCGGCACATACGGCACCCGATGTCCCCGCACCAGCAGCCGGTGGGTGTTCACCCCAAAGGGCATACAAGTGACTAAAGTTACATAGTCCTTGTCCTCCTCGATTTGCAGCAGCGATGTGTCCGAAGGCAGTACCGTGGCGATCTGGTCCACCTCGTAGGCCAGCGCCTCACCCAGCACATGGATATAGAAAACATCGCCTTTCACCAACTGGTCAATGTCTGTAAACAGCTTCGCACTGGCCATCCCGCTGTGTGCCGACAGCACCGCATGGGTGCCTGCCCCGCCCACAGGCAGGGAAGTCCCCACCACATGCCCCACGGTCCGTTCCAGCGTCTCCGCTCCCGTGCCGTGCCGCACCGGGAGATACACGCCGATCTTCGGGATGTCGATAGTACACATGGCCCCGCCTATGGCGAGTTGCTCTGCATAGACCAAGGGAGAGGCCGAAGCCCCTCCCGTACTGACCGCCGCCTCGCCCCGCAGCATAGCGTTATATTCTTTCGCCGCCCGCCGCTGGTTGGACAGCTCCGCATCGTCGGCGTCCGCAATGGCATTGACATAGACTGTCTCCACATCTGAGTGATACCGTTCATTCAGCAGTTCACCCATAAGCGGGTAGAGCAGCAGTCCCAGCGCCAGAAGCACACAGGCCACCGTCAGCAACCGCCATTTCACTGGTCGTTTCTGTTGTGCTTCCGGCCACGGGCCACAATAAACGCCGCCACGCCCAGCAGCATGCAGCCGCCCACGGTGAACATCCAAGTGCCGTAGCCGCCTGTCTTGGGCAGGTCAAAGCCAGGGTTATTGATGACCGTCAGCGGCACGATGGCATTGCCGTCCTCCATGTCCACCGCGTCGCCGTTGACGGTGCCGCTGGCCGTCAGGAGCTTTGCGCCGCAGGTCTCGCAGGCGCTCTCGCCCTCCGCAGCGGTAATGATAATTTCAATACCGTCCTTCAGCAGCACATACCCCTTGTCCGTGGCGGTCTCTGTCAGCGTGTAGGTGTCGTCCTCCAGACCGTTCACAATGATATGGCCGCTGCCATTCGGAACAAAAGTGGTTGCGTCAATTTTCTTGTCGGTAAAGCCCTTGACGTAGTACATGCCATCCCTCTGCTCGGCAATGACATACACACCATCCGTGTCGTTGCGCAGCAGGAAGCTGACATTCGTCAGGTCACCCTTGCCGTCTGAAAACTGCTTCAGCACATCTACGCCGTAGGTGTAAACATGGCAGCAGTCCTGGAGCGTATCAAAGTAACCGGTATTGGTGCGCTTCCAGGTCAGGACCACCTCGTTGGGGTTGTCGGTATCACCCAGCTGTGCGTCAGCGGTAAGGGTAGCGGCATAGATGATCCGCATAGTACAGTCGCTGTATCCACGCTTCACGCTGTCCGTGTAGACACTCTCGGATTCATTGATCTCCGCCAGCCCGGCCTCCGTCATGCCAATGGTCATGGCGTTGGCGGCGTCATCATAGCTGACAGAGAACTTACCTGAATCCTCGTTCCAAGCAGTGATCTGGTCGGTGCAACCGGCATCCCGGAAGAACTCGATGACCACATCATTCTTGTTGTAGCAGATCCCCTTACTCAGCGTGTCCGCAAAAGTATAAGTCGTGAGGCTGGTAGCCTTGGAGGTAATGGTGGGCAGTGTGCTGATGATCTGATAGTCCACCACATCGCCCACGGAAGCGGTGGCGGTATGTGCGTAGCCATCGGCAATGTCGGTCAGGCTGCCGGTATTCTTGCCGGTGCTGTTCTTGTCCTCCCGGACGGTCTTTTCAATGTCCGGGCTGCCGGTCTGGTTCTTGGGATACACGGTCACATCATAGTTCCAGCCTTTTCCGTCGATGGTGGTCATGGGCAGAGACACGAAGAAGGGATTGCAGGTACTGGTGACATTCTCCGGCACACGGGTCTCCACCACCAGATACAGGCCCTGCTCCAGTCCACTGACCTTGCTGTGTCCGTTTGCATCCGTCTCGGGCATAGCCTTGCCGCCATTTCGGATAGCGGCCTCCAGCGCATTTTTAACGGTGGTGGCGTTGGTGGCCAGTGCATCGCTCATGGTCTTGTTCAGCTTGTCGGCGGTATAGTAGCGGGTGCCGTTTTCGCTCTTGTGTGCATCTGCGGCGGTCAGGCCGATGGCCTGGAGCACGGTATCCTCGGCAAAGCCGTACAGCACACCTACCTGACGCTGCCCGTTCACCAGTTCGTTATTCATGGCGATGTCAGCCACCCGCAGATAGGTGAACTCCACGCCCTGGATGGCGTACTGCGCCAGCTTGTCGGTAACGGCATCGTCCTGCACACCGGTGCTGACATAGGACGCCGCATCCCACGCTCCGTCTGCGCTGGCTGCCGTGATGTCGTACTTGTAAAGGGAAAGGGATGCTTTCCTGCCGGAGTCAATGGTCGGCGCTGCAAACGCCGTGCTGATAAGCCCCAAGGCCATGACCATAGCCAGGAGCAGCGCCCAAAGTCGTTTTGTTTTCTTCATCGTTCAGTTCTCCTTTTTCATCGTGGATTTTTTGCAAAAATAAACACCCATGCAGAGCATGAGTGCTGCAAACAGAATATAAATTGTTAAGCCTGTGCCTCCCGTAAAGGGCAGCGCAAAGCCCGCATTGTTGCAGGCGGTAATGGTGATATCATGGCTGCCTGCGTCCAGCGCCCCCACGAACAACGGCTCCGCCAGCAGCGTCATTCCCTCCGCCGCCTGCACCTCCGTTACCCTGTAGTAAGTGCTGCCGTCTGCTGTCAGGTTTTCCCAGCAAACGGAGCCGTCCGCATCCGTTTCCGCCGTGCTCACCTCCTGCCAGTTCACCTGATCCGCAGAGGATTCCAGCAGAAACCGGATCCCAGACAGAGGATCACCCTCGGCATCCACCTTCTTCACCGCGATCCTGCCGGGGATGGCGGCGGTCTTGATTTTAAGGTAAGCCGTCACCGGATCCCGGACGCTGGCAGAGTAGGTGACCACATCCTGAATACCGGCAGGCGATCCCCACACGCCATCGCCCCACACCACCATACCGGCGCTGGTGGTGCCATCTTTGGTAGCGGTGATGGTGATGGCATCTGAAATGGGCTTTTCCGCTGAGACCGTCAGCACATCTCCGTTCTTGCTGAAGGTCAGGTCGGCATCCTCACAGCTGAAGCTGTACCTTCCCAGCATTCCATTGGTGTCGGTGATGCTGCCGGTAAACTTGCTGCCGTCCCAAGTCAGCTCCAGCGTCTCTGCATTGGTGGCGGTAGAAGTGCAGAAGCTGGGCCGCTTGCTGTGAGTCTGCACGGAGTCCACAATGGAATCATAGTAGCTGAGGATCTTGCTTCGCAGGGGATGGGTAGCGTCCACCCGCTCCAAGGCCTCGTCATAGCCTATAGATTTCACGTCAATATGGTGGAAACTGCTGTCCCGTTCACCTGCCACCACCTCCCAAATGAGGACCTGCGTGGCATAGGCCCAGGCCATCTTCTCCGCTGTACTCTCTACATCTGCCCACCAGCCGCCGCCAATGGTGCCGTGATAGCCGTAGCTCATAATGCGGCCGATCTGCCGCTGCACCTCACGGGGCGTAAGGGGATGCCCGTCAGGCAGGCTCAGGTGATCCCACCAGGTATCGTCGTGGTCTGTGATGGAATCGTAGTTTTTCTGCGGTGCGCCGGGTTCGATGCAGTAAGCTACCTCGCCCTGCCAGGAGTCCAGACACCGGAACTGCGTGTAGCTTGTGGCCGATACCCGGTAGCCAAAGCGCAGATTCAGCACGCCGTGGCCCCAGTTGCCGCTGGATTTCAGGGTGTCATCTGACAGAGGGAAATTCCAGATGTACACCTGTTTGGATGCGGCGAAGACTGTGGTAGGCAGCAGGCATAGGCACAGTACCAACGCCAGCAGGAAAGCCGTCCCGCACTTGATGATTCGTTTCAAAATAGACCTCCCGTTCTTAAATTTGAATATAAGAAAAGGGCTCTCGACGAGAGCCTTTCCTCTATATACAGCTTCCGTTATCCACGTCCGATGAACAGCTCATACTGCCCGTCTCCGACCTGTTCCGTCCATATCCACACAGCGGTGCAGCCTTCCTGATCCTTATAGTACGCCAGATCATCCCGGATATAGGCGGCCAGAACATCTTCCGTCTTGCTACTGCAGCGGATGGGCGTGTCCCATGTGCCGGCAGCCGCAGGATCCAGCACCAGACCGATGCTCACGGCATAGTCCTTGGCGTAGGCCAGCCAGTAGTCCATGTTAAAAGATTTCTCCTCCGGCTGGGGAGTTGCCTCATCCGTCATAGGTTTGGACGGGTCGGAGTCTATGGGTGGAGCCTCGGGCGGCACAGTCTCGGCAGGCAGCACCTGTACCGGAGGATCTTCCGACGCAGGCGTTGTTTCTCCGGCAGAGGAAGTGATTTTCTTTTCTCCCGACGGCTCCGTATCGATAAGGCCGGGGCGTTCTGCCTCATCTTGTGTTACGACCTCCGAAGGGTTTGCGTTTCCATTTTGCGCCGCTGCGGCTCTGGAAACATCGGCAGATGTTGTTTGCGGTGGATCTTCTCCTGCGGTTTTTGCGGATACTCCGGTCCCGCCGCAGCCTACAAGGAGCAGTACGCTTAGCATACCCGCTATGATTTGCAGTTTTTTCATTTTGTACCTCCAGTTTTTATTTTTCCGTCCTGTGCCGGTACACAACACAACTACCACAGGATCGCCCACAAGTCAACGGAAATCTGCGCAGCTGCCATAGAAAACGGGAGGCCCTCTGGCACGACCTCCATTCCAACTCATACCATGCCGCCCATTTCCATGTGGGATGTTTCTTCCTGCGCCATGTTCTGCCGCTGCACATCCAGATCATAGGCCGTACAGTAGCAGTTATAATCGCCCGGAGACGGATTGCAGCGCAGGCAGTAGCGGTAATGCTCGGTTTCCACGATGTAGCCGTAGTTCTGTGTCCAGCCGCCGCTGATTTTCCCGCCGTGTTCATAGCAAAAACGCTCCATAGCGAAGCGGTTTTTCAGCACACTCTCCCGCAGCGTGTCCACGA
>OGXX01002656.1_pt1 | contig 15875 bp, 10 predicted proteins | sample 1576301 | NCBI WGS metagenome assembly OGXX01 (sample SAMEA3541469, study PRJEB24748) | human gut metagenome | biome: human gut; feature: human-associated habitat; material: faeces | place: China | collected 2012
TTAACGGTGTCAACGGTGGTAGCTTTTTATTTGTTATCTTAAAGCCCTCTTTCATACTTCCTTCAACTGTAACCTTGTACCAGTTTTCTGAAAGTTTTATATTTCCTGTTTCTCCCCCTACTTCTTTTATGGTATATTCATATTCTTTAGGGTTTGCTACGGAGTCATATACCTTCAACTTTTCAAATGTAGCTGTCCAGTTATTGTCTTTGTTTAATTCCTTCTTGATTCCTGTAGCTGTTCCGTCTTTGTATAATTCAACTTCTATCTTTTCTACAGGAGCATCTAAAGCATTTCCTTTACCGTCTTTCCATTCCTTTTTAACTTTGATATCTCTTGTTGGTGGAATTAACGGTGTCAACGGTGGTAGCTTTTTATTTGTTATCTTAAAGCCCTCTTTCATGCTTCCTTCAATTACAATTTTATACCAACTTCCATCAATTTTTATACTTCCTGTCTCTCCTCCTACTTCTTTTACTGTGTACTCAATAGGCTTTCCACCTAAAGTTTTGGATACTGGTAAGTTATCAAAAACTGCTTTCCAGCCATTTCTATCATTTAATTCTTTTTTGATTCCTGTGGATACACCATCCGCATACAATTCTACTTCAATACTGTTTACCGGAGCCGGAATAGGTATTCCATAACTATCTAATAAATTTTTTCCTGCAAAAGGAATATCTAAACTTGATACCATACTACCTTTATAATCATCTTCCCACTCTTTACTTACGACTACTTTCGTACGTTCTTCCAACTTGTTTTTTACATTATTGGATGTACCGAAATCTGAACCATCATTGTACTTTACTTTAAAATTATTATCAGAACTTTTTCCACTTAAATTTTCATTGTATAAAGGTGCTTTCATCTCTAAAAATATATCAAGAATTGTATAAGGAGGAATAACTGTACCATTTTTACTTACGATTTTTATAGCCGTTACATCATTATAATTTGAAGGTGTAAGTGTCCACTTATCACTTGACATTTCACTTTGTACATTATCTGATGGATAAGTATCTGTACGATAATAAATGTTGAAATCATTTGTTTTGTCCACACCTTTCAGCTTAATTAATACAGGGCTCTGTAAAATATTTCTAAATTTACTACCTCTAATATCTTTATCGTTGGGCAAAACATCATAAATTTCCAATTTCCTTAAGTCTGAATTAAAATAATTTCTAACACTTAATTTATATTGAAATCGTCCTGATACTCCACTATCATCAGAAAACTTTGTAGTAATTTCATCTACAAATGTCCTATTGTAATTTAGACCTGTCTGTCCTTCATCAGGTTCCAAACTTCTTATATATTTCCTTGATTGAATACTATCAACAACAGTTCCTAATACTTTTGATTTAGATTTTAAAACAAAATCGTCAGTTCGTTTATTTTGATTAATATCTAAAATATCCTTTACCTTTTGTGCTGATTCTACCTCTTCCGGAAATCCGCTATCTCCATAGGAAAAATACACTTCATTATCATTATTATTGTCTTCTGTTTCAGCTTTACTTGAAATAATATTTTTATTAATTTTTACCTTTTCTATAACAATATTAAAATCTGTTTTTTTATCATTTCCACCTTGTAAATTTGCTAAAAGATCAGACTTAAATTCAATTTTTATTGCATCTCTGCCGGTATTATTATAATTTTTAATAATTTCCCACTTTTGAATAAGTGATTGAGTATTATAAACTCCGGAAACAGTTGTATCTGAAGTTGCACTTAATCCTTCCGGAAGTAAATCAATCATTGTAGGATTTTTTAGATATCTTCCTTTAGACATTTTATTCAATTCGGCAGTTATCCAGAATCTTACTTCTTCTCCTTCAATTCCCGTATTATTATTAATCGTCCCTTTATGAAGTCCTGCTTCTTCCTTTAATGGGGTAAATCCTGTACTTGCACTGTCTTTTACTTGAATATCACTTTCAGTATTATCCCATAAAACTCTCTTAGCATTAAGAGATATAGTATTTAGTATATCCTTTTTATCTGAATATTTTAAATTAAAAGGATCTTTAAATCCCATATATACGGAAAAATCTATTACTCCACCTGGAGGTAACTCATAATCTTTAATAACAATGGATATTTTATTATATACAACTTTTGCAGGTTTTGTATTTTCTATAGGAATTTCACCATGGATTACCCTATTTGCAGTATCTGCAAGTTCAGCTTCTGTTTTTGAATTGACAGCATCTCCAGGCTTAAATATGTCATATCCGCCATCTTCTTTATAAGCTCTGATTTCTACATGCTCAGTTAAAGGCTTAACTGCAGGAGCTCTCTCGAAAACTCCTTCTATTGATCTAACATAGAGTCTGGGATCAAAATCTTTAGCATCTTCTACCAATACAATTTCTTTTATCGGTTTAGAAAATTTATTTGCTATCTTTACATCATACTTGACATTTTCAGACCATAATCCATATTTATCAAAAGGAATCGAACTTTGTCCCCATCCGACTCTTTTTGCCAAAATTCCCATACTGGAAAAATCATCAGCTGTAATGTTGAAATCTATTTCACTTTTAGACTCATACTTCTCATTATTTGCTTTATTATACGGTATTCCTGTCATTTCAACTTTATTTTTGAAAGAAATATTTTGCTTCCCTTCCTTAAATTTTGCATCCGGAAAAGATAAATATAAAATTACTTTTTCATTTAACTTGTTGTGTTCACTGTCTTGTGATGTAACTTTGTAAGTATAGCTTATAGTACCGTCATGATTATCTGTCCAGCCAGGATTAATTGATGGATCGAATTTTGCCCTTACGGTTTCTCCCTTACTATTTTCATATGTCGGCAGAACATCTTTAATCACAATAGTATCCAATTTTCTCTCTGTCGACCTTGGTGTATTCGGATCTTTAAGAAAGCTAAATGTAAACGGAACAGGTTCTGTTTTATCAGCACTTACTCTATTTTTATCATTAGGATTTGATAATCCGCCATATACCGTTTGACCATTGCCTGCATCGCCTGCAATTAATTTTTTTGACAAATAATTGGGATACTTAGGTGTATATTCCTGATCCTTTAATTCTTTAATCATAGTTCCTTGACTATTGTAGAATTTAACCTTCGGTTGTAATTTATAATCAGAAGGAACTAATCCGTCTGTAAAACTGAAAATATATGGTAACTCCAAAACAGTTGTTGAATCAATTTTATTGAAATGGACTCTGTAAATTGTAGAATTCGAACCATTAATTTTTTCAGCATTTTTTATGAATTTTACTTCTGATAATGAGGGTAATGAAAAATTATCAACATATTTATCTGCTGAATTACTCCATCCTTCATTTTTGTATTCCTTAGTCGGAAGTTCAATATCCATATACATTCCATCAATTTCTCCAGTAATTCCTGAAGCATCAATATGAATACTTGTGCTTATCTGGTCAATCGTATAATATTGTGTTTGTGACTTATACTTAAGTTCCACTTTAAGATTTTCAATTTGATCTGATAAACGACTTGAAGACTTCAAACCTTCAGGTTTCAACTTATCTTCTTTACCTAATTTACTTTTTTCTGTATTTAGCTTATCAATCTCGCTGATTGATTTGCCATTCTCACTGTTTGAATCATCACTCTCTTTAATTTTTTTGCTCTTTTCAGCATTTGAATCATCAGCTTCTTTGATTGATTCTTTTTTGATAGAATTTGAATCAGTTTCAGTTTTACTGCTAGTTACAGTTTTTTCTACATTTTTATCTTTATTCGTATAAGTATTTTCTGCATGTACACCAATAATAGGCACAAACAAATTTAATAACATAAAAAATACTAACAATAAAGACAACATTCTCTTATTAGAATTTTCTTTCATATAATGCTCCTTTCCTACTCTACATTTCAAATTAAATTATGATAAAATAACCAAATCTTTATATGTAACATTTTTTCCTGTATAATATTTCAGACTTTTTGTTACACTAAGATTATCTTATTTTTAAGTTAGAAATGTCTCTATTTTTAATCAAAATTGAGTATATCATATATGTAACAAAAAGTCTACCTTTTGTTCCAAATTTTAAGTAAATTTCATAAATCCCGAATTATCGTATATTGTAAAATTAAGTTAGCCACATATAGAAAAAAACATCTCAAAGAGGTAAAATAATAGTTAAGCCAAAAACTAAAGAAAGGAACCTCAATGAGATGCACAATAATTGTAACACAAAATATAAGCACTTAACAATAAGATTTAAGAAAATTAATAGAAAAATGGAAAAAAAACAGATAATTTTAGTTTCTATCTGTTTTTTTATGTCATTAAGTAATAATATTGTTATTTAAAGATTATATTATCTTTTACTTAGTATATTTTTAACCCCATAAATGATTACTGATAATAATCTCATGTATTCCGAATTTAATATCATAAGCAATTTCTTGAACTTCATTAACTGTATTTTGATAGTAGTAGATCTCCCTAGCTATCTCCAATTACTATTTTTTCAAAATTTACTGCCTGCTTATTTGCTTTTATTAATTCTAATCTCTTTCCAACATAAAAAATCCCTAAATCTTTTATAAGTATTTAGGGATTTTCATCGAAATATATTCGTATTTTATTGTCTATTTATTTTTCTTTTTTGAATAAAGAAAACCAGCTAAACTTGTTATTGCTAATAACATAGTTGAATTTGAAATGTTAGTCTTTGGAAGATTGTTTTTATTTGTATTTTTTAATTTTTTATTATTTACTACATTGTTATTATTTTTGTCTTCCTTATTATTATTTTTATCTTCATTGTTATTAGCTAATACAAGAATATTTGTATTTGCATATCCATTTTTAAATTTAAACTCAAGATTATGATTTCCATTTGCTAAAGAATTTTTAAATTCTTGAGTAAACTCAATAATTGTACTACCTGATTTTACATTATACATTGATGAATCAACAACTTTTCCATCTAATAATACATTTTCGAAGTTTTTAACATCTTCATCTAATCTAAAGAATAATTTATGACCATCATTTTTTGTTACAGTTTGATTTTTACCATATAAAAATTCAATTATCTTAGGATTGTTGTTATTTTGTTTATCTGATGAATTATTATTCTTTCCTTTTTCAAGCTTAGCTTTTAGAGAATTTACCTTTTCTTCAAGTTCTTTTATTCTTTTGTTAAGCTCATCAATTTCATTTTGTTTTTTACTTCCGGATTGTTTTGCCTTTTCTAACTCTTGCTTAGCTTTTTCAAGTTCTTGTTTGATTTTTTCAAGTTCTTTTTTAATTTTTTCTGAATCTTGTTTAGATTTTTCGAGTTCTTGCTTAATTTTTTCAAGTTCTTCTTTGATTTTTTCAAGCTCTTTTTTAGTCTTTTCTAAATCTTTTTCAAGTTTTTGTTTTTCTTTTTCTCCAACTATTGACGGAGCGTTTTCTGTACTTAATTTATCCAATAAGTCTTTATTCGGAGCAGTATATCCATTCCAATTCGGTGTTTCATTTTGAAGTTTAGAGTCTTCAATCGAATTTGTAGAATTTTTGCCATCTACTGTATAACCTTTTGTATTTTTTTCAATAGTTATTGAGTCAAGAACAGCTTTTCCACCTTCATTTTTACTCATATAACTATTTCCGCCACGCAAATATGCATTGTCAACAGAGATTGTTCCATTACCTGAAACTCCATTTCCACCTTTGCCCGAAAATCGACCATTTCCTCCAACAGCAATTAAAGTTCCTTTTCCTGTTACCGTTCCCTCTAACTTTAAAGCGTCTCCTCCATTACTTGTAAGAGCATAGCGACCACCTGCAAAAAGTCCAAGTTTTGCATCTTTTTCAATAGTTAATGTTTTACCTTTTGCAATCTCCATTGCTCCTTGCCCTTTATATTGTTCACCTGTAGGAGCTTCGTCTCCACGTATAAATACATTACCTTTTATAGTTGCATTACCTTGAACACTGACAACTGGATTTTGTATATGTTTTGCATTTTTCCCATCAGTTAAATAATTGGCATTTGAATAAATAACAGAGTTTTGTAATGTTGCACCATCTTTTAAAATTATTTGACCATTTATAGAAGATCCGCTTGCAAAACTCTTATGATAATCATCATAATTCACTTCAAGAGTTCCACCATTTTCAACAGTTATTTTACCATATAGTGATGAATCTGAAAGATTAAGTTTACCACCGTCTTTTACTACGATATTTACAGAACTTAAAATTTTCATATTTATAAGGTAAAGTTCTCCTGTTACAACTAAAGTTTGAGTAGTAGGTTTGTTTTCGTCAATCGGATAGCCTAGTTCTGAATACTTTCCACTTTCCCTTGAACCGAACCAAAGTTTTAAATTTTTCGGAACTGTTACTTCTTCCTTATCTTTTCCAAACTTTTTGATTACCCAAGGCTTCATATCCCATTCTTTTTTTGTTTCAGGATTTTTTAAGGCTCTAAATTCACTCTCAACCAATCTTTCTTCAAGAGTAACTTCATTTGAATCAAATACTTCAAAATCTAATTCATTTGATTTTAATTTTCCATCTTTTGATTGTACAAAAACTTTATAAGTTCCTTTTTTAGAAGGAATTCCAGATAATTTAACACTATTGTCCATTTTTGAATATTTTGCTTGCATACCGGAATCACCAGAAATAATTTTTGCTTCTAATTGCAAATCATTTGCTACATCTTTTGCATCCTTAAAATCTGAATCAGAAGGAGTTTCTTTATCTGTATAAGCAATTTGTAATTTTACATTACTATTTTTATTTGAATTTACTCCACCACCGGTAGCAGAGGAAACAGCGTCATATTTTTGTTGACCTATAATTGCAGCTTCAAAAGAACCAACTATTCTTAAATGATATTTTTTAGAATAATTACTCTCTTTCTTAACAAATTCTTTTCCCTTTCTCTCAAAAGAAACTGAAGAATTATCGTCAAAAACAAATTTAACTATATGTCCGTCCGGCACTTTTTGTCCAAGATATAAAACTTTATTTGCTTCATCTATAAAATAATTTTCTCCAAAAACAGCAGCCTTACTACTTGTTTTTCTATACTCTTTATTATTTAAGAATATTTGCTTAATCTTCCCAATCTTATCTTTAGGTTCAATAGAATATTTATTTTCAAAAAATGATTCATTAATTGCTTTTAATGAAAAATCTTTTTGTTCATTGTTATTAGGATTTTCATTTGGTGTAGAAGGAGTTTCGTTATTTTTTTCTTCCACTTTAACAAAATTACTTCCAACTTTCTTAAATGAAATACTACTTTTATCCTTAAACTCAATTTTTATTACTTCATTATCCTTTGGATCCTGTCCTAGATATAAAAAGTTATTAGATAAATCTAAATAAAATGCTTTTCCGAATACTGCAGCTTTATAATCTTTTTTTTCGTATTCATTATTTTCTACAAAAATTTTGGCTATTTCTTTTAATTTATCTTTAGGTGTAATTTCATATTTATCACTACTTCCCAGTTTACCTCTAATAAATTTTAAAGAAATATCATCTTTTTGTTCCTGTGTTGTCGTTTTTGCATTTACAACTTGCATCTGACTGATTGGAATTAAGCACATTGAAATACTTAAAACAACTGCTGTAAATTTTTTCTTCATATAACCCTCCAAATTTATATATATATATATTGATTTGCAATATCGTTTAAATTATATTATATAATTATATTTGAAGTCAAGATATTTTTATAATTTTTTTAATAAATCTTTTGAAGGGATTTAATTATACAAATTTTAAAAATTTTTAATTTAGTTTAATTAGTATTGACTAATTAGTCAAATGATGATATAATTTTATTAAACAGAATTGACTATCGAGTCAATTATGGAGGTATTTATGTTTACTAAAAATTTTGAAAAAATTTCAGAAGATAAAAAACAAATGATAATAAATAAAGGGATAAAAATTTTCTCAGAGTTTTCATTTGTGGAGACAAAAACTGATTTAATAGTTAAGGAAGCTGGTATTTCTAAGGGTTTATTATTTTACTATTTTGATAATAAAAAGAATTTTTATTTATACCTACTTAATTATGCAGTAGATTTATTGACACAGAATTTAGAATGTAAGACATATTATGATTTTTTCGATAACATTTTTAGTATTATGGATAAAAAATGTAATTTAATAAAAAAATATCCTAATGAAACTAAATTTTTAAATATGGCTTCTAAGGAAACAAGCAAAGAAGTTGAAAAAGAAATTAAGGATATTTTTAGTCAATATCACAAAAAATCAAATGAAAAATTAAAAATACAAATCTCTAATTCTATTAAAATATTTAACTTAAGAAAAGATATTGATCATGAATTAGTTGTGGATGCTTTATCTTTATATATTGATGCGATTGTAATAAAACATCTCAATCAATATCAAGATAATCCAATGGATTTATTCGATAATTATGATGAATTTAAAAATAGTATTAAGAAATATCTACATTTAATGCTTTATGGATTTCTTAATACAGATTGTTTAAGATAGGAGGATAAAATGTCTTATAATAATCCTTATGAATACTTATCTGGAAAACTTGAAAATAAAAAGCTAATTAATGCTGGTTTTTCAGAAAAAACTTATGACACAGGTACTGTTAAACTTAACTATGTAGTTGGTCCCAAAAACGGACCAAGTTTGTTGCTAATTCCTGCTCAAATGGGAATGTGGGAGAGTTATAAAAAAGTACTAATACCCTTATCTAAAATTTTTAAAGTTTATTCTATAGATATAAGAGGACATGGAAAATCTACTTGGACACCGGGTTATTATTCTTGGAAAATTGTAGGTGGAGACTTAAAAATGTTTATAGAAAATGTAATAAAAGAAAAAGTAATTATAAGTGGAAATTCATCTGGGGGTATTCTTGCCTTATGGTGTGCAGTTAATATTCCTGAATATGTTTCTGGAATTGTTCTCGAGGATGCCCCAATCTTTTCTGCGGAGATGCCAAGATTTAAAGAACAAGATAGATTTGTTTACAATGGATTAAAACATCTTGTTGACAAAATTGGAAATATTGAAGACAGAGATTTGGCGGATTATTTTAGAGATATGGAAATGCCCGCATCTGATAAGAGAATTAAAAAAATTCCAAATTGGTTCGCCAATTGGCTATCAAGAAAGATAAAGAAATTTCAAAATAAATACCCCAATAAACCCATTGCAGTAGGATTCCCAGATAGCTTACGACTACTTATTAAATCATTGTCTATGTTTGATCCCGATTTTGCTAGAGCTTTTGTTGATGGAAGATTTTATGATGGGATTAACCACGAAGAAGCCTTTAAAAAAACAAAATGTCCAATAATGCTTATTCACGCTGACTGGAAAAGATATGAAAATTTTGGACTTGTAGGAGCATTTGATGAAGATGATGCTAAACTTGCAATTTCATTAGCCCCACAAATTATATATAAAAAAGTTTCTGGTAATCATGTAATTCACGCTTTTAAACCTAAAAAATTTATTGAATTATTAACAGAATTTAAAGAAAGTATATAAATGTTGATTTATTAATATCTATTTAGAACAAAAAGAACAGATTTTGAGATTAAAACCTCTAGTCAGCTCTTTTTCTAAATTTCAGAATCTTTTTTTATATCTCAACGATTAAAATATCTTCTTTATTCAATTCTAAACTCTTTTCAATTTTTCCGTTTTTAAAATAATACGACCCACTCTTCCTCAATGCTTCACATTGAGTGGGTATCCGAGAACCTTTTTGTTTCACAACAGAAAAGAAGACTTATATTTTTTGATATAAATCTTCTCTTTTTAAAAATTTGACATTCATTATTTTATTTTATATATCTCTTACATTTTGTTATAAAAATAAATTCACCTACTCCCAAAATTTATCTTCTTTCTCTTGTTGTTCTGCAAAAGTCCATACTTCTTGTATTTTCCCATTCTCTATTCTAAATAAATCAATACCGGGGTCATTTAGTTTTTGATCTTCTTTTTCAGCTAAAGAAACAACACTTGCAACAACAAAACAATCATTACTTGCAGCCCAATTTGTAATTACTCTAAATGTCCCATTGCTTCTTTTGGTAAATTCTCCTAAACGTTCTCCCAATGCCTCTTTTCCTTTAACAATTCCTGAAAGTGGACCTTCTCCTCCCATATGCCATACAATATTATCAGACATTGTTTCAAAAACAGACTTAAAATCTCCCTTCAATAATGCTTCTGTATAAGCATTATATACTTTCATAATTTCACTTTTCATAGCTAATCTCCTTTCTTTTTGAGGATTGATTTTCCTCTTACTATTATTATACTTTTTAAGTCTTGACTTTAAAAGTACGAACATTTATAATACATAGTATCTAATAAGATACTATTACACAGCTTAAGGAGGTTTTATGTCAACTATTTATGACAAATGCCCTTATGTTACTACTCAGAAGGTTTTACAAGGAAAATGGGCAATTGTAGTTTTATATCATTTAAGTACCGGTACTAAAAGATTTAATGAGCTTGAAAGATTAATTCCTGAAGTTACTCGAACTGTTTTAACAAGGCAACTGCGTCAATTAGAACAAGATAAATTAATCACAAGAAAAGTTTTTGCTGAAGTACCTCCTCATGTTGAATACTCTTTAAGTATATTAGGTGCTAAATTTCAGAAAGTTTTGAACGAAATAGAAATTTTTGGACTAGATTATATTTCTGAACTTAACAAAATTAATAATCCAAAGGATAAATAAACTTATCTATTTAATTATGAAGTAGATTTATTTACATAAGATTTATAATATAAATTAAGTGCTTATATTTTTTATATTATGAATAAAAAATGTAATTTCATTAGATCCACAAATTACATATAAAAAAGTTTCTGGTAATCATGTAATTCACGCTTTTAAACCTAAAAAATTTATTGAATTATTAACAGAATTTAAAGAAAGTATATAAATGTTGATTTATTAATATCTATTTAGAACAAAAAGAACAGATTTTGAGATTAAAACCTCTAGTCAGCTCTTTTTCTAAATTTCAGAATCTTTTTTTATATCTCAACGATTAAAATATCTTCTTTATCCAACTCTAAACTCTTTTCAATTTTTCCATTTTTAAAATAATATGCCCCACCAACGCTTATTGGCTCTTCTTTTGTGATTGAATTTACCAAAAGTACATTATCTGATGCCAATTTAGATTGCTTTGCATATTCAGATTGTTCAGTATTTTTCCATTCATCTTTTGTGAAATTACAATACACAGGCCAAAGTAAAATTCCATTTGTTTTAAATTTTTCAGGGCAAATCCACATATCGCCACATAGTGCAATTTTAAATTCTCTATTCTTATAGATAAAAGTTTCTGAAATCTCTCCTTCACAATAATGCTCATCGGTGATTGAATATTCTTTCCAATTTTTTGTAATTCTCCTATAATTATGGATTATTTTTCCCTTCTCAATTACTATAAAAGAAGAGTAAATCTTTTCTTTTTCTCTTTCGATATAGCCAATACCAAGGTCAATTTTATGTTTTTCACTAAGTTTTTTTAATTTTTCCATAGTTACAGACTCTTTTGTAATTGCAATACTTTTATCTATTTCATAATTCCAAGAAAGTGAATCAAAGCCTTGCAAAAAAGCTTCTCCAAAACAAAGTAAATCAGCTTTCCCATTAGCAGAGATAATTGCCTTTTCTATTTTTTCAATATTATATTCAATTTTTCCATTGTTAAATTCGTAAGAAACTAGTCCTATTTTCATATTCGCTCCATTAAAATACTTTTGACATCATATACTCATCTACATATTTTCCATTTACATACATCGTTTTTTTCTTTATTCCTTCAATAGTAAATCCGCTTTTTTCATATAATTTTATTGCAGATACATTTTCACATTCAACTGTCAACTCTAGTCTTATAATTTTGTTTTTAACTGCCCAATTATCAAGCATTTGAAATAGTTTTGTTCCTATTTTTCTATTACAGTAATTTTTTTGTATCCCAATTACTACATAAGCAGTATGTCTTATTCTTCTAAAAACACCCCTCTTAGCAGATAAAAATCCTACTATTTTTCCGTCCTCTATCACTCCTAAAAATAAATTATTTTCATCTTTTAAATTTTTTGCAAGTTTTTCCTCATTCCAAACTCTTTCATCAGGTTCAAACATCATAAAATCTGTTTCGCTGTCAATAATTTTAAGACAATTATAAAACTCTTTAACATCTGTATCAATCAATCTTCTAATTTCCATAATATTCTCCATTTTTTAAGTTTCATTTAATATAAATATTTTATCATATAAGTAGTATTTATAAAAATAAATTTTGTGTTTTTTTTGTTTTTGTAGTATAATCAAATTGCAAGGGAATTTCAATAAGATAATCCTTGTAAATTGTTGTTTAAGGAGGCAATATGAAAAGTATTAAAATTGATGAGTTTAAAAACTTTAAGTTTTTGGGAAATTTACATTTAAGTAAAAACGAAAAAAATCTATTCTATAGTGTTTCTAATATGAATTTAGAAAAAAATTCTTATGAACATAGAATTTATAAAATGGATTTGGAAACTAAAAAGTCCTTTGTTTTTACTAATGGTGCTAAGGAAAGTTCTTTCATTGAACTTTTAGACGGTTCTATTCTCTTTGCAGGTGATAGAGAAGGTAAAAAAGACGAGTCTGATACAACTAAATTTTACAAAATATGTACTTCCGGTGGAGAAGCCGTTTTAGACTTTACTGTTCCTGCTTTGGTAAATACAATAAAACAAATAAATGATGATGAATTTTTAGTTTTAGCTAATTTCAACAGAACAAAAGAATTGGAAAAAATAGAAAAAGAATCTAAAAAAGAAGAAGATAAAAAAGAAAATAAAGAAAAAATTTATGATGATTCTAAGGATTACTTAGTTGCAACTGAAATTCCTTTCTGGGGAAATAATATTGGTTTTACAAATGAAGATAGAAGCAGACTTTATCATTTCAACAAAAAGACTTCTGAATTTATTCCATTAAGTGATGATATCACTGATATTTATGGTTTGGAATTAAGTGAAGATAAAACTAAGGCTGTTTTTATTGCCACAACTTTTACGGGAAAAATGCCTCTTGTAAATGAGGTTAAAATTTTAGATATCAAAACTAAAACAGTTGACCTTTTAGCAAAAGATTATTCTTTTGCTTATGCAAACTTTATTGATTCTGAAAATATTATAACCGTAGCAACGGATATGAAAGAATATGGTATAAATGAAAATTCAAATATCTACATCATAAATATCAAAGAAAAATCTTTTGAAAAAATTGTAAATGACAATTTTGATATGTGTATGAATAACTCTGTCGGAACAGATATGAGATTAACAGGTGGAAAAGGTATTTTAGTAAAAGAAGGATTTATGTACTTCATAAATACTGAGGTAAACAGTTCATATATTTATAGAATTGATAAAAATGGAAATCTTGAAAGATTAAATGAAAAATCAGGTTCTATCGATTGTATCGACGTTTCAAAAGATGGAAAAATTTATGCTGTTGCACTAAAAGATTCCAATTTGCAAGATATTTATGAAATTTCTATGGAAGAAGAAAATAGAATTTCTTTCCACAATGATACAACAGAATATTCACTTTCAGAAATTGAAGAAATCAACTTTACAAATGATGGAATTGGATTTATAGGATATGTTATGAAGCCTGTTGACTATGATCCGGAGAAAAAATATCCGGGTGTACTCCATGTTCACGGTGGTCCTAAAACAGTTTTCGGAAAAGTATTCCATCACGAAATGCAATTTTTAGCAAATAACGGATATTTTGTATTTTTCACAAATCCTAGAGGTTCAGATGGTAGAGGAAAAGAATTTGCAGATATTCGTGGAAAATATGGAGAAATTGATTTTGATGACTTAATGAAATTTACAGATGCTGTAATTAAAAACTATCCTGCACTTGATGAAGAAAAACTTGCAATCATGGGTGGAAGTTACGGAGGTTTTATGACTAATTGGGCAATCGGACATACAAACAGATTTAAAGCTGCTTGTTCACAACGTTCAATTTCTAATATGACTTCTGAATTTTTACTTACAGATATAGGATATTATTTCATTGATGATCAAATCTCTGCAACTCCTTGGAATAATTACGAAAAATTATGGTATCATTCCCCACTTAAATATGCAAATAAGGCACAAACACCTACACTTTTCATCCATTCAGATGAAGATTATAGATGTTGGATACCTGAAGGAATTCAAATGTTCTCAGCATTAAAATATCATAATGTGCCTGCAAGACTTGTTATGTTCAAAGGAGAAAACCATGAACTTTCAAGAAGTGGTAAACCAATGCATAGAATAAGAAGATTAAAAGAAATATTAGACTGGTTTGATAATTATTTAAAATAATTTAGAAATAAGAACCCCACCCTTCCACGATGTTTCGCATCGGGTGGGTGCCCGGGAACCTTGTTGTTTCACAATAACAACCCCACCCTTCCACGATGCTTCGCATCGGGTGGGTGTCCGGGAACCTTGCTGTTTCATAATTAAAAAGAGCTATGTTAAATTTTACAACATAGCTCTTTTTCCATTATAATTTTATTTAAAGTCCTATTCTTTTCAAGTTTTCAACAGAAATTGTATCCATTTTATAGTCAAAATCTGTTGTAGTTTCAAAATACTCTCCATTTGTCAAAGGTTCATAAACCAAAACTGTTTTAATTCCCCTTTTCCTTGCAGTTTTTAATGGAGCTTCAGTATCATCAAAGAATATAATATCATCAACATCTTCATTATGTTTTTTTATTGCCCAATCATAATATCTTTCATCATCTTTTAAATATCCACAATCATCACAAGTTTGAATATAGTCAAAATACTTCATAAGTCCCGTTCTTTCCAAGCAATTTTTACAAAGTCCAATATTTGTAGCAGTATTCAAAGAAATCTTATAACCTTTTTCTTTAAGATAATCCAGAGCATTCATCACATTATCTTTTGCTCCGTAAATTTCGTCGTATCCCTCTTTCACATATTTTAAATTTTTGGCATAAATTTCATCCGGAGTTAAATCGAGATTATAATATTTTCCTATTGCAATTCCTCTTGCATAAAGTTTTTTTCCTTTAAACATTTCTTTTAGTTCATCTGTTTCTTCTAAATTCATCTCTTTAAGAAAATATGAACAACTTCCAAACCATCCACCAATAGAATCAATTAAAGTTCCGTCCATATCAAACATTATACACTTCATAATTTCCCCCTGATATTCAATATATAATTATGATAAAACGAATATTAATTTATCATAATACGCAAAGTCGTATCTATTTTATCATATTTTAGCTAATTTCTCAAACGATTATATACTAAATTATAGGATCTACTACTCTAAAAAAATAATCTGCAATTTGCTCAGGACTTTCTTCCATTTGATTTTTTATCCACCATTTTATTGTTTCCACAAATGTACAGCAAATATGATTTTTTAAAAATCTTTTAAACTTTTCATCTCCTGTATTATCGATAAAAATATATTCATCAATCACTTTGTACAGATATGTTTTGAAATATCCCAAAAACAAGTCATTACTTTCACAACTTAAAACCTTTATAAACTCTTCCTTATTTTCCTTTAAATGATAAAGTATATGTGTAATTAAAATTTTAGGATTTTTGTTTGAATTTTCAAAAATTTTTGAACATTCTCTACTTAAATCATTAGAAAATATATGTTCAAACAACTCACGACAAATTTCTTTTAACAAGTCATCTTTAGTTTCAAAATGAGAATAAAAAGTACTTCTGCCTATATCTGCAAGGTCTATTATTTGAGCTGAACCCAAAAACACGGACAGTTAAATAAATTATTCAAAGGAATGTAAT
>OGXX01002657.1_pt1 | contig 15867 bp, 9 predicted proteins | sample 1576301 | NCBI WGS metagenome assembly OGXX01 (sample SAMEA3541469, study PRJEB24748) | human gut metagenome | biome: human gut; feature: human-associated habitat; material: faeces | place: China | collected 2012
AATGAAAAGGTTTACTACATCATTGACAATATCCAAACAGCGATTGGAAACCATCTGCTTTTTGGTACCAGCAGACACCAGATTTTCATTATCTATCTTTTTGTATTAAGGTCTACAGCAATCTAATCCCACGTTAAAACGAGAAAATGCTTAATTGTTCTCCTCAAAGTTCTCTACCTGTTCCATGACCTTTTTGAGAACTTCGGGGCTGTACTGCGGGGGATATCACGCTTTTCAAAGAACGAGCCGGAGTTGCGCGCAGCGCGCAGATAATCCCGGCAGTTAAACAAAATCTAATCAAGGTTGAGAGCTTTTTCTTCAGCCTTCGTCTTTGCCATGGCGTTTTTCTCCAATCTGAAAATTACAAATTGCGGACAAAAAGGACGCATTGTTGTGGCAAGCAGTGCAAGCTGGTACCAACTTGCAATTTTTGAATCCGATTTCTAAAAATCAAATTCAAAATGCTTGTTGGGCTGTGCCCAAACCCCTTGTGTTCTGCATCCAGTGGATGCAGGCTGCACATTTTTGAAAAATGCTTTTTAATCTGAGTGCCGATGCCTGTGGTATCGGCACTTTTTGCACAGATGGATTCCCGGAAGCAGAAAATAGTGCTATGCAGCACATCCGGGATTGTGCTATACTTGATTTACATAAACTTGTTTGTCCTAAAAAGTTGGAGGTGTTCATGGCAACACGAACCATTTGTTTTCCCATATCCGGCTATCCCTATTGCAGAGAACAGCCGGTGACATTCACATGGATAAAAGGCAGCAAGCGGCAGAATATCCGTGCCGTCCATGATGCCGTCCATACAACAGACCCTGATGTTTCGATTCTGGAAGTCAGCTCTGCATCCGTTCAGCCGGAGGGTGAAGCTGTTTCTTCTCTGCGGCTTTTGCTGCATCTGGATTCTGTTGCGCAGGATGTACCCATCAGCACGGTTTTTGAAGCCACCAAAGTGTTTGAACATGGTGGGCCATTCGCTGACCTTCTGACCTGTGAGCCACCCAAAGTCCATAAGGACACTCGGCTGCGAACCAGTGGAGAGCTGCTACGTTACTCTCTGGAAGGAAACGAGTATCCGACAGAGCCGTACATGGATTCGTTCTTTGAGTGGCTCTACTGCCGTGCGTTGAAGCAGTTCCCGGAAAAGGCGGAGCCGCTGAGCAGATATAATGCTTTTTCTGATATTGCTGCCGCAGCGGATTCTAAAAAGTATTATGGCGATTCCTCACGGGCGGCTGCGATTTATGTGGGACTTGCAGCGGCAGGAAAACTTTCGTGCATCGATTCCTATGAATTATTTATTGCTGAGGTCTATACGGAGCCGAAACCTTTGCCCAAGTCTGGAAAATCTGAGGCTGCTTCAAAAATGACACCCGAAGTTTCTGCACCAGCAAAGGAGACTCCGGCAGACGAATTGCCGCAGCCCGATAACGCAAATGCGGAAGTGATTCCGGACGCTGCGCAGATGGAGCATATCCTTGAGCTGCCCAAAGCGACCTGTCTGCTTCTCTCTTTGGCAAAAAATGCTGGCCTTTCTGCAAATAGTTCCAGTGAGCTGACATATAAGGGAAAGGAATTCCTTCTTGACGCTTATCAGATAGCGCTGAAAAATAAAACGCTCCAAATCAATATCCAAAAGAACAAAATCACATTTCCGATGGAGGAACCGGACAGCGGATTTCATGCAGTTGGTGTGTTGACCCGTTCGCCTGCTTGGGAATACGGATGGAAGTTTAACTATCTGACTGAGAATACATCCGGTGCAGAAAAGTCCGAAGTTAAAGAAAAAATCCCTCCGAAGCCTTTGACCGCATTGGAGCATCTGGAACGCTGTGGGTATAGAATCGTTCAGCAGGTCGTACCGAAAAAACTTCCGCCGATTGCCGTTCAGCGGATGGCATGGAAAACAGGCGAAGCTCTTTGCGACCCGGTAGTGGTGGATTTCTTGCAGTTTATTCGGACACATATGCAGAGTGACGGCTCTTTTTCGTTTCGTATCCCAAAGGGTACTTCCAAGAATTCGTTTGCCACACTTTCGGAAATCGCTCAGACGTGGGATAAAATGGGACTTTTTGCATCCATTGTGATCTATCCGCAGAATATCGTCTATGAGCTTGCGCAAAATGAGACTGTCCGGCATTTCCTGAGCGGGAAGTGGCTGGAACTTTTTGTGGAGCATCAGGTTCAGCAGATTTTGAATCGCTATCAGGAGGAGCAGGGCGCAGAAGTTTCGCTTTGCTCCAATGTGATTCTTTCAGAAGCGGCATCCGCAGGGAGCACGCATGAACTGGATGTTGCGTTTTCCATCAACGGAAAATTCTTCTGGGTGGAAGCCAAATCGTCCAGCCGAAGCATTGATTATGGAAAATATGCTGCTCTGTGCGAAAAGCTGAAAGTAACCTCCGACCGACTGCTTTTGGTCAACAGCGATTTGTCCGTTGAGGAGTGTGAAGGCGTTTCTTACTTCTGGAATTATCGTGTTGCAAATTGTGCAACGATTACGGGGGAATTGGAAAATATGGTTGCCAAACAAATTGAAACTGCCGGAAAAGTCGTTCCAAGTACAGACTGAGCAATAAGCAAAAAAGACCCTGAGAACCCTGCCGGATAAGCGGCAAAGTTCTCAGGGACTGTTTTATCGGATCTGCTCGACTTGCTTGGAGTCCTTTTCCTCCGCAAAGAACAGTTCCACATTCTTCTGTGCTTTTACGATTTCCTGCATCTCATCCCGTGTCTTTCGGTACTCTGGGTAGAGTGCTTTTTTCTTGGTGAGCAAAGCCGAATACTCTGCATTCAGGTCTTTCACTTTGGGCAGCTTTTTCAGGCCGGATTCATTGAAAGCGGCTTTCGCCGTCTTATGCAGCGTGACTTCTTCCCGGTGCGCTTCCAAAAATTTGGAGCTGTACCCGGATTTGCGGTAAGCATCGTATACAGGCCGGGTCTTGGCATAGTTGACGATGTGCGCCCGGAGGACGGCGATTTCTGCCATACGCTTCTCGGCGGCCTTGATGGAATCGCCCAGTTTGTGATAGCGAGAAAGTGCAGCATCAGCACGCTCTTTCAGGTCATCCGCACTGCCGATTTTCTGCTCCTGCAAAAAAATCAGCGTTTTGGACATCTCTTTCAAGTTGTACTTCTTCGCCCAGCGTTCGTAGCCGCCACCTTTGCCCTCGGCAAGTTTTGCTTGAATGTCAACCAGCAACTGGAACGGCTGCTCTTTGGGAGGTTGCTTCTGATGTGGGCGGTGTTCGGCTTTTCCGGCAATGACTGCTTTGATTTCATCCTCGCTGTACCCGGCACCCAGTGTCTTTAACCGGATAAAGCGTTTCTGCCGTGCGCCTTTAACGGAAGTGTATTTGCCGCGTTTGATTTCATAGCCCTGCTGTTCCAGCTTTTGCAGAAAATCTTCGTAGTCGGTGGGCTTCTGCTGCAAAATCTCGTCGATTACACTGCACAGCCGGTCGCGGTTGCTCTCCTTTGGTGGGTAAGTGATGCGCTTCTGCCGTTCCCGGTAAGGCTTCTTTTCAATGACTGACAGCTGATGCTCCAGACAAATCAGGTCGCTCAACCGCTGCACTGCCAGACCGGAAAAGAAAAAATCCCGGAATTTTCTTGTGCCGTCCAGAGTGGTCGAGTTATAGATAATGTGATTGTGAATGTGTTCCCGATCGGTATGCGTTGCAACGATAAAAGCGTGTTTGCCTTTCAGAAACCGGGAGGCCAACTCATAACCGATGCGGTTTGCTTCTTCAGCCGTAATTTCACCAGGTCGGAAAGATTGCCGTATCTGATAGGCGATAATGTTACTTTTTTGGCTGCGCCCGGTGGCCTGCTCGTACAGCTTTTTTGTGAGCATGAACTCCTCGTCCACAGTAAGCGGGCTGCATTGATAGCTGCTGACAAGTTCGCCTTTTTCAGTCTTGTCAGGATTCTGTGCATAGTTGGTGCGGTCTTTCAGGCAGGCGGCAATAGATTTTCCTTTGTGCTGATGCAGTGCGATCAGACGAGTAGCAGCCAGAGCAGATCACCCCCTAAATGAAAAAGCCGCCCGAAGGCGGCAAAAGATTCAAAATCAAATCACGTCCCGGAGCCAACCGCTGAATCGTTCAACGCCCGCCACCATCGCAGTTGCGCTGACAAAAAGAACAAAGCAGAGAAATTCAGCAACCAGCAGAATCAAAAACTGATCCCAAGTCTGGCGGTAGACGGTGTAGATGCCGCAGCCAAAGATATACAGCATCAACGGCGCGACAACATAGCTGGACAGAGTGAGCAGCCACTTTGCCATCAGAGCCAGAAAAGCCACAAACAGAGAGACCGGGGCAAGCACCATTTTGAACAGAAACCTCATATCGAACACCATCCTTCCTTTTTCCGCCCCAATTATAAAGGTATCGGCTACTGCCTTGCAAGGATGTCAACCGTTATGTAAGCCCGCAGTCCTCCTGCTGCGGGATTTTTTTAGAGTTCCGAAAGTTTGGCGAGAAGTTGCTTGCCGATAGCTATCAGCTCATCCAACCGACTACGCAAGTCCTCTAAATCGGCGGCATAGAGCTGCCCGCTTTCATTGGCCCGTTTCGCCACCTGATTCAGGTTGTTGCTGCAATTCTGAAGAAGGTACGCCATCCGACGCAGCTGTGGTAAATCAAGATTCAGGCAGTAACCATCCAGAGCCATTTTTCGCAGATAAGAGCCAATGCTCAAAATACCGCAACTTTCCATCTTCTGACGAATGCGTTCCAGTTCGACTTTGCTGACACGAAAATGGATCTGCTGGTCACGGCGCTCCGTCACCGGGCATCACCATCCTTATCCAAGTAAGATTTGAATGGTCGGACAGGCTCCACTTTATCAGCCTTTTCTTCCAGAGCTGCCAGCACAGAGGGACGGGCATCCGGCTTTTCTTCCGCTTCGGGTTCTGTCCGGCTGGACTGATGCTCCATGTTCAACAGCGCATCCAATTCTGCAAGGCGGGCAGACTTGGTTTGCAGTTCTTCCTCCTGCGCAAACGGCTTGGCGATTTCAACCTCTGCGGCCTGCTTCTGCTGTTCCAGAGAATCCAGTGCGGCATCAGCATCGGCAATGCGGTCGGCAAAATTGCCGATGGCATTGTCCAGACGAGTGATATTGCCGCGCGCATCATCGCCCAGCGGTACCGGATAACTCAGCTCGCCGCGGAGAACGATTTGATGCTCATTCTTGAAACTGTCAAAGCGAATGTTCAGCTCAAAGCCGCGATAGGTGCCCAGCAGCATCATATCCGCATTCGGCATCTCCTTGCAGGCGAGCATCAGCCGCTCACCAGCTGCTTTTTTCTCATCGAACACCATGCCCTTGATCGTCATGCCGCAGAAGTTCTCCTTATCCTGCGGGTGTGCGTCTGCGATTTGGGCATCGTTTTTCAGAGCCGCAATACGGTTCTTCGCTTTCTGAATTTCCTCCGGGTAATGCTTGAGCAGCTTATCTTCCAGACGATATTTCTGGTTCTGGTAATCCGAGCGCAGCACCTTGAGCTTTGCTACCTGCACATCCAGATCCATCTTTTCCCGGATGCGCGGGTCGCCTGCGCATAGGGCCTTGACCTCGGCATACGAAAGAGCCTGCTCATCCACATCATCACAGGAGCGCATCGGAGATTTGCTCGTCATGATCTGCGAAATAAACTTCTGCTTGTTTTCCAGCGTTTGCCAGAGGTAGGCATCGAATGTCCCCTCCGTGACGTAATTATAGACGTAAACTTGTTTGTTTTTGTTGCCCTGACGGATGATTCGGCCGTTGCGTTGGGTCATATCGGACGGTCGCCAGCCTACATCCAGATGATGCACGGCCACCAGCAGGGTCTGGACATTGGTGCCTGCGCCCATCTTTGCAGTGCTGCCCAGCAGGACACGCACCTTGCCGCTGCGGACTTTGGAGAACAAATCCGCTTTCTTACCTTCAGTATCAGCGTTGTGGATGAACTCGACCTCCGATTCCGGCACCCCGGCGGCAAGCAGCTTTGTGCGAATATCATCGTAGACATTGAACGAGCCGTCTCCCTTGGGCGTGGACATATCGCAGAAAATCAGCTGCGTCAGATTATCCTCTTTGGTTTCGTTCCAGATACGCAGAACATTGTCGACGCAGGCATTCAGCTTGCTGTCCGGGTCATCCGGGGTGAGCGGATTCATCAGCCGCTGGTCAAGGCCGATTTTACGTCCGTCCGAGGTGATCTTCAGCATATTGTCCACCGAGGGGTCAACCGCACCGCTATGCACCTCAGCAGCACGTTCGCTCAGGGATTTCACCATGTCCTGCTGGATCTCCGATGGTTTGACCACGACAGTTTCAAACTTGGCTTCCGGAACAGGCAGATGCAACTGGTCGGAAGTCTTGATGTCCGCTGCCTCCTTGAACATATTCATCAGCTCCGGCAGGTTAAAGAACTTGGCAAAACGTGTGCGCGCACGGTAGCCGGTTCCTTCCGGCGCAAGCTCAATGGCCGTGGTGGTCTCGCCAAACGTAGAAGCCCATGCATCAAAGTGGGTCAGTTGTTTCTGCTGGAGAGTGCTGTACTGCAAATAGCGCATCAGGGTGTACATTTCCGTCATGGAGTTGCTGATGGGCGTTCCCGTTGCGAAAATCACGCCGCGCCCGCCAGTCACTTCATCCAGATAACGACACTTGCCGAACATATCGCTGGACTTCTGTGCTTCGGAGGTAGAAAGGCCAGCAACATTGCGCATCTTGGTGTAAAGATATAGGTTCTTGTAGTTCTGGCTCTCGTCCACAAATAACCTATCTACGCCTAATTGTTCAAATGTGACCACATCATCCTTGCGGTCGGTGGACTGTAGCTTTTTCAGTTTCACCTCCAGTGTTTTCCGTGTCTTTTCCATCTGTTTCACGGTAAAATGCTCACCGGACTGTTCTTTGGCCTCTGCAATGGCATTTTCGATTTCCTCGATCTGATCTTCGATGATCCGTGCCTGCCGTTCCGCAGAAAGAGGGATTTTCTCAAACTGCGAGTGGCCGATAATGACGGCATCGTAGTCGCCGGTTGTGATGCGGGCGCAAAAACGCTTTCGATTGGCGGGTTCAAAGTCTTTCTTGCTGGTAACGAGCAGCTTTGCATTGGGGTATAGCCGCAGGAACTCGCTGGCCCACTGCTCGGTCAGATGGTTGGGTACCACGAACAGGCTTTTCTGACACAGGCCCAAACGCTTAGATTCCATTGCCGAAGCTGCCATCTCAAAACTTTTGCCGGCACCCACCTCGTGGGCGAGCAGGGTGTTCCCACCATAAAGCACATGAGCAACTGCATTGCGCTGATGTTCCCGCAGATTGATCTCCGGGTTCATACCGACAAAATGGATATGGCTTCCGTCATACTCGCGGGGCCGGGTACTATTGAACAATTCGTTATACTGCTTCACCAGCAGATTCCGCCGCTGCGGGTCTTGCCAAACCCAGCCTGCAAAGGTATCCTTGATGGCCTGCTGCTTCTGCTGGGCAAGCATCGTCTCCTTTTGGTTCAGGACACGCCGCTCTTTACCGTCCTCCTCAATGGTATCATAAATGCGGCAGTCCCGCAAATTCAAGGTGTCCTCCAAAATCTTGTAGGCGTTGGCCCGGTGGGTGCCGTAGGTTTCGGTGGACATGATATCATACATTCCGGCGGCAGATTTGTTGCCGATGCGCCATTCGGACGTAAATGGAGAGTAGCGGACTTGGATCAGGTTGTTATAGCGGATGCGGTAGGGCGGCTGAAAAGTCTCCATCATAAACTGCTGCACAATGGCGGGATTCAGCCATGTGGCACCCAGTCGGATGTCGATTTCTGATGCTTCAAGGTCCTTCGGCTGCGCTTTGGTCAAAGCCTCCACATTGATCTTGAACTCCGGGTGGCTTTCAGCGGCAAGCTGAGCCATGCGCAGTTTATTCCGCACATTGCCGGAAAGATACTCGTCCGCAGTCTGCCAGCCTGCTTCCGGCTCATCTGCATCCGCAGAAGGGTCTTTGAAAATCACGCCTTGCAGCTCTGTGGTAATACGCTCATAATCGCCGGGAGAGCCGAGAAGTTTCGCCATATAGGGCAGATCAACACGGCCATGTTCTCCAATGGACACTGCCAGTGCTTCGCTGGGGGTGTCCACGCTGGTGACGGTGCGCTCCGGGCGAATCGTTCGCTTGGTGAACATATCCGCCTTGCTTTTGAGCTGTTTATTCTCATCGAGATTTTCCAAAGAGCAGAGCAGATAGTAGGAAGAATCATCCTCAAACAAACGCCCATTTCTGCGGTCGTTCAGCAAGCCATATTTGGCGGTAAAGGCATCGTAGGCGGCGTTCAATTTTGCTTGCGATGCCTTAATGTCCTCGTCCGGGAAGTCATTCAGCTGCTGCTGAATCAGTTCGTTGACGATCTGCCGCAACTCCACCATACCAGCTACACGGCCTTTGGCGTTGTCGGACAGTTCAATCTGCGTCATGATAGAGTTCTCTCGGTAGTAGATCTCGCCATCAACAACCGTATAGCTAAAATTCTTCACAGTCGGGTCTGCAGGCAGCGTTTTGCGCTGTGCTTCCGCATCTGCGACGTCCGGGGCAGCAATCTCCACCGCAGTGTAATTGCCCTCAATATGCTGTACCGCTTCTGCAAGCTGGTCTGCCAGCACTGCACCCTCAATGGGTGCAACGGTCAGGTCGTGACCGTACTGGGTGCTTTCGGCGGTGAGCTGCCCCAGCACCATCTCCGGGTGGTCTACGAAATACTGGTTGATGGCAAAGCCGTCCTCGGTCTTGCCAAGCTGTACCCAGTCCGGCTCATGGTCGATGGGGCGGTCACGCTTCTGCAAAAAGATAATGTCGCTGACAACATCTGTGCCAGCGTTGGCATGGAACGCATTATTCGGCAGACGGATGGCACCCAGCAGATCGGCACGCTCTGCCATGTGCTTGCGGGCGGTGCTGTCCTTGCTGTCCATGGTGTAGCGGCTGGTGACGAACGCCACCACGCCGCCCGGACGCACTTGGTCGATGGCTTTCGCAAAGAAATAATTGTGGATGGAGAATCCCAGCTTGTTGTACGCCTTGTCGTTGACCTTGTAGTTGCCGAAGGGCACGTTGCCCACCGCCAGATCGTAGAAATCACGGCGGTCTGTGGTCTCAAAGCCCGCCACGGTAATGTCAGCCTGCGGATACAGCATCTTGGCAATGCGCCCGGTGATGCTGTCCAGTTCCACGCCGTACAGACGGCTATCCTGCATGGTGTCCGGCAGCATTCCGAAGAAGTTACCCACGCCCATGGACGGCTCCAAGATGTTACCGCTGCGGAATCCCATGCGTTCCACGGCATCGTAGATGCCACGGATGACGGTGGGGCTGGTATAGTGAGCGTTCAAAACAGAGCTGCGGGCGGCGGCGTACTCATCCTCGGAAAGCAGCTCTTTCAACTCCGCATATTCCTTTGCCCAACTGTCTTTGCTGGGGTCAAAGGCATCTGACAGACCGCCCCAGCCTACATACTGGGAAAGCACCTGCTGTTCTTCGGCGGTGGCCCCCCGGTGCTCCTGTTCCAGCTTGAACAGGGTGCGGATGGCTTCGATGTTCCGGGCGAATTTCTGTTTGGGGCCTCCGACACCCAAATCATCATCCGTGATGTGGAAGTTCCCGGCAAGTTCAAGTGTGGATCGTTCCGGTTCAACTGCATCCAGAGCAGGTGATTTTGAGCCAATCGTCTGGAACACAATATCATAAGGCATACGGTTTTCTTCAGCAGGGTATATGGCAACCGTTTTTACAGTATCATCTGGCTGCGTAGTAACCTGTTCATTCTGCCGCAAGCCATCCTCGAATTGTCGTTTGTTGATAACTTCGTTATCCCATGACTGCCCCTGCGCACTGGTGTCAATGCGAACATCCGTTTCGCCCACATAGCCGATTGTTCCTTCGATGGTTCGGGTAGGAAGGTCAACGATAACACTGTCACCGACCTTATAATCGGGCAGGGGGTGTTCCATCACATCCTGTTCCTGCTCGTACAACTCCCGGACAAGAGCCAGCGGCTCTTCCCGGAAAATAGGCATCCGCATTTCTGCCAGTGCCACATCCTGCAGGGTCACACTGTCCTTGCCGAAATTGACGTTATCCACCCGGAATGCTCGCCCCTCCATGTGGATGGTAGTGCCCAGCGGCAGATAGTCCTCCCGGCGCAGATACTTGGTTTGGTGGTGGGTGCCATCCTCGTTCAGCCCGGCAAGGTAGATGTTCTCGCCGCACTGCCACAGTTGTTTGGCACGGTATGCCCACTGGTCGCGGGGAAAGCCGATGACCGGGACGGTGCCCAGTGCTGTTTCTTTTTCCAGAAGTTTGCCGCCCAGAAGTTCACTGACTTTTTGCGCGTCATCTGCGTAAAACTCAAACTGTCCGTTCTGCTCAAAGCCCACCAGCGCATCCGGGTGCTGCTCCTTCAGGGCATTGTACTCGGTGGCGGCATCCAGCGGCAACAGTGCCGGGCGTTCCTCCGCCTTGCTGTGGTAGTGCTCCAGTTCTTCATCCGTGATACTGACCAATTCCGAGAAATCCAGAGCTTCCAGTTCAGTTTCGGTCAGATCTTCCAGACTTTCGTACTGCCGCTCGTCGATAAGCACTTCACCCAGATACCGTTCCACCCGGTATCCCACCAAATCCACATTAACTTGAATGGGAATATCCTCATCGGTGGCGTGGGTGTAGGCAATGCCAATCTTGGATAGGTCGGAAAAGTTCGGCTCAGAGTCGTATTCCTCCTGACAAAATTCCCGAATCAGGTTTTTGGCATGATCTATGGCACCATCCGGCTTTACGCTGACAGGCGCAGGGGGCGTGTAATGCTCCTTCTCCTTGTCCGTCAGGTAGCGGTCGGACTGGATCATCAGGTCGATATACTTTTCCACCTGCGCCCATTTCAGGGTGATTTTCTGGTGGTCGGGGTAATGATCAAATTCCAGTCCCTTCCAGTCGTGATTCACAAAACCCCGGCTTCCGTCCAGAAAATCGTGGGAGTGACCACCAATGCCGTACTCCTTTGCCAGTGCTTTGGCACGGAGTTTGCGGTCAGGCTGGGTCTGGTACAGCGCCATAATGCGCTGTTTGCCGCCTGCAAACCCTGAACCATGCCGCCGCAGCTCGTTCTCAATTTCCGATTGCGATAACGAAAAAGCGGAGGGCGTTTTTTCGCTCTCCGCTCGGTCGATTTTTTCGATTTGCTGGGCTTCGGTGGGGATGTTCGCATCCAGAAAACTTAGCTGTAGATCAGCTCCGTCATCACCAGTTCCTCTGCCTGCGTTTTCAGGCTGTTCATGTGCTGCACCCACATCAGTTGATTCTGCGCTTTGTCCGGGGCTGGGTCCTGCTTCAGAAGCTGCTCCATGGTCTGCTGCATCCGGCTCTCTGCCGTCTGCTCCAGTTCCATCAGATGCGGGTACAGCGTCCCGTTCAGGAGCATCGAATTGTACAGTACCGGGCGATACTGCTTCAGGTAATTCCGGCGCATCCTGCCGTACTTGCCCAGCGGGGTCTTCGGCTGGCTGAGGGTCAGGTTCGGGAGCTGGTAATCCCCGATCTTCGTGTAATTCAGACTGCTGCTCATATTCTTCCATCCTTTCTACGTTTCGGCGGCGGGTCGTGGTTTTCACCGTCCGCTCGATTTTGCGTAAGACCTCGCGGCTGATGTCGCTGGTAGCGGCACCCAGCGCATAGACTGCATCGGGTGTGGAAAAGGTGTGGATGGCCTGAAAGTCATCCTTGTCAAAGTAGCCTTCCGGTTCAAACCCGCATCGTTCTAATAGAGTGTAGGTGACGCTCATTGTCGCAGCGGCCTTGAACTGAAGTTCCTTTCCACTACTATCATAATCATCAAAGAAAGAGCCGTCAACGATGTTGAGGATGTCACCGCTGTTGTTGTCCCAATAATCGTTCACCAGCTTCTCCGCAATATTTACGAGCTGCTGGCTGAGCCGTTCATGGCTGATGCCGTATTCTGCGGTCAGCATCTCAGACACCGGCTTGAAAAGGTCGTCATTCATTTTCCATCGTTCCGGGTCGCGAGAATTGCGCCGTACTCCGGTGTCCGACACATCAAACACATAGTGCAGACGCGGGTATCCGCTGGATTCGTCCAACAGGGCGATGCCCTTGGCACCCCGGCGCACATAGCGGTTCATCCGGTTGTTCCAAACATCGTAGTCGGCGCAGGCGGTGGCATCCGGGCGCTGGGCGTAGATCATCAGCTGGTCTGCAAAAGGGTACTTGTACAGCCGGGATGCGGTTGTCAGGTAGTCCGTCCAGCTTTCCCAGTACCGGGTCAAACCGTTGGCTGTGCGCTGGGCAAGGGCAAGGTATTCTTCGGTTTTGCTTGGCATTTTGGCCTCCTTTCAGCTCTGTGGTAAACAAAAAAGCGAGCGGCCTTTTCAGGTTACTCGCTTATGGAATCTAAGGTATTTTATTCGTGTTTTGCGGCAAACTTTTCTGCCATCTCCAGCAGACGGTCAAAGGTCTGCTTTTCTTCCGGCTCCTCAATCAGTTTTGCAAGCAGGACACGGAATACATCGGTGCTGTCCTGCCCCAATGCAACTGCAACGTTTTCAATAAAAAAACTCTTGACAAATACATTAGCAAGATTTCTTTGCAGAAGGGACGTTTCGTTTTATCAGAGTTTTGTCATCCACAGGCCGGGAGCCATCGGTTCCTTTTTCAGGAAATGGCATAGAACTGCTTCATAAACGCAAAAAAGTGCGCCGTCTGTTCCGACATAAACTGTGTGGAAGAATACACGATATAGAGTTTCCGCAAGAAAGCCGACTGTTCCAGAGGAATAATCAACAGCTTTCCAAGCTGTGCATCGTTCTGAACCGTTGCGCGGGAAAGGATGGAGATGCCCATCCCCAGTGTGATGCAGCGGATCAGCGAAGTGGCATCATCCATCACAGCGATCACATTCAGATCGTCCAGCGAAAGCCCCCGGTTTTTCAGATAATAGAGCGTTTCCTGTTTTGTCCCCGAAGTATCCTCCCGCAGGAGAAATGGTTCTTTCAGCAGCATGGAAACCGGATCTTTCAATTCCAGACAGGCCTGAAAATGCGGTGTAGCCGGGGCCGCGATCACAAGTTCATCCGAAGTGACCGGCAGAAAGCGGCAGGGTGTATCCGAAATTTTCGTGCCGACCAGCCCGATATCGCAGGTTCCATCTGTTACTTTCCGAATGACATCCAGACTGTCCGAGCAGCTGGTACGGAAGCGGACATCCGGCATTTCCTGATGGTACGCCGACAGCAGTTCCGGCAGAAGATAGAGGGACGGAACGGAGGAAACACCGATGTGCAGCAACTTCTGGTTTTTATCGGAAAGTTCCAGAATCGCTTTCTGCTGGAGATTCAGGATCTCAGCTGCGTAGTTGTAAAGGGTCTGCCCTGCGGGCGTGACCGACAAACTCTTGGTCGTTCGCTTCAAAAGCTGTGTATGAAGTTCTTTTTCCAGATTGTTGATATGCGAACTGACGGTCGGCTGCGAAAGATAAAGCTTTTGAGCCGCAAGGGAAAAACTCTGGTATTTTACGGTATACACAAAGGCTTCCAGTTGGCGGATATCCATGCTGCGCTCCTTTTTTGTGCTGAAAAGGCTTTTTCTTCTATTATAGTTCCGTTCATTGATTATATCAATAAGTACATACGGATTATCAATAAAATCAATTTCACCTGAAAAATCGTGTGTGTTATACTGAACTGGTAAAGTTCACCCGCTAAAAAAGGAGGCAATCATGAAATTATTCGACAAAACATGGAAGCTGGCCTTGTCCGGTGTGGTCATCGGACTTCTGGTCATGCTTCTGGCCATGTCTGGCAACCCGGCCAACATGGCAATCTGCGTGGCCTGTTTCATCCGCGACGCGGCAGGCGCGCTCAAACTGCACACTGCTGCACCCGTTCAGTATTTCCGCCCTGAGATCGTCGGCTTTGTCTGCGGCTCGTTCCTGATTTCCATGGCAACCAAAGAGTATCGCTCTACCGCCGGTTCTGCGCCGATGGTGCGTTTTCTGCTGGGTGCCGTTATGATGATCGGTGCACTGGTCTTTCTGGGCTGCCCGCTGCGCATGGTGCTACGGATGTCTGCCGGTGACCTGAATGCGTATGTGGCGCTCATCGGCTTTGCTGGCGGTGTCGCCACTGGCTCCTGCTTCTTGAAAAAAGGCTTTTCTCTGGGAAGAGCCTATGAAACCAAGTCGCTCAGCGGTGCGGTGCTGCCGGTTCTGCTGGCTGCTCTGCTGGTGATTGGTGTGGCAACGGGTGCTTATGCGGCAAGCACGGAAGGCCCCGGCAGCAAGCACGCTCCGCTGCTGCTGGCACTGGTGGTCGCATTGGTCATCGGTGCCCTCGCACAGAAAAGCCGTATGTGCTTTGCCGGAAGCATCCGCGATGTGATCCTGATGAAGAATTTCGACCTGCTCAGCATTATTGCCGCGCTGTTTGCGGTCATGACCGTTTACAATATTGCCACCGGCAATTTCCATCTGAGCTTTTCCGGCCAGCCCATTGCACATTCGCAGCATCTGTGGAACATCCTTGGTATGTACGTTGTCGGTTTTGCAGCGGTATTGGCCGGTGGCTGCCCGCTGCGTCAGCTGATCCTTGCAGGGCAGGGTTCCTCCGACAGCGCGGTAACGTTCCTCGGTATGCTTCTGGGTGCCGCTTTTGCACACAATTTTAATCTGGTCGGCAGCGCCGCCAAAGCTGCCACAGCGACCGATGCCGCTGTTCCCGGCGGCCCGGCCATGCCCGGCAAGATTGCAGTCATCGTTTGCATTGTACTGTTGTTTGTGATTGCAGCAACCAACCTGCGCCGTAAAAAAGCGGCAAAGTGATCTGAAAAAGGAGAAAGCACAATGGCTAAATTTGTTGAAGTGGACGTTCGCGGCCTTTCCTGCCCTGAACCGGTGTTGTTGACGATGGATGCGATGGAAGAGCATCCGGGCGAGATGATCCGCGTTCTCGGTGATGAAGCGCACACCCGCAAAAACATTGAAAAAATGCTGGAATATGAACACAAGGACGGTCAGACGACCACGCGGGCGGATGGCTGTTTTGAGATCACCTTTCAGGCATAACGGCAGCGTATGAGAGCAAAAAAGCCCTATCAGGTTTTGACATTCTACACTACTTCTGCGGTCATGGAACTGGAAGCCTTTTGCAAACAGAACGGGATTCCCGGCAGGCTGATCCCTGTTCCGCGGGAACTTTCTGCTGGCTGCGGGATCGCATGGCGGATGGAACCGGATGCGTATCGGCAGCATTCCGGCCTGCTTGCAGAGTGCCCTGTTGAAATCGAACAGACCAAAGAAGTTCTGCTATAACAAAATCGTCCCCTCCGTGCAGACCCAGATCTCGCTTTCCGGGTATCTGCGCGGAGGGGACTTATTGTTTTATCAGAGTTTTGTCGTCCACAGGCCATGCAGATTGCAGTAGGCATAGACCGCCACCGGTGTCTCGTCGCCCAGCTCAGAAACCGCTCTGGGTGCCTCGCCCGGATGGAGATAACGGATGTGGCCGCCCTGCGCCGTTTCCACATAGAGCCACTGGATAACACCGATTATCCTATTTTTCATCTCTGTTAACCCCTGCAACTTCCGAGTTGTCGAGTTCAGTATACCACACTGAACAGCATTGTAAAAGAGAATATGTACGCCGCCCGCAGGCGGCAAAAGTCAGTCCGGGGGAAATTCCAGTTCGGCAAACTCGGCATCGGTCAGCAGTTTCAGCTTCTCGATAACACCTTCCGACAACTCCCGCAGGGCGGTCTCATCGGGCATCAGGTAGCACTGCATGAGCCGCAGTTCGTGGATAAGCCCCA
>OGXX01002658.1_pt1 | contig 15862 bp, 14 predicted proteins | sample 1576301 | NCBI WGS metagenome assembly OGXX01 (sample SAMEA3541469, study PRJEB24748) | human gut metagenome | biome: human gut; feature: human-associated habitat; material: faeces | place: China | collected 2012
CGAACGTGCGGCCCACGCCGACGAGCGCGCAGCCGAGGAAGCCGCACGCGCGGCCCACAAAGCCGAACGAGCAGCCTACGACAAAAAGCAGGCACGCAAGCGCGCTATCCTAAAAGCCCTGCGCGAACAGGGGAAATAGCAGCTAGACTCCATCTGCCCGACGAATACGCCCTACCCCTGCTGGCGCACTGCACCCGCAAAAAGCAAAACAGCGAGTCCGATTCCTTTTAAGGCAAAAAAAATTCTCTTCTTCAGAAGCTGTTTTCTCCGCATGTGTTCTCTGCTTATACTGATCCTGCCGCGGTAGGGTCTCTCTGCCGGCAGCATGCCTGTTACATCCATCTTTTTCTTCCTTTCCGCTTTCCGGCAATGCTCTTTTCCACCTGCATTTCACCGGAGCTTTTGCTATAAATAAGTCCTTTTCTGATGCTCATTTTAATTCGTTGCCGTAAAATTCAAAATCACAGCACTGTAAATTGGGTGTAAAAAAACAGCAGACCTTTTATAAGCCTGCTGCTTCTGAGGGTGGGGATTTCCTATTGCGAAACCGCCCTTCTTTTTACCTTTTCTACTTTTTCAACCATACCGTAATAGTCTTTATCCCGGTTCCTTGTAAGGGTAAGCCGGTATTCCTGCTCCTCTCCCTTAGCCCTTATCGTCACGTCACATGTGTCGCGGTATTCGCCCAGATAAATGATGACCCACATGGAAATCCGGGATCCTTCCTCCGTTTTATTTTCACCGGATTTATAATAAATCTGACTGAAATCTTCGCTTGTGGCATCTTCCACATCCACTGTCACCGCTGTGGTATCTTCATTATTGATAATATCATATGCATAATACAGCGTATATCCGTCAAAGTCGTACCAACAGGGCTCCACCTCAATCCCTTCAAAATCGAAGGTATCGTACCACACCAGTTTCTCCTGTATCTGTTCCAGCTCCTTATCTTTGAGAGCCACAGCGGTTACTTTTTCCGTGACTGCAAGATTATCTGTCAGCATCTCTGCTTCCCATCTGATTCTTTCCGAAGTGGTATCGGTCAGTGTTTCCGGTTGTGTATTGTTTCCTATGGTGGTGCTTTCCATGGTGTTGTTTTCCATGGTGTTGTTTTCCATGGTGTTGCTTTCCGCAGTGCTGCTGCCGTCTTCCTTCTCATGGGGACTGGTTGCAAAGCAAACCGCCACAAGGAGAACTATTACAACAGAAATACCGGAAATCCAAAATGTCGGCTTTTTGTAATTCATCATGTTCTTTACCCTCCCTTTCACTCCGTTTTCTCCAAAAGCAACCGGGCATGCCGCAATCATTTTCTTTGGCATGCTGCAGATTAACAGCGCCCTGCAGTAATCTGCCCTTACGCTTTCCTTTTCGCCCCTGATGGCTTTTTCATCGCAGGCGTATTCGATATCCCGGCTCATTAAAATATAGGCTGCCCAGCAAAGCGGCTGGAACCAGTATACCGATAAAATCAGAAAACCTAACGGCTTCCACAGATAATCTTTTCTGTCAAGATGTGCTCTTTCGTGTCTGAGCACATAATTCTTTGTTTCATCGGGCATACCGGACGGCAGATAAATCCGGGGACGAATGATTCCCAGAATAAACGGATCCTCTATATCGTCGCATTCATATATGTTTTTACCGGTCTTTACCGATATTCTTACCTTCCGTTTCACTTTAACGTAAGCTGCCGCTGCATACAAAATCATCATTATGCTTCCGGCTATCCAGACCCCCGTACCTACCCGTATGAAAATCTGAAGCGGATTTGCATCTTTAGGCCTGCCGTAAGCAGAATCCCCTGATGCCAGGTTTGCCAGAGTACCAGACCTGTATGCGGTATCTCGGCTGTTTGCGACGTTTGTCTTGTTCTCATTTCCCGGATTGCCTGCCTGTGCGTAACTCCAGGAATTATTTTCCATGGCAATATGGGTGGGTATGGGGTTTCCTGTGGGCAATAAGCTGAATTTGCTTTCGATGGGAAATGGCAGGATCAGCTTGGCTGCCACCAAAATCCACAACAGGCAGGTAATCCATTTCGGCATTTTTCTGCCGAGAATACGAACTAACATAATGACAAGAATCAGGACACTTACGGTAATGGCATTGTTAAGTATCTGTAAGAAGACATTTTCCATCCTCAGTCCTCCTTCATCTTATCAATCATTTCCTGGATTTCCTCCACATCCTTCTTAGACAGTTTCTTACGTGAGGCAAAAGCTGCAAGGAATGCAGGCAGGGAACCGTTAAAATTCTCCTCTATAACTTTCTCGCTTTGGGCTGCACCAAACTCTTTCTTACTCATAAGTGCCGTAACGACACCGTTTTCATTTTGAAAAATGCCGCGTTCACACAATCGTTTTAACATGGTATAGGTAGTGGATTTTTTCCATTCCAGCTGTTGTTCACAAAGCTTGACCAGCGTTCCGGACGACACTGGCTCGTTTTCCCAGATGATATCTGCAAATTTTCCTTCTACAACTCCTAATTTCAACTCTTCCATATGCTCTTCTCCTTTTGGGATGTATCTTCTCCTTAGTGGAATTCTCTTCACGCCTTTAGAGATGTACTCTTAAACTTTAGATATGTACTTTCTCTTCTTTAGTCTAATGTCAGTAAACCGTTTCTTTTCTTTTAGTCTACAGTTATTAGACCTTCTTGTCAACCACTATTTTCTTATTCGCTGTATTTTAAGTCAAAAAACCCCGGAGAAAGTTGTGAAGCAAAACTGTCTTCACAACTTTCTCCGGGGAATCTTTTTTCCTTTTCTATAATTCAAAAATCCTACTGCAGGCATGTTATCAGCCGAAATACCTGCTCTACTGCTGCCGCCAGATTTTCTTTTGCACATTCAGGTGCCATTGCCTCTTTTAACGTGGTCACCGAGCGTAAGATCGGGAAATAAGCATCTATTCCATGCCGGTTGCACAAAACAGCATCTTCCGTTACACACCCACTGAACGCAAGCACCTTTTTTCCATATTGTTTTGCCATGCGGGCTACACCGATGGGTGCCTTCCCCATAATCGTCTGACTATCCAATCTCCCTTCACCGGTTATGACAATGTCTGCACTTTTTATATGTTCTTCTAATTTGGTTTCCTCTAAAATGATTTTTACACCGGAATCCAATGCAGCATTGGTATAAGACAAAAAGGCGAAGCCAAGTCCTCCTGCCGCACCTGTTCCCGGTTTGTTTCTGTCTGATTGCGGATATTTCTCTTTTGTGAGTGCGGCATAATGCATAAGCCATTTATCCATTTCTTCCACCATAGAAGGTGTTGCCCCCTTTTGTGGGCCAAAAACAGCACTGCATCCCTGTTCCCCGCACAAAGGATTGGTAACATCACAGGCAATTTTGAAATGACACTCTTTTAATTCCGGTACCACCCGGTCATCTGTTATTTTTACGATCCGTGCCAGTCCTTCCGCTCCGTAAGGTACCTGCCTGCCGGCGGCATCCAGAAAGCCATAGCCCAATGCCTGAAGCATCCCCACTCCACCGTCATTGGTGGCGCTGCCTCCGATGCCCACAATAAAATTCCGGCAGCCTTTTTTCATGGCATCCTGCATCAGTTCCCCCACTCCATAGGTAGTGGTATAAAGGGGATTTCTGTCCTTTTCCGCAAGCAGCGTAATGCCGGCTGCCGCTGCCATTTCTATAATTGCCGTTTTGGTTTCCGCAATTATGCCGTAAGATGCTTCCACCGTATTTCCCAAGGGACCTGTCACACTGACATGCTCTGTTTTTCCGTTCATTCCTGCTGTCAATGCCTCAACCGTTCCTTCTCCGCCATCCGCCAGAGGCCGAACCTGTACATCAATATCCTTACTTACTCTGTGTATTCCTTCGGCAATCGCCGCACCTGCCTCCATGGAACTTAGGCTTCCTTTAAAGGAATCTATTGCCACAACAACCTTCATAATTTTCCTTCCTCCTCGGCACGCTCTTTTCCTCCTTCAAGTGCCTACCAATCTAAAAGTCAGCCATTTTCTTCTATCTTTATGGCTTCGGTTTCCACCCAGGCTGGCTTAAAGCCACTATTATAGGCGATATTTTGTGACTGAATGTTTGCTGTGGCTGTGCCATAAAAAGGAATGTCACCCATATCTATAATTTTGTTCTTAAGCAAGGTCACAAGATAGGTGCCAATCCCCTTTGATCGGTATTCCGGCAAAATATCAATTCCAATCTGCTGCCAATGTGGTGCATCCTCTGAACAGCCTGCCATACCCATAATAGTATCCCCATCATAAGCAGCCACAACAATTCTATCCGGCCGCACGGGGCAGGGCGCAGGAAAAGCAATCGCATTCGGGAACCGTGAATCGCCGTAGAAAGGACTGATTTCACTGTCGTAAAGCCATTTTACCCTGCAGCGTTCTTCTATCGCAACATTACGGCAAGGCAAAAACATATGATGTGTCGGATTCAGCTGATAGCCATACTTTTTAAGCTCTCCGTTTAATTTCATGAGATGATCAAATTCAAACAGGTGGTGTCCCTCCGCAGTTTGGGCCCAATCATGCAGAAACTCATGTAAACATGCATCCGCCATAACGACCGTGTTGCTTCCAAGTGTCACCATTTCCAGGAATGGGTTCCCGGGACTATAGCTTCTTCGTCCATCGTTTACTGCCGATATTGTGATAACATTTTCCTTTGCCTGTAAGTCTGCCGGATCACAGTTAAAATCGACGGACAACTGTTTTAAAAGCTCTTTATAGAATTCTGTATTCCTGATTTCCATACTCATCTTCTCCGCACCTTTCCGTACCTGTTACCTCCTGCGTGTTATCCAAAAAGAAATCCTGTATTGCCATCTACATTTTCAGATTGTAGACTGAATTGTTCTCGTAGATAAAATTTAATTGCTTTCTCATTTTTCTGATAGACGCTTAGACTTAATGAAAACTTGACTTTCTTTACATACTTCTGTAAACATATCCATCTTTAACTTAACAACAGTATTCACATCTTTGATTCCCGCTTTTTTATTTTCATAGTGATGTACTCCGTTCAAACAGGCAACTAATTTACCTTCCTTGCATATTCTCACCAAATTCCAGTTTATCTCCCTACCGTTCCTGATTGTAATTTTCCACTTCCGTAGCCATTGGCATGTCTAATTATGCCACAATTTTAAATTTTTTCTTAATTTGTGGCGTTATGATAAATTAATATCCTTCTTGCCCAAAAGAAAATCAACAATATTGATATGTGCAATTCCATCTCTTGAATAATCAAACCGATCTAATGAAAATACATATTTCGGTGATGCATCACTAATTGGCTTAAAAGCACCAAACTCTCTTTCAATCGTTGCCTTGCCAGCCAAATAATATGCCACCTGAATAAAACATTTCTTTCTTCCATTTATTGCAACAAAATCAATTTCGCCCTTGTATGTTTTTCCTGTAAAAACTTCATAATCTCTTGCTTTTAGCTCGTTATATATTATGTTTTCAAGAAAAAAGGTATCCTCAAAATTCACTAAGTTTGTATTTATCATGCGAAAACCAGTATCTACCGCATACTGTTTCTCTATATACGACATTGCCTGTTTTCCTACAATATTAAATCTTTTTACACGATCAATTAGACAAGCCTTTTCCATTTTATCAAGATATCTGTATATCGTCTTTTTATCCAAAGTATCTGCATTTTGATGTATAAAATAGTTCTCTATGTTTTTACTGGAAAATTCCTTTCCTGCATTCGCCATAATATATGTTGCTACTCTTTCAAAGTTTTGTCTATTAACCTTTGATCTGTCAGTAATAATATCCTTATCTAAGATACCTTCATATGTCTGCTCCAAATATCTCTTAATATCACTTTCTCTTGTAAACGAAAAACGCAAAGGGAAGCCACCCCAATTGATATAATCAATCATAAACTCATCCGGAGACATATTTCTTCCTATAGCTGTAGCATATTCGTAGCTTTCGGCAAAGGAAAATGGCATTATTCTAAATTCAACACATCTTCCAACCAACAATGTTGCCATCTTGCCGGATAGCAATTTCGAATTACTTCCAGTAATAAAAATTGAGCAATTTAATGTTGCCCGAAAGGAAGCTAAAACCTTTTCAAAGCTCCTGACATGCTGAATCTCATCTAAAAAAATCAAGTATTTGTCATGGTCCTTGATTTGCTCATTCACATAGGAATTAAGTTTTTCTGCATTTCTTATTTTTTCAAATTGCAAATCTTCAAAATTAATGGTAATAATATGCGTTCTATCAAACCCATTTTCAATAAATTCTTCTTTAATCTGTTCTAACAATATAGATTTTCCACATCTTCTAACACCTGTCAGAACCTTAATTAAATCCACATCATAAAAAGGTCTTATTTTGCTTAGATATCTTTCACGCTTTATATACATAATATCTTCTCCAAATCAAAATATATATTTATTATGCCACAAATCAAGAATTTTTCAAGATTTGTGGCATATATTCAGAAAATTATTCCATCTTCTTGTCCTTCGGACAAGAAGCCTCCCTCGCTCTAAAGAGCTCGGTCAATTCCAGGTTGTTCATCTCTTTTTCATGACGAACACCTATCGTTCGTCAACCACCTGAAAGATGTAAAATTTTAAATAATACGAGGAATCCGCCGCCCAAAGGATGGGATGATCCGGTGCCTGGGTACGGAATTCCACCTGGCGCAGTCTCTTGTGAGCGCCCCGTGCCGCCTCCATAATGGTCTTGTGGAACAGCTCCGGGTCCATAAAATGGGAGCAGGAACAGGTGGCAAGAAAACCGCCGTCTTTTACTAACTTCATGCCCCGGACATTGATCTCCCGGTAACCCTTCACCGCATTCTTGATGGAGTTACGGGACTTGGTAAAAGCAGGAGGGTCCAGAATAACCACATCAAATTTCTCGCCCTTTTCTTCCAGTGCCGGCAGGAAATCAAACACATCCGCACAGACGAAGCTGACCTTGTCCTCCAGGCCGTTTAAGCGGGCATTTTCTCTTGCCTGCTCCACACCAAGCTCGGAAGCATCCACGCCGATAACCTCCGTTGCTCCCGCAATACCGGCATTCAACGCAAAAGAACCGGTATGGGTAAAGCAGTCCAGTACACGTTTTCCCTTGCAAACACTGTGCATAGCGGCACGGTTCTTTTTCTGGTCCAGGAAAAATCCCGTTTTCTGACCGTCTTCCACATCTACAATATATTTGACGCCGTTTTCCACAATTTCCACGCGGGTATCAAACGGCTCTCCGATAAAGCCCTTGTAACGCTCCATGCCTTCCTGCTCCCGCACCTTGGCATCGCTGCGTTCATAAATGCCGCGAACTGTAATGCCGTCTTTTGCCAGTACTCTCTTTACAGCGTCCAAAATCTGCTGCTTTAATTTATCAATTCCCAACGCCAGAGACTCCACTACCAGAACATCTGCGAACTTGTCCACCACAATACCCGGCAGGAAATCCGCCTCTCCGAAAATCAGGCGGCAGCTTCCGGTATCAATGACCTGCTTTCGGTAATCCCAAGCCGCCTGCACTCTTTCTTCCAAAAAAACGTCATCTATTACCGTATCTTTTTTCCGGGACAGAATGCGCACGGTAATTTTGGATTTGGTATTAATAAAACCATATCCTAAAAAGTAGCCGTCAAAATCATGAACGGTCACAATATCTCCGTTTTCAAAGCTGCCCATAATGCTGTCAATTTCATTATCATAAACCCAGGCGCCGCCGGCTTTCAGGGTGCGGCCCTCGCCCTTTTTCAAAGTTACTATCGTGTTATACATATTTTTCTCCTGTATATTATAAATTTTCGATTATAAACTACTGCTAATCCTGCATTTATCATACTACACGGCTTTCTTTCAGGCAAGTAAGAAGAAAAATGAAAATACGTGCCGCTCACACTTTTTCTCTCCGGCACGTAAGAATAAGCCGGAATACCGCCTCTCCCTTGTTGACATGTTGGTTAGCCTGTGCTAACATTTTACCCGGATGCACAGGAAAAATGCATCTTGTCTGAGCATAGGGAGGAAACACGAATGCAGGAAAACACAATGCCTGAACGCACACCGTACAAATGTCCAATGTACAAATGTACATTAGAAAAGGAAGGATTCTTAGGCACCTTTTACGAAAGTGAAGTGCCCACCGACAAAGCCATCATTCTGGTTGGCGGCAGTGGGGAAAAAAGAGATTTTGTGGAAAAACGTGCCACGGCACTGTGGAAGGAAGGCTTTCATGTGCTTTCCCTTGGCTACTACCTCTGGAAACCTTTGTCCCCGCAGACTGTCCGGATTCCTGTGGATTATGTGGAAAAAGCGGTAGATTTTCTAAAGCACAAATGTCCGGTACCTATTGCTAAAATTGGTATGACCGGACTGTCCCTGGGTGCTGCCTATACCTTGCTTTGTGCTTTCTATCTGCCCGATATCTCCTGTGTGGTTTCCGTTTCCGGCTTTGATTTTGTGGTGGAAGGGTGTAAAAACATGGTTTTCCTCCAGCACAAATCTTATTTCTCCTTCCATGGAGAAGATGTGCCCTATGAACCGGCCGAGGCACTTTCCCATTTAGGAAAAACCCTGCGTGCCTGGAAAAATGACCCCCGCTACGGTTCCAAAGCCATGAACCGCTTCTATTACAATGAGTGCTTTCGGGATCGCACCGATGTGAGCCGCATAAAGGTAGAAAACATCAAGGGCGATGTTCTTTTGCTGGCTCCGGCTTATGACGATACCTGGCCTTCCGATCTTGCCTTTCCCCGCATCATGAAAGTTCTTGATGAAAAACCGTTTTCTTACCGTCATGAGTGCGTTATCTATGAAAAAGCAAGCCACTATCTGGCAGTTCCCTCAGAGGCAATGGCACAAAAAGGCAAAACAGAAGAAGACATGCAGAAAATACTTGCCAGATTCATGACCATGGAAGCCAAATATCCGGAAGAATGTAAAAAAGCCCGCGAAGAAAGCTGGCAGAAACTGGTTTCTTTTTTCCGGGAATGGTAAATTTCTATTGACACTTTCACCGTCTTAGTGTATTATTTTAATGTTCGACATAAAGCGATGCGTGGCTCAGCTTGGTAGAGCGCTACGTTCGGGACGTAGAGGTCGCAGGTTCAAATCCTGTCGCATCGATGAAAAAAGCTTGAAAACATTTGTTTTCAAGCTTTTTTATATCCCCTCATATCACATGCAGAAGCATCTGCCGGTGATTTTGCTGTTTCTGTCTGCTCCTTACATCTGCGGTGTCTGATATGTAGTCGTGTTCTGGTATGCGTAATACTGCTGCTGTTCCTCCTGACCCTTGTTGAAAAGCTTCTTGAACTTTCCGGAAAGCTTGCAGAGCTTGTCATACAAATCGAAGGTAATCTGGGTGGTAGGTGCCACTTCCATGTAGGAAACCATCATCTTTACCATCATGTAGCTGTCGATGAATGCGCTCTTAAATACGGCTGCAAACATGATACCGAGGATGAAAGCGAAAATCCATGCATTCTGTACGCCGAAGGCTGCTAAAATGCCAAGGAAAATAAAGAACGGAAGCGCCCATGTCACAAGGGTGATACCCATAACGATTAAAGTTGTGATTGCGGCATCCTTTAAAAGCTTCTTCCAGTTCTGGAAGTAGATAACAACGCCGTCTGCTGCGCTCTTACATGCGGACTGGTCTTTATGTAAGAAGGTGTAGCCCAGGCAGCATTCATCAACATACCCCAGTGCAATCTGTATAAACATCTGGGCAAAAGATAAAATGGCGCTGACCCCGGGAATACCGCCGAGCAGATTATCTAACTTCTGTAAGCCCTTCTGCAGCTGACTGACCGCGCCGGATACCAGTCTGTCTACTACAAAGTAAACGTTTGCTGTGGCAAATCTCTCTTTTACCATATTCTTCGCAACTTCAAACTGGTTATCGGGTACCTGCCCGGTTGTAACGGCGGTGGTTACCATTGCCACATGTCCTGCTTTAATCATATAGCCGACATAGTGATTGACGATACCGCTTACCGCTGCCACCATAATGAGCCAGATCCAGAAACCGATTACCATGCCGCCGCCCTGACCGAGGCTGCCGAGTCCTAAACAGATAGCCAGCAGTATGATAGAAAAAAGAATAACTGCTGCACCAAGTGCGAGCTTAAGCCACACAAACTTCATTGTCTTAAAATAAACATCTCTTGCTTTCAATTTTTTTCCCTCCATAAGATTATTTTCAAACTACGCTCTTATTATATGAGGGGCAAAGAAAAAGTGCATCCTCAGATTCTGCACTTTAGTGTGGCAGAACAGTAAAAAGGATGCACGTTTCAGGGAAGTATAAATTTTTCAGTACCCCGGAGCTTTGCTTTCCAGGAGGGAGAACGGTCTCGCAGACATTCCACCGCAGCCGTAACCTCTTTTATAATAGAAGCAACTTCCTCTTCTGTATTGTAATCGCTTAATGTCAGGCGCAGGGCGCTGTTTGCAATCTCCCGTGGTCTGCCCAACGCCAGCAGCACATGGCTGGGATCTAAGGAACCGGAAGTGCAGGCGGAACCCGCCGAGGCACAGATGCCCTTGGAGTCCAGCAATACCAGCAAAGTTTCTCCGTCCACCCCTTCGAAGCTGAAATTCACGTTTCCGGGCAGCCTGTGCTTGCTGTCACCGTTCAAAGTGGAGTGAGGAATTTGCGACAGACCCGCAATCAGCTTATCCCGCATAGCCTGCACCCGGCTGCTTATTTCTTCCAGGTGTGCCGAACATTCCTTGAGGGCTGCCGCCATGCCCACAATGGCGGGAACATTTTCCGTACCGGCGCGCCTGCCTCTTTCCTGGGCGCCGCCTTCGATCAGATTTGTCAGCAGAATGCCCTTTTTCACAAAAAGAGCACCTACGCCCTTGGGTCCGTGAAACTTGTGGGCGGATAAAGAAAGCATATCGACATTCTGCTCCGTAACCGATACGGGCAGATGACCCACTGCCTGCACGGCGTCCGTGTGGAATAAAATGCCCCTTTCACGACAAACAGCCCCAATCTCCCCGATGGGAAGAATGGAGCCTACTTCATTGTTTGCATACATAACCGTCACCAGACAGGTATCGTCACGGATAGCATCCCGCACCTGCCCCGGTGTAATATTTCCCTGTTCTCCCACAGGTAAAAGCTCCACCGTAAAACCTTGTTCCTCTAACTTTTTCAGAGTATGCAGTACGGCGTGGTGCTCAAATGCCGTGGAAATAATGTGCTTTTTTCCCGCCTTTTCGCCAAGTCTGGCTGCCGACAGGATTGCCTGATTGTCCGCTTCACTGCCTCCGGAGGTGAAATAAATCTCCTTGGGGGAGCAGCCTAAGCATCCGGCTATCGCATTGCGGGAACTGTCCAGTGCATCCGCCGCCCTTTGTCCCACTGCGTGAAGACTGGAAGGATTGCCGTAATATTCCCGTAAAAAGGGGAGCATGGCCTTAAGAGCCGTTTCGCTCATTTTTGTGGTTGCCGCATTGTCTGCGTATATCTGCATTTTCCATGCTCCTCCTTCCCTTTATAATCCCACATCTTTTGCTTAATCCCAGGGCTTTTGCCAACCGGAATTATCGAATCTCTTAGAGTCCTAATTTTTTCTCCAGCTTAGCAACAACATCTTTGATACAACCGTCCTTGAACGGGCTTACCAGTCCGACCTCTTCTACCATGCTGGTGAAGAAATCGCTTGCGGACAGATAGCAGAGTTTTAAGTAGCTGTCCCATGCGGACTTGAAGTCTTCATCCATTTTTGCCTTGTACTGCAGAGCGTCCGTCTGTGCGATACAGTAATCGATATAGTAGAACGGAGACATGTAAATGTGCTGCTGTTTCTGCCAGAAACCGCCCTTGGAGAAGAATTTTGCATCGCCGAAATCCCAGTGAGGCTTGTATTCCTGCTGTAATTTCTTCCATGCGGCATGTCTTTCCGCCGGAGTCATTTCGGGATTTTCGTATACGATATGCTGGAATTCATCTACCATACAGCCGTAAGGGATAAATGCCACAGCATCCTCTAAATGCATTTCTCTGTAATCATCCGCTCTGTCACCGAAAAACAGCTCCATCCAGTCGCCGGTGAAAAATTCCATGGACATGGAGTGTGTTTCTGCGGTTTCCATGGTAATGTCGCGATGCTCCTGAATAGGGTCTTTGCCGGATAAAAATCCCTGGAACGCATGACCGCATTCATGAGTTATGACATCAACGTCACCTTCTGTGCCGTTAAAGTTTGCAAAGATAAACGGAGAATTGTAGTCGGGCAGGTAGGTCATATAGCCGCCCGCTCTTTTGGTCTTTCTGCCGAGAACATCGAAAAGCTCGTTCTCCATCATGAAGTCAAAGAATTCCTTGGTTTCGGGAGAAAGCTCTGCGTACATCTTCTGTCCGTTCTTCAAAATATCTTCGGGAGTGCCGATGGGCTTGGGATTTCCTTCCTTAAAATAAACACCTTCGTCAATGTAGGAAAGCTTTTCCATACCCAGTCTCTGTCTTCTTCTGTCATGCAGCTTTTCTGCAAAAGGCACGAAATCCTTCTTAATCTGATTACGGAAGTTCTCCACCTCATCCTTGCCGTAGCAGTTGCGCTGCATACGGTAGTAGCCTAAGGTAACATAGTTGTCGTAACCAAGTGCCTTTGCCTGTGCATCTCTGTTCTTGACAAGCTTGTCATAAATTTCATCCAACTTGTCTGCGTTTGTTTCAAAGAAATCTGACATCTTGTCCCATGCTTTCTGACGGATTTGTCTGTCAGGGCTGATGGTGTAGGGACGGAGTAAGGAAAGGTTTAATTCTTCGCCTTCCCAGTCAATTTTTGCAGAGGCGATCAGTTTCGCATACTCGGTTACCAGCGCATTTTCTTCCTGCATCAGGGGAATGAGTTTGGCATCGAAAGATTTTAAGGAAAGTTCAATGTTCTTAAAGGCTACGGGACCGATTTTCTCAACTAAATAATCCTTGTAGGGAGACTCATAGAGTTTTTTCTTGTACGTTACCACCAGATTTTCCAGTTCGGGCATCTTCTCATCATAAAAATCCTGCTCTGCGCTGTAAAATTCATCCGCAGTATCTACGTCATGGCGAATTTGTGCAATGGTAATGTTGGTTGCCACTGTGTCATAAAGTGCATAAAATTTTTTGTGGACAGCGAACTGCTCTTCGCCGCTCTTTGCCGCATCCAGCTCTGCCATCAGGGCTTTCATGTCTTCCGCAACTTTATCAAAGTCCACTCTCTTGTAGGGCATGTCCTTAAATTTCATAAAAAAACCTTCTTTCACTATAAGATAATAACGACTGTACCTCTATCTTATAATGAAAGAAGGTTCTTTTCAACTTAAAACTTTATAAAGCCGGGATTATTTCCTTTATACTGCCTTCGCATACTCCTGCAGCTTCTGTTTGGCGTCCGCGCTTAAATTTCTGGGGACGCGGATCTGGATAACCGCATACTCATCACCCTTCTGGGAAGGATTTTTCATGGAAACAATGCCTTTGCCCTTCAGACGTATCTTAGTGCCGGACTGGGTTCCTTCCTTAATTTTGCAGCTCACCCTGCCACTCAGGGTGGGAACTATCGTCTCGCCGCCGAGAACTGCGGTTTCAAAAGGAATTTCCACGGTAGTGTAAATGTCCATGCCCTTCCGCTCAAAACCGGGTTTGCTCTGAACCGTAACTTCCAGAAGCAGGCTGCCGGCTCCACCGCCGTTTTGTCCAGGCATACCCTTGCCCTTCAGGCGGATTTTCTGACCGGAGTCGATGCCAGCGGGAATGTGTACCTGCAGAGACTGCTCGCTGCCGTCCGGAGCACGGAAACGGATAACCTTGTCCGCACCGAGTGCGGCTTCTTCAAAGCTTACCTCTACCTTAGCAAGCACATCTTCGCCATCTTTGGAACGGCTGCGGCCTTTTCTGCTGCCGCCGAAGAAACCGTCAAAAATGTCATCCAGATTGTCACCGGTATAATAATATTCCTGATACCCGTCGCCGGAATTTCCGTTAAAATGGAAGTTGCCACCGCCTCCGCCGCCGAAGTTGCCACTGCCAAAGCCACCGAAACCACTGTTGCCAAAACCGCCTCCGCCGCTGAAACCGCCACGGAATCCCTGTCCACCGAAACCGCCGAAACCACCGGCACCGCTGCCAAATCCCTGGCCACCGGCACCGTATGCACCGCCCTGACCGGCGCCTTCGTCAAAGGCTGCGTGACCGAACTGGTCGTACAGCTTACGTTTCTCTTTATCGCTCAACACCTCATACGCTTCGGTAACTTCCTTAAAAAGCTCCTCTGCCTTGGGGTTGTCCTTATTCATGTCGGGGTGATACTTCTTTGCCAGCTTCCGGTATGCCTTCTTGATTTCCGCATCCGTCGCCGATTTATTCACGCCCAAAACCTCATAATAGTCTCTTTTCTGTGCCATGTCCTCTATCCCTCCCTTCGTATGATAATTAATGTGTTTAATGATACGAGGTCAGAGAATGCCGGGCATTAATGATGCCCTGTATTCCCAGTAATCCGATGATAGAAAAAATGCCCCGGAGTTTGTCCCGGGGCAGCTTTTCGTTTAGCCTTCAATAGCGACATGCTTCTTGGTTTCCACTGCTTTTGCTTCCTTCTTGGGAACATCCAGCCGTAATACACCATTTTCAAATTTCGCATGAATGTCATTCTCGGTGATGTCATCACCAACGTAAAAGCTTCTGCTCATTGCGCCTGCATAACGTTCCTGACGGATGAATTTGCCTTTCTTATCCTCTTCATCCTTGTCAAGACCCTTGGAAGCGGAAATGGTCAGATAACCGTTTTCCAGCTCAACATTAACTTCATCTTTCTTGAAGCCGGGCAGGTCAACCATGATTTCATAACCGTTATCCAACTCCTTAACATCGGTCTTCATCATCTGTTTTGCATGTTTGCCATACAGCTCCCTGCTTACATCGGGGAATGCAAAACCATCCATAAAGTCATCAAAAATATCTCTACCAAATACACTGGGCATCATCATAAGTCCTTCCTCCTTCTATGACCGCACAACCTTGGTCGTGCAGAAAATGGAAACCTTCGTTCCATTTGTTTACATTTTCATTTTGGAACTCCGGAACATTTCTCTTTTCCTTTGTTCTAAGTGTACTATAACACTTATTATTAGCACTGTCAAGAGGTGAGTGCTAATATAATTATAAAGAAATTATAAACAAAAAATAAACTGTAATATTCCCATTCTTGATGTTTTATGCTATACTTGAAACACTGTTTTGCAAAATAATGTGAAAAAAAGGAGATTTTTATGAATACACAGGATAAAAAAAGAAGTTCCTTTTCCGGAAAGATAGGTTTTGTACTGTCTGCCGCAGGCGCTTCGGTAGGTCTTGGCAATATCTGGCGTTTCCCTTATCTTGCTGCTAAATACGGCGGCGGCATCTTTCTGCTGGTTTATCTGATTCTGGCAGTCACCTTTGGCTTTGCGCTGATGCTGACAGAAATCACCATTGGCCGGCGCACCGGAAAGAGCGTCATGGGTGCCTATACCGCTATGGACAAGCGGTTTCGCCCCCTGGGATGGCTGGCCGGCGCAATCCCGGTTATCATTATGCCATACTACTGCGTCATCGGCGGATGGGTGCTCAAATACCTCGTGGTCTTTCTCACCGGTTCCGGAAAGGCTGCGGCAGACAACAGCAGCTTTTTCAGCAACTTTATCGGCCACAGCTGGAGTCCGCTCCTGTTCTTCGCCATCTTTCTGCTCATCACCGGCAGCGTTGTTATGCTGGGTGTACAAAAAGGAGTTGAAAAGGTCAGCAAAATTCTGATGCCCCTGCTGCTGGTGCTGATTGTCGGCATTGCCATTTACACTATGACGCTCCCCGGCGCCATACA
>OGXX01002661.1_pt1 | contig 15858 bp, 12 predicted proteins | sample 1576301 | NCBI WGS metagenome assembly OGXX01 (sample SAMEA3541469, study PRJEB24748) | human gut metagenome | biome: human gut; feature: human-associated habitat; material: faeces | place: China | collected 2012
TGTCTATTTGTCCTAAGAATAAATCTTCCAAAGGTAGAAGAGATAAGAGAAGAGCAAACTGGAAAATGAGCGCTCCTACATTGGTAAAGTGCAGCAAATGTGGTGCACTGATGATGCCTCACAGAGTTTGCAAGGCTTGCGGTTCTTACAATAAGAAGCAGGTCGTAAGCGTTGATTAATTGATAAATCAATGAAGCGAAATTAAGTGAAAAGAGAAAAGGAGATTCCGGATGGAATCTCCTTTTGCTTTCACAAAAAAATCACTTGCTTTTTATATACGCCTTTAGTATAGTAAGAATGAATCTGCCATCATCAAACTGTTTGGTGCGATCCACGGAGCGGTTTGATGATGAGCGGATAAACATAAACAGGTAAAGGAACGACGAAATGGCAGAATATGTAAATGTTGCTGTAGACGCAATGGGTGGCGATAATGCTCCAGCAGAGATCGTAAAAGGTGCTGTGGAAGCTGTCAACGCAGATAAGCGCGTCAAAGTATTCCTGGTAGGCAAGGAGCCTGTGATCCGTGAGGAATTAAAGGCGTACAGCTATGATGCAGAGCAGCTGGAAGTCGTACATGCTGAAGAAGTCATTGAGACGGCAGAACCTCCGGTCATGGCAATCCGTCGGAAGAAGGATTCCTCCATTGTCAAAGCCATGTATATGGTGAAGAACGGCGAATGCGATGCATTTGTATCTGCGGGAAGTACCGGTGCGGTACTGGTAGGTGGACAGGTGATCGTAGGTCGTATCCGCGGTGTGGAGAGACCGCCATTAGCTCCCCTGATTCCAACAGAGAAGGGCGTAAGCCTTTTATTAGACTGTGGAGCCAACGTAGATGCGAGACCTTCCATGCTAGTCCAATTTGCCAAGATGGGCAGTGTCTATATGGAAAGCGTTATGGGAGTAAAAAATCCGAGAGTCGGCATTGTGAATATCGGCGCCGAGGAGGAGAAGGGCAACGCGCTGGTAAAAGAAACCTTCCCGCTTCTTAAGAATTGTCCGGAGATCAATTTCATCGGCAGTGTGGAAGCAAGAGACATTCCGGCAGGTGCGGCAGATGTCATTGTCTGTGAAGCGTTTGTGGGCAATGTGATATTGAAGATGTATGAGGGCGTAAGCTCCGCACTTCTGCATCAGGTGAAGCAGGGGATGATGTCCACGCTTCGCAGTAAAATGGGTGCACTGCTTGTGAAACCGGCACTCAAGACTACATTAAAGAGTTTTGATACTTCCCAGTATGGTGGTGCTCCGCTACTCGGACTGAACGGTCTGGTAGTGAAGACTCACGGAAGCAGTAAGGCAGTGGAAGTGAAGAATTCTATTTTGCAGTGTATTGCTTTTAAGGAAGAGAAGATCAACGAGAAGATCAAAGAACAGATCAGCCTGGAAGATAAGGCTGCAGAGAATAATTAATCAAGAGAAATATTTGGGAAAGAAGGAACTGTTATGGAATTTGAAAAGTTGAAGAAAATCATTGCTGAGGTATTAAACGTAGATCCCGATGAGATCACCATGGAGACCACATTCCAGGATGACCTGGGTGCTGATTCCCTCGATGTATACCAGATCATCATGGGCATCGAGGAAGAGTTCGATATCGAGATCCCTGCTGAGACCGCAGAGCAGGTTACTACAGTAGAAGACGCTGTAGAGATGATCAAGAACGCAGTGAACTAGTAAAGCTACGAGCCATGCAAAGACAAAACAGGAACTGTGACCGAGAGCTTGCTCACAAGGCACTGTTCCTGTTTTTCAGTTTATACAATCGCAATTTGATGTAGTCCAGTAGGCACGGCTATGGTAAGAATAAGCGCGCCGTAAGCAGACGTCGGTACTTGGCGTGGGTATTTTCCACGCCTATGTACCGTTACGCTCTGCGACAGAGTGAAAACGTGCCGCGTTTCTTACCATAGCCGGGACTACGGAATATAGTGAGGACAAGAAAATGTTGGATGGTTATACAATGGACGTGCTGGAGCAGCGCATCGGCTATTGCTTTCACAACAAAGCATTGCTGAAGCAGGCTCTGACCCACAGCTCCTATACCAATGAACAAAAGATCAACAAAACAGAGAACTACGAGCGTATCGAATTCTTAGGAGATGCCGTACTGGAACTGGTATCCAGTGACTTCCTGTTTCGGGAACACCCGGATGTTCCGGAGGGTGAGCTGACCAAGATGCGCGCCTCCATGGTGTGCGAGCCTTCCCTGGCATTCTGTGCCAGAGACCTGGAGCTGGGACAGTTTATGCTTTTGGGTAAAGGCGAAGAGAATACCGGTGGCAGACGCAGAGACAGCATCACCTCTGACGGTATGGAAGCTATGATCGGTGCCATTTATCTGGATGGTGGCATGCAGCCTGCCAAGGCTTTTATTGACCGCTTTATTCTGTCGGATTTAGAGGACAAGCGTCTTTTCTATGACAGTAAGAGCAATCTCCAGGAATTGATCCAAGGAAAACTCAAAAAAGAGTTTGAGTACCGGCTGTTAGAGGAGAGCGGACCGGAACACGACAAAACCTTCGTGGTAGAGATCGACATGGAGGGAGAATGCCTTGGCCGTGGGCAGGGAAGAACAAAAAAAGCGGCAGAACAGCAGGCAGCTTATGAGGCGCTTCTGCTATTGAGGGATAGAGGATATGTATTTAAAAAGTATTGAGATCCACGGGTTCAAATCATTTGCCAATAAGATCGTATTTCAGTTCCACAACGGAATCACCGGTATCGTAGGACCTAACGGCAGCGGTAAGAGTAACGTTGCGGACGCGGTAAGATGGGTGCTGGGAGAACAACGCATCAAACAGCTGCGTGGTGCTAGCATGCAGGATGTTATTTTCTCGGGAACAGAGACCAGAAAACCGTTGAGCTACGCCTATGTTGCCATTACTCTGGACAACAGCGATCACCAGCTGGCGATCGACTATGACGAAGTTACAGTGGCGAGACGGATCTACCGTTCCGGAGAAAGTGAATATCTGATCAATGGTACTCCCTGCAGATTAAAGGATGTCAATGAACTGTTCTATGATACCGGTATCGGTAAGGAGGGCTATTCCATTATCGGACAGGGCCAGATCGACAAGATCTTAAGCGGTAAGCCCGAGGAACGGCGTGAACTGTTCGATGAGGCTGCCGGTATCGTGAAATTTAAACGCAGGAAAGCAGCAGCCCAGACAAAGCTTGAGAACGAGAAACAGAATCTGGTGCGTGTGAATGATATTCTGTCCGAACTGGAAAAACAGGTAGGACCTCTGGAGAAGCAGTCCGAGGTGGCAAAGGTCTATCTGAGAAAAAAGGAAGAGTTGAAATCCCTAGATATCAACGTGTTCTTATTGGAAAATAAGAGACTGAGAGAACAGCTTGCTTCCGCAGAAGAAAAATACAATCTGGCAAGCACGGAACTTGGTGAGACCGGTGAAAAATATGAGGGTATCAAGGAAGAATACGAACGGATCCAGCAGGAGATTGAAAGTCTGGATGTCGCTATCGAAGCCGCCAGGGAACAGCTGACGGATACCGGTCTGATGCGCGGTAAGTTAGAGGGCGAGATCAATGTCTTAAAGGAGCAGATCAATTCCGCCCACGGCAGTGAGAACCATCTGAACAACCGTAAGGCAGCCCTGGAAGAGGAGATTGCCGGCAAAGAGCAGGAAAAGCAGGATATATTAACCGATAAAAAGGATACGGATACCCAGGTGCAGGAGATTGCAGAAGCTGCGGCGAAAGCGAAGGCTGATCTGGAAGCCATCCAGAATAAGATCACCGAGCTCAACAATCATATCGAAGCCGGGAAAAACACCATCATTGGCGAACTGAACCAGAGAGCTACCATCAAATCCAAGATGGGTCGCTTCGATACCATGATGGAGCAGATCAATATCCGCAAGGCAGAGTTAAATTCCAGACTGTTACGTGCTAAATCCGATGAGGCAGCCAGAGAAGAAACGGTGAAGAAGCTGGAAGAGACTTTTGAGACCGTGACTGAGGAACTGCGTCAGATGACGGAACAGGAAGCGGCATCCGAACTGGAGCTTGGCAATATCCGTGAGAATCTCACCGGACTGGATGCGAAGCTGCGGGAGACACAGAACCGTTTTCATCAGGAACAGTCTAAGTTAGAAGCCCTGACCAATATTACCGAGCGCTATGATGGTTACGGCGGCAGCGTCAAAAAGGTCATGGAGCAGAAGGAGAAGGAAAAAGGCATCATCGGTGTCGTAGCGGACATCATTCAGGTGGAGGCAAAATACGAGACCGCCATCGAGACTGCGTTGGGCGGCAATATCCAGAATATCGTAACGGATAACGAAGAAACCGCCAAGCATATGATCGGCTTCTTAAAGCAGAACCGTCTCGGAAGAGCCACATTCCTGCCTCTGACCAGTATCACCAAGCCCCAGGAATTCAAGAATCCGGAGGCACTTAAGGAAAAAGGTGTCATCGGTATGGCAGACGAACTGGTAGGCACAGAAGAAGAATACCGCAATGTGGCGAAGGCTATGCTGGGACGTATCGTTGTGGTAGACAATGTGGACAATGCCGTGAAGATCGCAAGAAAATTCGATTACGGCATCCGCATGGTCACTTTGGAAGGTGAACTCTTAGTTCCCGGTGGTGCCATCAGCGGCGGAGCTTTTAAAAACAACAGCAATCTCCTGGGAAGACGTCGTGAGATGGACGAGCTGGAGAAAAAGGTGAAAAAGCTCTCTGAGGATATCACGACTTACAATCAGAAGATCGAAGACACCAAGAGTAAGAGAAATAAACTTCGTATGGATCTGGAAGCACTGAAGACCGAGATGCAGCGCAAGTCCATTGAGCAGAATACCGCAAGATTGAATATCTCCCAGGCAAGAGAGCGTATGGAAGAAGAGGCAGAGAGTGCACAGTCTCTGAAGCTGGAGGAGCAGGAGATCGAGACCAAGATCTTCGAGATCCGTTCCGGCAAGGAATCCATTACGCAGGAACTGGCGGCCAGCGAAGAACTGGAGAAGACGACGCAGGAACAGATCCTGGGCTTCCAGAAAGAATTGGAGAGCTGCAGACTGGAAGAGAGCGAAGCTTCCGCCCACGCAGGAGAATGGGAAGTAAAAGTCGAGAAGATGCGTCAGGCACTGGATTACAAGCAGGCAAATGTGGATCGTATAGGCGGCGAGCTGGAACGTGCACAGGCAGAGCTTAAAGAGATTTTAGAGGCTCTGACGGAAAATGCGCAGGAAGTGGAACGTAAGAAGAACAACATCCTGGAGATTGAGAAGACCATCGCTGCTTCTCATGAGAATCAGGATGCTTCCAGGAAGAAGCTGGACGAAGACCTTGCGAAAAAGGAAGAACTGTCTGCAAAACAGAAAGATTTCTTCCGCAGCAGAGAAGAAATGTCAGAACGCATGAATGCTCTGGACAAAGAAGTCTATCGTCTGGGCGAACAGAAGAAAAAGCTGGAGGACGGCATCGAAGGCCAGATCAATTACATGTGGGATGAGTATGAGATCACCTTAAGCGATGCGGCAGGACTCCGCAACGAAGAGATGAATGATCTGCCTGTTATGAAACGAGAGATCAGCGGCCTGAAGGATGAGATCCGTAAGCTTGGCAATGTCAATGTCAATGCCATTGAGGATTACAAGAACCTGATGGAGCGCTATACTTTCATGAAGACTCAGCATGACGATCTGGTGGAAGCGGAGAAGACGCTGGAAGGCATCATCGAAGAACTGGATACCGCCATGCGTAAACAGTTCACGGAGAAATTCGCAGAGATCAGCAGAGAGTTCGATAAGGTATTCAAGGAACTCTTCGGTGGTGGTAAGGGAACACTGGAACTGATGGAGGATGAGGATATTCTGGAGGCAGGCATCCGCATCATCGCACAGCCCCCCGGAAAAAAGCTGCAGAACATGATGCAGCTCTCCGGTGGAGAGAAGGCTTTATCCGCCATATCCCTACTGTTCGCAATTCAGAACCTGAAGCCGTCTCCGTTCTGTCTGTTAGACGAGATCGAGGCCGCACTGGATGACTCCAATGTAGGACGTTTTGCAAAGTATTTACATAAGCTGACCAAGAACACCCAGTTCATTGTCATTACCCACAGACGAGGCACTATGGAACAGGTGGATAGATTGTATGGTATCACCATGCAGGAGAAGGGCGTATCTACCTTAGTCAGCGTCAACCTCATTGACAAGGACCTGGACGATTAGTATGAAAATCGTGAAGAAGTTCTAAGTTTCATACAAGAAAAACGCAAGCGTTTTTCTGGATAGAATGCTGATTGGAGGAAAAGGGATGAGTGAGGAAAAGAAAGGCTTTTTTGCGAGGCTGAAAGAAGGGCTGACCAAGACCCGTGATAACATTGTCCGGGGAATCGATTCGGTCTTCAGCGGTTTTTCCGCCATTGATGATGATTTCTACGAAGAACTGGAAGAAATCCTCATTATGGGAGATATCGGTGTCAATGCCACCACTGCCATTGTGGAGAGATTAAAACAGCAGGTAAAAGAAAAGCATATCAAGGAGCCTTCCGAATGCAAACAGCTTCTGATCGAAAGTATTAAGGAGCAGATGCAGGTGGATGAGACCGCCTATGATTTCGAGAAGGAACAGTCCGTGATCATGGTCATTGGTGTCAACGGTGTGGGTAAGACCACTTCCGTGGGTAAACTGGCAGGTAAATTAAAGGATGAGGGCAGAAAAGTCCTTATCGCCGCAGCGGATACTTTCCGTGCCGCAGCGGGAGATCAGCTGGCAGAATGGGCATCCAGAGCGGATGTGCCCATGATCGGCGGAAAAGAGGGCGCGGATCCCGCCAGTGTGGTGTTTGATGCCGTGAATGCAGCGAAAGCAAGAGGCGTGGATGTGCTTCTCATTGATACCGCCGGCAGACTGCATAATAAAAAGAACCTGATGGAAGAACTTCGCAAGATGAACCGCATCATTGATAAGGAGTTCCCCAATGCCCACAGAGAGAACCTGATCGTACTGGATGGTACCACCGGACAGAATGCACTGGTACAGGCGAGAGAATTCGGTGAGGTGGCAGACCTCACGGGCATTATACTGACGAAGATGGACGGAACGGCGAAGGGCGGTATTGCGGTGGCAATCCAGTCCGAACTGAAGGTTCCGGTAAAATACATCGGTGTGGGGGAGACCATTGAGGATCTCCAGAAATTCAATTCTGAGGAATTTGTAAACGCATTGTTTGATGTGAATATGGAGGATATCGGAGAACTGCATCTGCCCGAGAACGAGCAACAGACGGATACGCAGGAGGAATAACCGACAGACCAAGGAAAGTGTGACAGAAAGGCATGGGAAGAAAAATGCAGGAAGAAATGTTGACTTTAGAGAAATTTGAAGAAGCAAGTGAAATCGTAAAAAAGGTAACGTTAGAGACCAAGCTGGTATACAGTGATTATTTCAGCGCCCAGACCGGCAACCGTGTATACTTAAAGCCCGAGAACTTACAGTTTACCGGAGCCTACAAGTTAAGAGGCGCTTATTACAAAATGAGCACACTGACGGATGAAGAGCGTGCTAAGGGACTGATCACCGCATCAGCAGGCAACCATGCCCAGGGCGTTGCTTATGCTGCAAAATGCTACGGTAGCAAGGCCACTATCGTAATGCCCACCACCACACCTCTGATCAAGGTAAACCGTACCAGAGGGTACGGTGCAGAGGTAGTACTGCACGGTGATGTCTATGATGAAGCATGTGCAAAAGCATATGAACTGGCAGAAGAGCATGGATATACCTTCATTCATCCGTTTGATGATCTGACTGTGGCAACCGGTCAGGGTACCATTGCCATGGAGATCTTCAAAGAGCTTCCCCTGGTAGACTACATTTTAGTTCCTATTGGTGGCGGCGGACTGGCAACCGGTGTCTCCACACTGGCAAAACTGCTGAACCCGAAGATCAAGGTCATCGGTGTGGAACCTGCGGGAGCTAACTGCATGCAGGTATCCTTAAAGAACGGCAAGGTAACCACCCTGCCAAAGGTCAACACCATTGCAGACGGTACTGCGGTTAAGACTCCCGGAAGTAAGATTTTCCCGTACTTACAGAAGAATTTGGACGACGTGATCACCGTGGAGGATGAGGATCTGGTAGTAGCCTTCCTGGATATGGTGGAGAACCACAAGATGATCGTGGAGAATTCCGGACTGCTGACCGTGGCAGCCTTAAAGCAGTTAAATGTGAAGGATAAGCGTATTGTATCCATCCTGAGCGGCGGTAATATGGATGTCATCACCATGTCCTCCGTAGTACAGCAGGGTCTGATCCTAAGAGACCGTATCTTCACCGTATCCGTATTGCTTCCCGACAAGCCCGGTGAGCTGTGCAGAGTATCCGGTATCATTGCCGGCGTTAACGGTAATGTCATCAAGCTGGAGCACAACCAGTTTGTATCCATCAACCGCAGCGCTGCCGTGGAACTGCGTATCACACTGGAAGCATTCGGTACCGAGCATAAGAATGAGATCATTGCCGCTCTGGAAAAAGAAGGCTATCAGCCCAAGGTAGTAAGAACAAATATATAACTGTGCAGAGTCGTGCAGATGTCGCTGCATCGTTTCTTAGAAAAGAAGTGAATGTATCACTGATAAAAGCCGCATATTATAGATATGCGGCTTTTATGTGTGGAAATGGAGAGAGCTATGGCGAAAAAGACTGAAAAAGAACTGGAAATACAGAGACTGGATAAAAAGACACCATTGCAGATGTTCCGGGATTATGTAATGATCACGGTGGCTTCTTTTGTCTATGCGGTATCCGTCAGCATGTTTTTGGATCCGAACTCCCTGGCCCCCGGGGGTATCACCGGTATTGCCATTATTTTAAACCGTTTATTCGGAATTGAGACAGGTACCTGGATGTTACTCATCAACATACCGATCCTGCTGGTCGGTATCTGGAAATTCGGATTGCGGTTTATTTTGTCTACGATCTATTGTACGGCAATGACCTCACTGTTTACAAATCTGCTGACTCCGGTAGGAGCAGTGACCACAGATCCATTACTTGCCTCTCTGGCCGGAAGTGCCCTGATGGCAGTATCTATGGGCTGGGTGTTTAAGGCCGGATCCACTACGGGAGGAACAGATATTATTATTAAGCTGCTGCGGTTGAAGTTCCCGTACCTCAAGACGGGAGCATTATTTTTCCTGACAGATGTGGTTATTGTCATAGCATCGGCATTTGTATTCCAGAATGTTGACAAGGCACTGTATGCCGGTATCGTGGTCATTATCACATCAGTGGTGCTGGATGTGGTATTGTACGGCCGTGATGAGGCGAAGCTGATCTATATTATCAGCGACCATGCGGAAAAAATCGCAGGGAGATTGTTGGAGGAGCTGGACATTGGTGTGACTTATGTACAGGGCAGTGGTGCTTACAGCGGCAAGGAGAAGAGCGTCATCATGTGTGCCATGAAGAAAAACATTTCTCCCAAGGCGGAAGAGATCGTAAAGGAAGAGGATCCCCTGGCATTTATGATCGTCACCAGTGCCACGGAGATCTTCGGTGAGGGCTATAAGAGCTATTTCAGTGAGAAGCTGTGATGCTGAACATAAAATTTAAGTAAAAAAACAGCTGAAAGGGCTTACATTTTCAAAGAGAATCATCTATAATAGCGTCGTGCCGGAAGGGCAGACGCTATTTTGGCGATACGATGAATGGGTACGGATTATGATTTCAAACCGGGCAGAAGCAGCCTGCGGATTACTGTGGCATAGAATAGTGTAAAACCATAGAGAGAACCGAATGGAAACTGTGGTAATGATATAGGAGCTATGTGATATGAGTGATACAACATTGTCAAAAGAGGAGAAACAATATAAACGGCTCACAGAGGAGCCGGTAGCACGGTTAATCCTGGAACTTGGACTGCCTACTACCATCAGTATGCTGATCACGAATCTGTATAATATGGTGGACACCTGGTTCGTAAGTCAGTTAGGCACCAGCGCTACCGGAGCGGTAGGCGTGGTGTTTGGCCTGATGGCAATTATTCAGGCGTTCGGATTCATGTTCGGTCATGGCGCCGGAAGCAATATCAGCCGGTTGTTAGGAGCTCATGAAAAGGAGCGGGCGAAAGCTTTTTCCGCAACGGGATTTTATTTGGCGGTGGGAGCCGGAGTGTTGATCGCAGTGATCGGTATTGTGGATCTGAACGGATTGTGCAGATTGCTTGGAAGTACGGAGACCATCCTTCCCTATGCGAGAATCTATGCTTTCTATATTTTGGTGTCGGCACCGGCAATGGCATCCAGCTGTGTGATGAACAATGTGCTTCGGTATGAAGGCTATGCCAATCTGGCGATGGTAGGACTGGTCTCCGGCGGTATCTTAAATATGGCGGGAGATGCCATTCTTATGTGGGGGTTAAATCTTGGTATCCGGGGAGCGGCACTTTCCACTATGATCTCTCAGTACATATCCTTCGGAATCCTGTTATTCTTTTTCCTGCGTGGAAAGACCCAGAGCAGCCTGGCACCGAAATATTTTACCTGGGAATTTGCCGTACATAAGAACATTCTTACAGCAGGCTTCCCCAGTATGATGCGGCAGGGACTGGCCAGCGTGTCAACCATGGTGCTGAATGCACAGGCGGCAGTCTACGGGGATATTGCCATTGCTGCTATGAGCGTGGTATCCCGTATTTTCAATTTCGTATTCAGTGTGGCACTGGGTATCGGTCAGGGTTTCCAACCGGTATCCTCCTTCAATTATGGGGCAAAGAAGTATTCCCGTGTAAGGAAAGCGTTCTGGTTCACCCTGTGCGCCAGCCTGGTAACCATGGCAGTGTTCGCAGGCGTGGTGTATGTGTTCCGCAGAGAGCTGTTGCTGGAATTCCTTACGGATATGGATGCCTATGAGATTGCATTTTATGCGTTGCAGATCCAATGTCTGACGCTTCCGTTTATTCCGGTATGTATCTGCGGCAACATGCTGTTCCAGTCCATCGGAAAGGGCGGCAGGGCGACGATCTTAGCCTCCTTCCGAAGTGGCACCATCTACATTCCGGCGCTGCTGATCCTGACGACGCTTTGGGGAATTCGGGGCATCCAGTGGTCACAGCCGGTGTCTGATATTTTATCTGCGCTTTTGTCATTGCCGGTGGCTATGGCATTTTTAAAAGGATTGCCGGAAGACAGTACGGAAGTTTAGAGAAGAATGAGATCCCTAGATCCCTTCGTCGTAAGACGGAGGGATTTTTTAGGTAAACAATGAATTAAGTACAGTTTTATCCATCCACAGAAAACTACATCTACCTTGATCTGTAAAACCGTTGACAATATATGAGGTGAATGATACAATATATTTAACAAATAGGTTAAATGTTAAATGATTGAATGAAAGGATGTGATTCATTTTTGGGAATACAGGATACATTGAAAGCACTGGCAGATCCTATAAGGCGTGAAATACTAAATCTTCTGAAAAACGGTCGATTGTCGGCAGGAGAGATCTGCGAACATTTTCCGGTGACGGGGGCTTCCATATCGAGGCATTTGTCGGTGCTAAAGGAGGCAGATCTGATCCGGGACAAGCGGGAAGGAAAGTTTATTTATTATGAACTGAATGCTTCCGTGCTGGAAGAAATCATGTTATGGATCACAGATTTGAAAGGAGCATCGAATAATGAAGGAAATGATACAGAAAAATAAAGGCAGGTTGATCTGCTCGGCATTTGTTATGTGCGTGGGAATGATCTTGGGATATACCTGTGAGAACAGTCTGTGGGTAAACGGCACTTTTGCAGTGACTTATGTGATAGCAATTGCAGTAACTTTTTACGACAACAGAAACAGGCAGCAGAGTGACAAGGTCATAAGAATGGTTACGTGGATCGTGCCGGGAATGACATTGCTCTATAACGGTATCGCCAGATGGATTGATATGGGTGTAAGGAAAGAGAATCTGCTCATGGTAATTTTGTATGTCGGAATGGGATTGCTATTTGTTATTGTGGGCAATTATCTGCCCAAGGTGAAACCGAACCGCACCATCGGCATCCGCGTCGTATGGGCATTGCAGGATGAGGAGAACTGGAATGCCACGCACCGCTTCAGTGGAAAAATATGGGTGGCAGCAGGACTGTTGAGTATGAGCTGTGGACTGTTCAGTGACAGCATGGCTGCATTATTTCTGTTTATTGTCGCTATCACGGCAGCAGCTTTTGGCAGCATCCTGTATTCTTATCTCTATTATAGAAAGAAGTTGCGCACCGGAAAAGGGCTGGCAGTACACTACAACCATAAAGTGGTTGCGGTCTATGTGTTTATAATGCTCGCGTGTGTGCTATTTACGGTATGGACGTTATATACGGGAAAAATCGAGATCTGTTACGGAGAAAATGAATTTACTGTTCAGGCGGAGGGCTGGCAGGATTACACAGTGAAATATGACGCTATCGAAAGCATTGCTTACGAAGAGAATATGTTCCGGGATACGAATACAATCCGGACAAACGGTTTTGGCAACCTGAAATATTCCATGGGACATTTTCGCGATGAAATCCACGCAGATTACATCCGCTATACTCATAACGACTGTGATACTTATGTAGTCATGGAAGTAGAGGGGAGCACCGTTATTCTAAACGGTGCAGATGATGCGCAGACCCGGGAAATCTATAATAATATCAGAGAACGGATGGAAAAATAATATCTGTAAATAAATTTCCCAATTGCTTTTATATTTTTCAAAAATGGTATACACTAAACTTATGTAAGTTTGTAAACGAGGATTTTTGGAAAGGGTGGTTACAGTATGCTGAAACAGTGGATCCCGGCGGCAAAGCCGGACAAAGAGGAACTGGACAAACGACTGGATGCAGCGCAGGAGGAGCTTTTAAGACTCCAGATGCAGATCAAGGAGCATAAGCTCCCGGTGCTGGTGCTGATCGAAGGCTGGGGTGCCGCCGGCAAGGGCAGTACCATCGGTGGAATTATTAAAAATATCGATCCCAGATTCTTCAAGGTGGCTTCCATGTCCGCACCGACGGAGGAAGAGAAGCGGAAGCCTTTCCTGTATCGGTATTTTGTAAAAATTCCGGAAGCCGGCAAGTTCGAATTCCTGGATTCCGGCTGGATGGATGAGGTGACGAAGGGAAGACTTCGGGGCGAACTGTCGGATAAGCAGTATGCGGAGCGTATTGAGAGCATCAAGCGTTTCGAACGACAGCTGACGGACAACGGTTATCTGGTACTGAAGCTCTTTTTCCAGATCGGGAAAAAGGAACAGAAAAAGCGTCTGGAGGAACTGGAAGGGAACAAGGATACCGCATGGCGTGTGGGCGAGAACGACTGGTGGCAGAACAAGCATTATGACAAATGTGAGGAAGTCTTTGACAAATACCTCACAGATACGAACGCTTCCGTAGCTCCCTGGTACATCATAGATTCCGGGGACAAAAAGTGGGCGGAATTGCAAGTGCTGGAGACATTATGCAGTGGTATCCATGTGGCCATGCAGAATGAGAGCCTTGCTGTACCCATTTTGCAGAATGTATTCCCGCTGGTGAAGATGCCGAAGCTGTCCGAGGTGGAACTGGACAGGGAAATCTCCGAGGAAGAATACAAGAAAGAACTGCGTCATCTGCAAAAGAAGCTGAATGCCCTGCATTACCGCCTGTATCGGAAAAAGATTCCGGTAGTCATCGCCTACGAAGGCTGGGATGCCGCAGGCAAGGGCGGCAATATCAAGCGGATCGCGGGAGCACTGGATCCCAGAGGCTACGAGGTACACCCCGTCGCCAGCCCGGAACCACACGAGAAAGCGAGACATTATCTCTGGCGATTCTGGACGAGACTTCCTAAGACCGGACATATTGCCATTTTTGACCGTACCTGGTACGGACGCGTCATGGTAGAACGGCTGGAAGGCTTCTGTAGTACCAACGACTGGCAACGGGCTTATAACGAGATCAACGAGTTCGAGAAGGAATTGTCCCAGTGGGGCGCGGTGATCATCAAGTTCTGGGTACAGATCGACAAGGATACCCAACTGGAACGCTTCACAGAGCGGCAGAATACCCCGGAGAAGCAGTGGAAGATCACGGACGAAGACTGGCGTAACCGCGACAAATGGGATCAGTACGAAGATGCTGTGAACGAAATGCTCCAGAAGACCAGCACGGAATATGCTCCCTGGCACATTCTGGAATCCGTAGATAAAAAATATGCCAGAATCAAAGCATTGAAGATCGTGATAGAGGAATTGGAGAAGGCACTGGGGTAAGCGCACTGGAATAAGAATAGCTGTTTCGATATAAAAAATTGACAAAACCGTCTGATAAGGACGGTTTTTGTTGCGTTATAAATGTTTTTTGTTATAATGAGACATAGTTATTTTTGGAAATTGCAAAGATACAGAAAGATATTTGGAAACGGAAGAAATCGTCAGGTGTTACGGCACAATGAGAGGAGAAATCATGGGCGAGAACCGTAAGATATATGCAGCATTATTGGGAGCAGGAACCGTGGGAAGCGGTGTGTACAAGCTGGCAGGGATGCAGGAAGAGGATATCTGCCTGAAGACAGGAGCACATCTGGAGATTAAAAAGATTCTGGTGCGCAATCCCGGAAAGGTAAGAGAAGGAATCCCACAGGAGTTGTTCACAGATAGCTGGCAGGAAATTCTGGAAGACCCCGAAATCCAGATCGTCATCGAAGTCATGGGTGGTATAGAACCGGCCAGAACTTATGTGGAAGAAGCCATGAAGGCCGGAAAGCAGGTGGTCACCGCCAACAAGGATCTGCTGGCGGAGTATGGGGATCCGCTGTTTGAGATTGCCACGGAGAATAAATGTGACTTACAGTTCGAGGCAGCTGTAGCAGGAGCCATTCCCATTATCCGACCTTTGCGTCAGAGTCTGGCGGGAAGTCAATTGACGGAGATCATGGGAATCGTCAATGGTACCACCAACTATATTTTGACCAAAATGTCCGAGGAAGGTATGGACTATCAGGAAGCTCTGGATATGGCTACAAGACTGGGTTATGCGGAGGCAGATCCCACAGCGGATGTGGAAGGCTACGATGCGGGACGCAAGATCGCCATTATGGCATCCATCGCTTTTAGTTCCCGCGTGACGTTTCCTCAGGTTTATACGGAAGGTATCACGAAGATCACTGCGGAGGATATACGGTATGCAAAAGAATTCGGCTATGTGATCAAACTGCTGGGTATTACAAAGCTTACAGGTAAAGGAATTGAAGTAAAAGTACATCCCACACTAATCCCGGACAGCCATCCTCTTGCCACAGTCAGAGATTCCTTCAATGCCGTATTTGTTCATGGTCAGGCTTGTGATGATGCCATGTTCATGGGACGGGGTGCCGGACAGATGCCTACCGCCAGTGCGGTACTGGGAGATGTTATTGATGTGATGCGTAATATTATCCATGGAAGCTGCGGCAAGATTGGCAGCGACAGCCATAAGAAGCTTCCTGTACTGGATGTAGAGGATACGAAGAGCCGATTCTTTCTACGCTTACAGGTGGAGAATCGTGCCGGAGCCCTGGCAAATATCGCAGGAGTTCTTGGCAACAACGATGTCAGCATCGCCCAGATGGTACAGAAGCGCAGCCACGACGGCATTGCCGAGATCGTGGTCATCACCGATCTCGTAAAAGAGAGACATTTTAATGACGCCATCCGTATCATGGAGGGAATGTCCGTCGTGAGGGAAATCTCCGGCATTATCCGTGTGTACTAAAAGTATGGTAAATTGAGAGTTAAATGAATAGTTGTTTTAAAATCAACGCAGAAAGGGCTGCCCACCTCGGACTCGGATGCTAGCTACAACTGTGGATTTTCTAAAGGAAAGTGGCCAAGTGC
>OGXX01002666.1_pt1 | contig 15838 bp, 14 predicted proteins | sample 1576301 | NCBI WGS metagenome assembly OGXX01 (sample SAMEA3541469, study PRJEB24748) | human gut metagenome | biome: human gut; feature: human-associated habitat; material: faeces | place: China | collected 2012
GTTTGAGGTGCGTGTGTCTATGACGTGTGGGTTCAAGTCCCATCTTCCGCACCAAGAAAAGTCCTACAGTTTTTCGCTGTAGGGCTTTTCTTTTTTGCTTTTATAAAGAAATGAGGGGTGCCGCAATGCAAAACCTGCTGTTTAGTCTGAATGCCACCATGCCGGTGTTCTTTGTCATGGTGGTGGGGTATCTGCTGGGGCAGACAGGCTTTTTGCCGCCTGCATTCTGCAAGGCGGCGGATAAGCTTTGCTTTAAGGTCACGCTGCCTGCCATGCTGTTTCTCGATATGGGCAGTGTGGATATCCTGCATGATTTCCAGCCCAGATTTGTGCTGTTTTGCTTCGCGGCTACGCTTGTCGGCATTCTGGCCGTCTGGGCAGGGGCCAAGCGCTTCCTGAAGGACAAAGCTCTGGTAGGGGAGTTTGTGCAGGCGGGCTACCGCAGCAGCGCCGCCGTGCTGGGCGTGGCGTTTATCCAGAATATATACGGCAATGCGGGCATGGCCCCGCTGATGATTCTGGGCAGCGTGCCGCTGTTCAACATTTTTGCCGTGCTTATCTTGATGATGGAATCTCCCTTGCAGCGCAGCACACCGAGCGCCGGGCAGCTGCTGCGCGGGGTTGCCACCAATCCAATTTTGCTGGGCATCATTTTTGGCACAGTCTATGCGCTGCTGCCCTTCACGCTGCCCCAGATGGTCACCAAGACCATGAGCAGCCTTGCGTCCCTCACCACGCCGCTGTCGCTTTTGTCGATTGGCGCATCGTTTGAGGGCACAAAGGCCATCCAAAAGCTCGGTCCCACGGTGGCGGCGGCCTTCATCAAGACGGTCGGTCTGGCGGCGGTGTTTCTGCCTTGTGCAGTAGCGCTCGGCTTCCGGGATGAAGAACTCGTTGCGCTGCTCATCATGCTGGGCAGCCCTACGACCCCCAGCGCCTATGTCATGAGCAAGAATATGGGCCACGAGGGCGTGCTGACATCCAGCTGCATCGCCCTGACAACGCTGCTTTCCGCCCTGACGCTGACGGGCTGGATCTTCCTGCTGCGCTGCGGGGGATACCTGTAATCATTCCTCCGGCACTGCCACCGGCACACCGCGGTGCTCTACCGGGGTAGAAAAGACGATCTGGGTGCGGGTGCGGCCGAACTGCTGCAGATGGTTGATGAACTGGTCCAGCTCCTGTGTTGTGCCGAACAGCACCTCGATCAGCATACTGTAATCGCCGGTGACGCAGTTGCACTCCACCACATGGGGGCAGTTTTGGATATAAGGGTAAAACTCCGGCTTGCGCTGGGGGTCCATATCCAGATTGATGAAGGCCTTGACCATGTACCCCAGCTTGGGGGCATCGACCTGCGCCTGATAGCCGGAGATAGTCCCCGAGCTTTCGAGCCGGGCGATGCGGGCTGACACAGCAGGGCTGGACAAAAACACATGGTCGGCGATCTCCTTGAGCGGGGAACGGGCATTATTTTGCAGAATGTCGATGATTTTGCGGTCGATGTGATCCATAGCAGTACCTCATTTTAGGCAAAAAGCTCCCGTCCGTGTGCGTCATTGCACCTGAACGAGAGCTTAGTCAGCTTTACTATGTGAAGTATTCTACCACGGAAAATCAAAAAAGTAAAGTGGTTTGCAAAATAAATTTAATTATATATCCGGGAACACATTCCGTGCGCTGATCAGGGCGTTGTTGTAATACATTTCAAAATGGCAGTGGTTGCCGGTGGCGGCACCCGTAGCGCCTACATAGCCGATCAACTGACCCTTTTCCACGGTCTGCCCGGCCTGTACAACAAAGCGGCACATGTGCGCGTAGAGCGTTTTGTAGCCGTTGCCGTGGTCGATCTCCACATAGTAGCCCCAGCTCATGGTGGGGTGGTTATGCCACTTTGCGGCAATGACGGTGCCGGCGTCGGCGGCGTAGATGGGTGTGCCGTAGGCTGCGGTGATGTCCACCCCGCGGTGGCCATAGGGTAGATTAGCCCATCGGCTGATGCCCGAATACCCCGGCACAGGCCAGAGAAAGCTGCCGGTGCCCAGCTTGCCCACCATACCGTCCTTCAGCCGGGTGCCACGGTGTACGATCTGCGGCACGGCGGGCTGTAAAAGCTGTACATCCACGGCCTGCATGGCCACGACCGTTCCGTCTATCTCGGTGATCTCGCTTGTGACCTGCTCGGCACCGTCCTGCCCGTCCTGTACGGTCTCGGTCTTGCCAAAGTCCAGCGCGGGGTCCTCAACGGTCTGTGTCTCAAAGGGCAGCGCCTTTGTCACGGTCTCATACCGCACGACTTTGACCTGCAACAGGCCGTCCCCGTGCCGCAGCGCCTCTATCAGATCAGGGTAAGGTGTGACTGTAGCAGCAGGGTAGATGCCGTCCACCATGCGCAGCCCATGCACAAAGGCTGTCTGCACACCCTCGCGCTGCCAGGGGCGGCGCAGCGCATAGAGGAACTGCCGCAGATGGTCGCCCTCGGTGGTGATGAACTGCAGCGCGCCGTCTATGTAGACGGCGGTCCCCTCGGTGATCTCCCCGCCGGAGGCGCGCAGGATGGCATCGGCGATTTCCCGCTCGGTCAGAGTAGGGGTATCTGCGCTGCCCCGGACAAGGGTGTACTCCGGCTGTATCTGCCAGTCGGCCACCCCATTGATGCGGGCCTGCACATCGGCGCGCGCTGCCTCAAAGGCTGCTTCACCGGCTACATAGCCGACACTTTGGCCGTTTACCTCGACCCGCAGCACAAAGGGCTGGGAGAGCGCTGTGCGCAGGTAGACGGCCAGCGCTGCGCAGGCCAGCACGGGCAGCAGATAATCTGCCAGCTGCCGCGGGGCGCAGAGCGCCGCCTTGAAATTTGCCGCCGCCCGCACCACAGGCCGCAGCAGCACGGCCAGCAGCGTAAGCGCGACCCACGCAGCCCACTGTGCTGCCGCCCACACCCTGCGCGCGAGGCGCACGGCGGTATATTCGACCTGAAAGCCGACAAAATACAAAAAATCACCGAAGGTCAAAATAAGAAACCTCGTTTTCAAATCGTCCGCAGGGGAGATGGGTGTTTCCGCAGGCCGCCGATAAAATCCATCCCTATCGGCTCGGCACATAGCCCAGCGGGTCTGTGCGGCTGCCGTTCACCCGCAGCTCAAGATGCAGGTGATACCCGCCGCCGGTGCCGTAGACGTTGCCGGTGTTGCCCACATAGCCCAGCAGATCGCCGCGCCGCACGGCGGTGCCCTCCGCCACGGCGATGCTGCTCATGTGAGCATACAGGCTGTCGTAGCGGCAGCCGTCATCCGCTGTGCCGTGGCTGACCTGTACGCAGTTGCCGTAGCTGTTCATCGCCCGCGCGGCACTGACGATGCCGTCCGCAATGGCGTAGATCGGTGTGCCGCCCGGCGCGGCAAAGTCGGTGCCTCTGTGGGGGATGCCCCATGGGTCCGCCTCGCCGAACTGTGTTGTGATGCGCCCGTAGCTGTCCAGCGGGCAGCGGAAATCAAGACTGGTCAGCCGCAGCTCTGCCGTCGTGTAGCGGCGGCTTTGCGCCCGCACATAGGCATCAAGCGCGGCAGTAGCCTCCTCGTAGGCTTTTTTCGCGGCATCGGTCACGGTGGTCTGGGCCTGTGCGGCGGCCTGCTGGGCGGTCAGGGTGCTGTTGGCATCCAGCAGGGCGGCTTCCAGCTGGCTCTGCGCGGTGTGCAGGGCAGTCTGCTGGCCCTCCAGCTCGGCTCTTGCGGCTTCAGCGCGGCGGGCGGCGTCCTCGGCCTCGGCGCGGGCCTGCTCCAGCGCAGCGGCCTCGGCGTCAAGCTCGGCCAGAACGGCACTGTTTTTGGCGCTCATCTGGCGCAGCACGGTGTCAAAGGTCAGCAGCTGGTACAGGCTTTTGGCCTGTGTCAGCAGCCAAAGCGCCCCGCCGCCGTCCAGCCGCTGCATTGCGCGCAGCTGCTCCTTGCAGACGGCAAGGCGTGCCTCGTACTCCGCCTGCTTGGCGTCCCGGGCAGCCCGTGCGGCTTCCGCGTCAGACAAACGCGCGTCCAGCTCTGTCTGTGCCTGCTGCACGGCAGCGGTTACCGCCTCAATCTGCCCCGCCAGCTCGGCGGCCTGTCCGTTCAGTGACTGGATCTCGCTCTCGGTCTGGGCCTGCTGCGCCTGCAGCGCGGCCAGTGCGGACTGCGCGGCCTCGTACTCCTGCCGGGTTTCGGTCTGGTTTTGCGTCAATTCGCCCTTTTTATCATCCGCATAGGCGGCAAAACCCGAAAAAAGGGTACAAAAAAGCAGCCCCGCCGCCAATACAGCGGCGGGGAAGTGCCTGTATTTCATCTTGTTACTCCGCTAATAGGGCAGTCCCGGTCAGGTCTGCGGGCGCGCCGTCCTGCCGTGCCTCAAAGTGCAGGTGCGGCCCGGTGGAATTGCCGGTGCTGCCCACATATCCCAAGACCTGGCCCTGAACCACGGACTGCCCGGCAGAGACGAGCAGCGACTTCATGTGCTGATACTCCGTTTCCAGCCCGCCGCCGTGGTCAAGGACGACATAGTTGCCCTTTTCAACATCGTAGTCGGCGGCGGTCACGATACCACCGGCAACGGCGTAAACCTCCGCGCCCTCCTCGGCGGCAAAGTCAATGCCGGAGTGGCCGCTTTCGGGGGCATAGCCGCTGACCTGCGGCGGGGGCGCGACCGGCAGCGTGAAGAGATCCACGCCGGAAAGGGCGGCGGTTCCATCAACGGCAGTCGTCTGGTCGGAAGCAGCGCGGCGCACGGCCTCGGCCAGAATTTCGTCTGCCTTTTCCTGCGTCAGCTCGGCGGCATCACTGCCTGTGTAGGCGGTAAAATAGCGCGGCTCCGTAAGGATGCCGTTTACCAGCATCTCAAAGTGGCACGAGTTGCCGGTTACGTTGCCGGTGTGCCCCAGATACCCGATGACCTGACCGGCGGTCACGGTCTGCCCGACCTGCACGGCGCAGGACTTCATGTGGGCGTACAGCGTGACCCAGCGCAGACCGTCAGCATCGGTGCCGTGGTCAAGCTCGACAAAAATGCCGTAGCTGTAATGCTCCTGTGCGACAAGCACTACGCCGTCCGCAGCGGCGCGGATCTCGGTGCCCTCATCTGCACAGAGGTCATCGCCGCGGTGTCCGTCCTCGTCCGACCGGAAACGGGAGATGTACTTGTAATCGACCGGGCAGAGGAATCGCGGGCTGTTCGCGGCATCGCTCAATGTCGGCAGGGCAGAGGTCTGTACCACCGGCGCGGGCGTTTCGGCTGGCTGGGCGGTCTCGGCGGTGGCCGGGCTTTCCGGTGTGGCTGTTGTGGTCTCGGGCTGTGCGGACAGCTCCGGCCGGACCATGCAGGCGGCAAAGCAGAGGCCGACCACGGCTGCGCAGGCCGCCAGCGCCCCCGCGCCCAGACGGCGGTAGTGCAGCAGATGCACGATGCGCCCCTTTACGCTGCCCTGCCCGAAGGTCAGGCTGCCCGGCACCCGCTGCCCCTGCACGGCAAACTGCAGCAGCGTTTCGCAGTAGGCGCTGCGCTCGGGCAGGGGGCGGCCCTGCACGGCGGCCTCATCGCAGGCGGCCTCCATGTCGCGCTCAAAACCGCGGAACGCCAGCCATGCCAGCGGGTTGAACCAGTGCAGACAGACTGCGGCATAAAACAGCGGCTTGGTCAGCGGGTCACCGCGGCGGATGTGGGTCTGCTCATGCAGCAGCACGGCCTGCCGGGCCGTGCCCCGCAGACTGTCCGGCAGATAGATGCGCGGGTGCAGGATGCCCAGTGTGAACGGTGCAGCCACACAGGCCCCGCCGTAGCAGCCGTCCGGTGCCCTGCAGGCCAGTGCAACGCTGCGGCGCAGCCGCCAATAGCCTGCAAGGCCGCGCAGCGCCAGCACCAGCACACCGGCCAGCCAGACTGCCGCCAGTACATGCCAAAGGGTCAGCCGGGCGTACCACGGCAGCGCGACCGCAGCGGCAGGTGCTGCCGGTGCCAAATCCGGAAGCGGCAGCGCACCCAGCTCCTGCACGGTGTCGGCGGCGGCAGCCAGCGGGGCGCTTTGCGGGCGGGGCAGCCGCAGCGGAATGCCCCACGGCAGCACGAACCGTACCCCCACGGCCAGCCACAGCCAGCACAGCAGGCGGCTGGGGGCGTGGGCGCGGCGCAGCGCCCGGCAAACGCACCAGACTGCCGCTGCGGCCACCGCGCCGCGTGCGCTGAGCAGCAAAAAGGAAAGTACGATACTGCGCATAACTACCCCTCCTTTTGTTGGGCGGCGTCCAGCAGGGCGCGGATCTCGGCAGCCTCGGCCTCGCTGATCGGCTTTGAGTTGAGGAAGGCGGCCACAAAGCGCGGCAGGCTGCCGCCGAAGGTCTTGTCCACCACGGCGGCACTCTCGGCCTGCTGGACATCCTCCCGCCGGATCAGGCTTGTCACCTGACCGTCTGAATTTTGCAGTACACCGCGCTCGCAGAGCTTCTTCAAAACGGTGTAGGTGGTGCTTTTTTTCCAGCCCAGCGCGGCGGCGGCCAGCGTAACAAGCTGCCCGCTGGGCAGCGGCTCATTGTCCCACACAAGGCAGGCAAAGCGGTATTCGCCATCGGCAAGGCGGAGCGGTTCATGGTTCAGCATGGGGATACTCCTTTGGTTTACTGCAATAGACCTATCTTTATTTACAGTCTACTACAATAGACCAAAAATGTCAACAAAAATTCCCCTACAGGGAGAAATTGCGGAGAAAAAGCAAAACCGGATACCGTGCGCGGGGCTGAATAACCCCGCACACGGCATCCGGTTTTGTGTGACTGCAGCGTCCGCAAAGACAAGAAAAAGGCTACATCCAAAATAGGATGTAGCCTTTAACATGGCGGAAAGAAAGGGATTCGAACCCTTGAGGGCTTTAGGGGCCCTACACGATTTCCAGTCGTGCGCCTTAGACCAGCTCAGCCATCTTTCCATATTCTTTTTGCGCAGCGCCTGACTGCATGAGCTATTATAACAATGTGCGCGGGAAATGTCAAGCATTATTTTGCGGTTTTTTAAAAGTTTTTCGCGGCTGTGGGCGGCATGGGCAAAGTGCATGCAAATTGTGCGCTCAAACTGCATATTTTGCGCGTTTTATCCTCTTGCAAACGGCGGCGTATAGTGCTAAAACTATAAGGGCGTCATCGCGCTCGGCGTATCGGCAGCGGGCATTATGCGGTCATGCCGGAGAGAATTACCATGCTGTAAGGAGAGAGGATAGTTCATGTATTCCATTTTTCGAGATTTGGCGATCATTATCCTGAGCGCAAAGTTCTTTGCGCTGGTCGCCCGTAAATGCAAGGCCCCGCAGGTTGTGGGCGAGATCCTTGCCGGCCTGCTTATCGGACCCTGCCTTTTGAATCTGGTGCAGACCAGTGATGCAATCTCGACCTTTGCGGAGATCGGCGTTGTGCTGCTGATGTTTACGACCGGCCTTGGCACAAACTTGAAGGAGCTGCTGCGCGCAGGCCCCATTGCGACCCTCATCGCCTGCATCGGCGTTTTTGTGCCGCTGGTGGGCGGCACGCTGCTCTACAGCGCATTCTATGGCTTTTCGGCCGTGGGCAGCCCGGAGTTTTACCGCGCGCTGTTCATCGGCACGATCATGACGGCCACCAGCGTATCTATCACGGTGGCAACGCTGCAGGAGCTGGGCCACCTGAAAAGCTTCCTCGGCACGACCATTGTCAGCGCGGCGGTCATTGATGATGTCATCGGCATCATTGTGCTGACCTGCGTGCTGGGCGCCAGCTCGGGCGAGGGTACCGGCATCGGCGGTGTGCTGATCCAGACGGCACTATTCTTCCTGGTTGCTGTCGGCATCGGCCTTGTCATCCATTATGCGATGAAGTGGCTCGATGCCCGCAACCCCCATACCCAGCGCATCACCATCGTCAGCATTGCGTTCTGCTTTGCCATGGCCTACATCGCTGAGCAGTACTTCGGCATTGCCGATATTACCGGCGCGTACATTGCGGGCATCGTTCTTTGCACGATGCAGGACGCACCGTATGTTGAGCGCCGCGTTGACATCAGCAACTATGTCATCTTTGCCCCCGTGTTCTTCGCCAGCATCGGTCTGAAAACCGACATCAGCGGCCTGACGCCGGAAATTTTCCTGTTCTGCATCTGCTTTGTTCTGGTGGCCCTGCTGACCAAGATCATCGGCTGCGGTCTGGCGGCCAGAGTCTGCCGCTTCAACTGGGGCGATTCCCTCAAGGTCGGTGTCGGCATGATGACCCGCGGCGAGGTCGCCCTGATCGTGGCCCAGAAGGGGCTGGAGGTCGGCGTCGTCGATCCCGTCTATTTCACGGCGGTCATCCTGCTGATCGTGGTGTCCAGCGTTGCCACGCCGCTTGTGCTGAAGGCGTTGTTTACCAAGATGCCGCCTGTGGCGCATCCGAGCGAGGCACAGGCGTAAAAGATACCCAGACAATAAACCTGCTGCAACGAATAATCCGGCAGACGCCTCAAAAAGCGCCTGCCGGATTTGTTTTTTATTCTGCGTTGTGCAGGTGATTGTCTACCCACTTGATGAGCAGCTCCAGCGCAACGAGGTTGCGCCCGCCCTCGGGCACGATCAGGTCAGCCTTGCGCTTGCTCGGCTCGACAAACTGCTCATGCATCGGCTTGACGGTGGTCAGGTATTGGCTTACCACGCTGTCCAGCGTGCGGCCGCGCTCCTTGACATCGCGGACGATGCGGCGCAGGATGCGCAATCGGCATCGGTGTCCACAAAGACCTTCATGTCCATCAGCTCGCACAGCTCGGGGGAGTCGAAGATCAAAATGCCCTCAACGATGATGACCGGTGCGGGCTGCACCAGCACGGTCTGGTTGCTGCGGTTGTGGATGGTGTAATCATACACCGGCACCTGCACCGGATGCCCGGCGCGCAGCTCCTGCAGATGGGCGATCATCAGCGCCGTGTCAAAGCTGTCGGGATGGTCATAGTTCAGCTTGCAGCGCTCCTCATAGGGAAGCTCGTCATGGCGCTTATAGTAGCTGTCGTGGTTGATGACGCTGACCTCATTGCTGCCGAAATGCTCCCGCAGCTTTTCGGTCAGGGTGGTCTTGCCGCTGCCGGTGCCGCCGGCAATGCCGATGATGATAGTATTCATAAGCTGCTGCTCCTTATACATCCAGTTTGATCTCGCGCCCGGTGGGCTGGTAGGCCCGGCACATAACGCCGGTCATCTTGAACATGCGGCGGCTGGCCACACAGGCGTGGGTGTCGTGATATTTGTCCGAAAGGTAGATCAGCTCCTTGATGCCGCTCTGGATGATCGCCTTGGCGCACTCATTGCAGGGAAAGAGCGTCACATACATCCGGGAGCCGCGCAGGTCGTGGTTGGGGCTGTTCAGAATGGCGTTCAGCTCCGAGTGGCAGACATACATGTATTTTGTCTCAAGGTCATCGCCCTCGCGCTCCCAGGGCATATCATCGTCATTGCAGCCGATGGGCATGCCGTTGTAACCCAGTGACAGGATCTTGTTCTCCGGGCTGACGATGCAGGCCCCGACCTGACTGTTGTTGTCCTTTGACCGCATGGCGGAAAGCAGAGCAATGCCCATAAAATACTCGTCCCAGCTGATGTAGTCCTGCCGTTTCATAGATGCACCGTCCTTTATTTTTTATTCTATTATACTGTGCTGTGGTGCGCCGCGCAAGATGCTGTCTGCAAATATTTGCGCCGTGTGGCCTCGCCGCCGCGCAGATGCCGCTCGGCCTTGTTTTTCTGCACAACAGCCTGTACCTCGGCCCAAAGGCCGGGATTCTGGCGGCGCAGGCGGTGCTGGTCCTTCCAGATCGTGGATTTGCTTACGCCGAACACGGCTGCCGCCGCCCGCACGGTCGCGCCGCTCTGCACAATATACCGCCCCACCGCAGCAGCGCGCTCCTCAGGGTCGCCTTTCATAGCCTGACCTCCTCGCATAGAATTTTCTGTCAAATCCTATGTGAAAAAGTGCGCCGATATGCCGGAAAAAGATGGGCTATAAAATAGAAGGGTCTTAGTGAATCTTATACACCCGGCAGCTGCCGTTTTCGTACAACAGGGGGTACCGCTGCGCATACCATTCCTCGTTGGCATCGGCAAAGCGGCTGTAGACGGAGGAATCGAACACGGCGTACTGTACGCCCCAGATCTGCAGGGTGACAGTGTCGGGCGTTTCATACAGGGTGCGCATGGCATTGTATTCATCGGCGTAGTCCATGCCGTGGTAGTAGACATAGCTGCCCGACCCGCACAGGATCTGCCGCCCCGCCAGTGCAAACACCGGCGTCAGGTGGCTGTCGCTGGTCAAAAACAGCGCATCGCTCTCGGTGTTTTCGTCAATATACGCTGCCAGTGCAATGTCATCGGCGCTCCACTGCTGATAGTCGCTCAGCGCCTCCCGCCCAAGGGTCAGCACGCTGCCGAACATCGCCGCAAAGCAGCAGGCCGCCAGCCCCAGCGTCCGCCAGGGCAGGGCGCGCACCTTTGCAAACAGGTCGGCCAGCAGCTGGGCGGCCAGAACACATCCCAGCATATGCCAGACATACAGCAGCTTGTTGTTGTCATAATTGTTGGGCTGGAATACAACGAGCTCCGCCAGCGTTAAAATCGCCAGCCCGCCGCCGTACAGCCACCGCTGCTTTGGTTTGGCATGTACAAACGCCGGAATCAACAGAAGATACACAAGGCCGATGTTTTTGATGTAGAACCAGAGATAGCTGTCCTTCAGGGTGCCGTCATTCCGGCCGTTGATCCAGTTGAAGTGCAGCCGCAGCATCTGCTGACCGTCCAGACTTTGCGCCAGCACGGTCGGCAGCATCTGGAAAAGCCATGCCGCGCCGCAGACGGCGGCCAGCCCCAGCCAAGGCAGCAGCGTCTCTTTGCGTGCGCCCTGTGTTAATGTGTAAAGCCCGCTCACCAGACAGAGCAGCACCAGCGCCAGTGCGCTGTGCGTGTGCAAAAGCGGCAGAGGCAGCACCAGCAAAGCCAGCCAAAGCCAGAGGCGGCGTTCGCCCTCATAGCAGAACCGCCACAGCAGATACAGGGCGGGCAGCAGCACGCACCAGCCAAAGAGGGTGGCGCGCTGCGGAATCAGCAGATCTGCGATGGGGTTGACCCAGACGATGTTCTTCTCAACAAAATTGGTCGGTGTTGTGTAAAAACCGGTGAAGATGCCCGCAAAATCCGCGGCGGAGCCGAGAAAATACACAAACCCAAACCCACTGCCCATAAAAAACAGATAGAATGCAAGGCTTGCTTTGGCAACGCTGCCCGTCACGCGGCGGGCCAGCTGCCAGAACATGCCGTACACCGAGAGAAAGGCGGGCAGCATCGGCAGCAGGTAGGCGGTGCGCAGATCCGTCCCCAGCAGAAGAAAGACACTGGAGACCGTTTCGCAGAGGAACGGGTAGCCAAACCGGTGTGCGCCGCCCAACAGGGGATAGCGCGGCGGAAATTCACCGCTCTGCGCAATATAGCGGATGAACCCCAGATGCATCGGCATATCGCCGTAGCAGCTCTGCCCGGTGTGGAGGGTGCCGTTTACCATGTGCAGCACATGGGTGTGCAGCAGAAACAGCGTCACGGCGGCCACCGGCAGCAGGCAGGCCCAGCTTGCCCCGCAGTCGGGGTCCTTCGCGGTCCCATGCAGCCGTGTGCCGCACCGCAGCAGCACCCCGCCCAGCACCGCTGCAGCGGCACCCGCCAGCCCGGCGGCCGACAGGGTAAAGCCGAACGGCAGGGCAAACAGGGCGGGCAGCACCGCCAGCAGGGATACCCCAAGCCCGCACCCCAGCGGAAGGAGGACGGCGCTGTCTGCGTCCGGCACGGCCCGGCGCGCCAGCAGCAGACCGACAAAGAGAAACAGGAGCAGATAGCAAACGGATACGATCATGATGAGTCCTATACCCCTTCCAGATCAAACGGCGGGGTGTACTCCTCCCGGGCGCTGCTCTTTTCCTGCATGTAGCCATCGGTCAGCCCCAGCCGGACGGCCTCATCAATGACTTGCCGGTACTCATAGGTCGTGATGCGCCGCCCTAAGCCGTGCTCGGCCGCCTTATAAAAAGGTGTGAACTGGCTCATCAGGCTCGGGATAAATTCCACACCGGTCTCTGCCCGCAGCGCTGCCAGCCGCTGCAGCACCGCGCGGCTGTCCGCTACATGGCCGGGCAGGGCCAGATGCCGCACGATGACGCCCCGCTGCAGGTAGCCGTCTGCATCATAGATCGGCGCGCCGGTCTGCACAAGCATCTCGCGCAGGGCGGCATCTGCCACGGCGGGGTAATCCTGCGCGCAGGAAAGCTGCGCCGCCAGCGTGCTGTCGCAATACTTATAGTCGGTAAGCCAGATGTCCACATACCCGGCCAGTGCGCGGACAGCCTCAACGGTTTCGTAGCCGCCGGTGTTGTAGACAACAGGCAGGGCAAAGCCCGCCGCTCTGGCAGCATCCAGTGCCTCTGTCACCCCGGGCAGATAGTGGGACGCCGTGACCAGATTCAGATTTTTGGCGCCGCCGTTTTGCAGCTGCATAAAAATATCGGCCAGCCGCTCGGCGGTGATCGCCTTGCCCACCTCACCCTGACTGATGGGGTAGTTCTGGCAGTAGCAGCACCGCAGGGTGCAGCCGCTGAAAAACACCGTGCCGCTCCCGGTGGCGGCATCGGGGTCGCCGCTCAGGCAGGGCTCCTCCCAGTGGTGCAGGGCGGCGCGTGCCACCCGCAGGGTATCATCGGCCCCGCAGAAGCCCCGCTGCCCTGCGGCGCGGTCGGCCCCGCAGGCCCGGGGGCAAAGGGTACAGTGGTGCGGCAGCTGCATGGCAAAAACCTCTTTCACAAAAAACTTTTCTATAAGTTTACCACAAACCGGGAAAGTGTGGTATACTATATCTACCAATATCACAAAATAAAGGAGTGTGCTTTTATGTCTACCCCTCATAACCGCGCGGAAAAGGGCGATTTCGCCAAGACCGTTCTGATGCCCGGCGATCCGCTGCGCGCAAAGTTCATCGCGGAAACCTTTCTGGAGGATGTCCGCCTCGTCACCGATGTACGCGGTATGCTCGGCTACACCGGCAGCTATCAGGGCTGCCCCATCAGCGTTATGGGCAGCGGCATGGGCATGCCGTCCATCGGTATCTATTCCTATGAGCTGTACAGTCAGTACGGTGTGGAGAACATCATCCGCATCGGCTCTGCCGGCTCGTATACCGACAAGGCAAAGCTGTTTGATGTCGTGCTGGCCACCGGCGCGTATTCCGAGAGCAACTATGCTGTGACCCAGAGCGGCGACACAGACAACATCCAGACCCCCAGCGCCGAGTTGAACAACGCCCTGCGCCGCAGCGCTGCCGCGGCAGGTGTCCCCCTGATCGAGGGCAATATCCATTCCTCCGATGTGTTCTACCGCCAGCCCAGCGACGCCAGACCGACCTACTGGGAGCGCCTGCGCGATGAAAAGGGCTGTCTGGCTGTTGAGATGGAGAGCTTCGCCCTTTTCCACAATGCAAAGGTGCTGGGCAAGCGGGCAGCCTGCCTGCTGACCATCTCGGACAGCTTTGTCTCGCCGGAAATCACGACCGCCGAGCAGCGCCAGACCAGCTTTACTGCCATGATGCAGGTCGCGCTCGGCGTGGATGCCTTTTTGGAGAAGTAAGCATGGAAAAAGCTGAGATCCGGACCCTGATCCGTGCTGCGTTTGAAGGGCAGGGGTTTGCCTATGCGCCGTATTCCCGCTTCCATGTGGGGGCGGCACTGCGGGCCAAGGACGGCCGTGTGTTCAAGGGCTGCAACATCGAGAATGCAGGCTATACCGCTACGAACTGCGCCGAGCGCACGGCGCTGTTCAAGGCCGTCAGCGAGGGTGTGCGCGAGTTTGACGCTATCGCCATTGTGGGCAGCAAGGCGGGGGAGAAGAACACCCTTGTCACCGGCCCCTGCGGCGTCTGCCGTCAGGCACTCTATGAGTTCGGCGGCCCGGGGCTGACTGTAATCATGGCCAAAAGCGAGGAGGATTACATCGTGACGACCCTCGGAGAGCTGCTGCCCTACGGCTTTGGCCCGGCCAATCTGGAATGACCCCAAAAGCAGGGAAACCATGCCCCTGCAAAGAAACGAATACCAAGGAGATTTTCCCGTACCCATGAAGAAGTTCTTAGCATTGTTCCTGACGCTGACCCTGCTGGCAGGCCTGACTGCCTGCAAGGGCAGAGAAGCCATCGCCGAAGCACAGGTGGTGCATGTCGTGACCGCCCCGACCGATGACGCCACCTTTGTCTATGAGCCGGAGGACCCGACACAGGTGCTGCCGGGCGGGCAGACCATCGCGCTGGTGACCGGCCCCGGCGGCACGGACAGCGGCGAGGATGCCATGCTGTGGCAGGGCGTACAGACCTTTGCCAATACCTACCATTACACGGCCGTAAGCCAGACGGCGGCGGGCAGCACCGCCGATGATGCCGAGGCTGCCCTGCGCGCTGCGGCCGAGAGCGGTGCAAAACTTGTGGTCTGCCGCGGCGAGGTCATGGGTCAGGCGCTCTACCGCATTCAGGAAAACTACCCGGATGTGCATTACCTGCTGTTTGACGATGAACCCCATAATGACGACTACAGCGCCTACAAAACGGCCAATCTGGTCCACTGTGTTCTCTTTCAAGAGGAGCAGGCGGGCTATCTTGCGGGCTATGCCGCTGTGACCGAAGGGTATACTGCTCTGGGCTTTGTCGGTACGCGGGAGGTCCCCGGTATTGTGCGCTACGCCACCGGCTTTTTGCAGGGCGCAGAGGCCGCTGCCGAGCAGCAGGGTGAGCGCGTGAGCCTGCAGACATGGTTCGCCGACACGGATACGGTCAATGATGCCATCACCCAGCGGATGATCGACTGGTATAATAACGGAACAACGCTGATCATGGTCAGCGGCGGTGACCTCTATACAGGCGTTGCCAACGCTGTCAACCAGACCGGTGCCAAGGCAATCACGACAGACTGCGACCGCACTGATCAGGGTGACCGTATCCTTGCCAGCGCCGTTAAATGCTACAATGCGGCGGTGCAGCGCGAGCTGTACACCTTCTTTGTGCAGGGCACCTGGGATGCCCAGAGCGCCGGCCAGACCGAGAAGACCGGCTTTACCAACGGCGAGGTGGCGCTGCAGGCCGGCAGCCAGTGGCGACTGGACAACTTCAGTCAGGAAAGTTACCGCAAGCTGTATGAAAAGCTGCGCACCAGCGCGCTGCGGGTGGATACCTACTCCGATCTTGACACGCTGCCCGACACCCCCAATGTCACACTGACCCGCCTGCGCTGACACAGCCCGCACAGCGGCTTTGTTATGCTTTTGTAATGATTTGTTTAGCGTTTTGTCATTGAATAACCGCCCCAAATGCGGTATACTGAACTTATTACGGCAGGGAACCGCCCTGCCGGACAACTGAAAATCAACCTAAGGAGATTAAAACCATGAAAAAGTTTCTCGCTTTTGTAATGGCTGCCAGCATGGCGCTCTCTCTGGCTGCCTGCGTCGGTTCTACCCCCGCAAGCTCCACGGCCAGCACCACGACGGAGGCTACCTCTGAGGCCGCTGCTTCCACTTCCGGCAGCAAGACCGATGTCGCTTTCGTCACCGACGTTGGCAACATCGACGACCAGTCCTTCAACCAGTACACTTGGCAGGGCGTGCAGGATTTCTGCGCCGCCAACAGCCTGAATGCCAACTACTATCGTCCCACTGAGGACTCCGACGCTGCTCGTCTGGAGCAGATGGACAACGCTGTCAACGATGGCGCTAAGGCCGTCGTCGTTGCCGGCTACCTGTTCGGTTCCTCTATCGCTGAGG
>OGXX01002679.1_pt1 | contig 15753 bp, 15 predicted proteins | sample 1576301 | NCBI WGS metagenome assembly OGXX01 (sample SAMEA3541469, study PRJEB24748) | human gut metagenome | biome: human gut; feature: human-associated habitat; material: faeces | place: China | collected 2012
GCCGGGTCGCTGCGCTGCAGCGCCTCCTCACCGATATCCACAATCCCCACATTATGCCCCTCGCGGGTCAGATGCTCTGCCAGCACATGGCCTACCTTGCCATCGCCAACCACCAGAATTCGCATGTTATCCTCCGTCTCGCCAAGCAAATCGCCTGTTAATGCATCAGGACGCTATAAGTGCAGTATGCATTATAACACTATCCCTCTATAATAACAAGTCTCCCCCGTCATCGCCCCCACTCCGGCGGAAAATGCGCAAAAAACTGGAAAATTTGCGTTTTCAGGGCTTGCGCAGCCTCAATGCCTGTGATATAATTGAACGGATAACGCACGCGGGCGGTTTGCCGCTTGTGCCCTTACGGGTTGGCAGGCAAAAAATTCAACCCCCGCGGTGGAAAAACAAGGAGGAAAACCATGGCTGTCATTTCTATGAAGCACCTGCTGGAAGCCGGCGTACACTTCGGTCATCAGACCCGCCGCTGGAACCCCAAGATGGCTCCCTACATCTACACCGAGCGCAACGGCATCTATATCATCGACCTGCAGAAGACCGTGAAGAAGCTGGAGGAGGCCTATGCCTTCGTGCGTCAGCTGTCCGAGAACGGCCAGTCCCTGCTGTTCGTGGGCACCAAGAAGCAGGCGCAGGAGGCCATCAAGGACGAGGCTACCCGCTGCGGTATGTACTACGTCAACGCCCGTTGGCTGGGCGGCATGATGACCAACTTCAAGACCATGCGCACCCGTATCGACCGTCTGAACCAGCTGAAGACCATGCAGGCTGACGGCACCTTCGATATGCTGCCCAAGAAGGAAGTCATCAAGCATCTGGGCGAGATCGAGAAGCTGGAGAAGTATCTGGGCGGCGTGAAGGAAATGAAGAAGCTGCCCGGCGCCCTGTTCATCGTGGACACCCGCAAGGAGCGCAACGCCATCGCCGAGGCGCACCGTCTGGGCATTCCCGTTGTGGCCATCGCCGATACCAACTGCGATCCCGACGAGATCGATTATCCCATCCCCGGCAACGATGACGCCATCCGCGCCATCAAGCTGATCGCTTCCGTCATGGCCAACGCCATGATCGAGGGCCGTCAGGGCGAGCAGAACGAGGCGGCCGCCGAGGGCAAGGACGCCGAGTAAGTCTGATATAACACCGCGTAACCTCACGGGGCAGGGAAGTGTCCCTGCCCCTTTTTCAACCAATATTTTACAGGAGGAAACTAAAATGGCATTTACTGCTGCTGATGTGAAGACCCTGCGTGAGATGACCAGCGTGGGCATGATGGACTGCAAGAAGGCGCTTGTCGAGTGCGACGGCGATATGGATAAGGCTGTTGAGTGGCTGCGTGAGAAGGGTCTGGCCAAGGCTGCCAAGAAGGCCGGCCGCATCGCCGCCGAGGGTATGTCCTACGCGCTGACCGAGAACGGCGTGGGCGTCGTGGTGGAGGTCAACTGCGAGACCGACTTCTGCGCCAAGAGCGAGCTGTTCGTGGCCTTCGTGAAGGATATCGCCAAGACCATCGCGGAGAACGATCCCGCCGATGTGGACGCGCTGATGAACTGCAAGTATGCCGGCACCGAGCTGACCGTTTCCGAGACCATGCCCGAGAAGGTCATGTCCATCGGCGAGAACCTGCAGATCCGCCGCTTCGTCCGTTTCGCTGAGAACACCAGTGTGGGCTATGTCCATGCCGGCGGCAAAATCGGTGTGCTGGTGAATCTGGCAGTGGAGGGCGGCGTGGACGCCACCGAGATCGGCAAGAACATCGCCATGCAGATCGCCGCGCTGAATCCCCGTTTCTGGGATAAGTCCCAGGTCACCGAGGAGGTTCTGGCCGAGGAGAAGAAGGTCGCTCTGGCTCTGATGGACACCGATCCCAAGATGGCCTCCAAGCCCGAGGCTGTGAAGGAAAAGATCGTCATGGGCAAGATGAACAAGTTCTACGAGGAGAACTGCCTGCTGCAGATGGAGTTCGTCCGCAGCGACATCTTCCAGGGCAGCGTGGAGAAGTATATCGCCGACGCCGCCAAGAAGTTGGGCGGCTCCGTCAAGTTCGTGGACGCCGTTCGCTTCCAGACCGGCGAGGGCATCGAGAAGAAGCAGGAGGACTTCGCCGCTGAGGTCGCTGCTCAGATGAACGCGGGCAAGTAAGCACGAGATACTGAAAAGAACAAACCACCCTCCGGCCATGCCGGAGGGTGGTTTTCCATAGCCGCCCCATGAAAAGAGCCGCCCGCAGGCGGCTCTTTTTCGTGTATGCCAGATGTCCGCAATCCCGTCAGGAAACGGTGATGCGGCCTGCGGGCTGGCCGTACTTGTCGGCGGTGATGGTGCCGCCCAGCACGGTCTTGACGTAGTCCATGACCACCTCATCCATGGCGATGCCCAGATCGTAGTTGGCGGTGGCGTTGATGAAGCGGTAGTAGGTATCGCCGCCGCTGGCCATAAAGTCGTTGGTGGCGATGGTGTAGGTAGCCGCCGGGTCAAAGTCCTTGCCGCCCACAGAGGTGATGGTCACGCGGTTGATGCTCTTGGGAGCGGCATAGGTGGTGCCGGGATACTCGTCGCCGGCGTCATAGGCCTTGCTGGTGTCCACGGTGAACTCAATGCCGGATACCTGCGGGAAGCCGCCGATGGCCTCAGGCGTGCAGAAGGTGGACGCCTCCAGCACCTCCAGCAGCTCGCTGCCGGTGATCTTGATGATGCTCAGGGTGTTGCCGAAGGGCAGCACGGTGTTGATATCCTTCTTGGTGATGTCACCGGTCTCGATGGTGGCGCGGATGCCGCCGCCGTTGGTGATGGCACCGTCCACGGACTCACCCTCCAGATTGCTTCTCCAGACCAGTGCGTCGGTGATCAGGTCGCCCAGATTGGTCTCCTCGGTACGGTTGCCGGGGGCCTTCTCGCCGTTGAGGGTGACCTCGGTCTTGGCGAATACGGTGCCGTACTCGGCCTCCACCTGGGCTGCGATAGCGGCGGCGCGGGCGGCGATCTCGTTGTCAGCGGGGACCTCGATGCCCTCCGTGGGCACGCACTCAGTGGTGATGGTGCTGTCCTTGATGGTCACGACGCCAATGTTCTCCAGCTTGGTGCCGGTGGAGGTAAGCACGGTGTCGCCCACCTTGCGGTCGGCGTTGGTCTTTTCGGCGATCTCCTCCTCGGTGGAGTGGGAGTGGCCGTCGATAAACACGTCGATGCCGGTGACCTTGGCCAGCAGGTCAATGGAACGGTTGGCGGTGACGGCGGTCTCGTCGTCAATGCCCAGATGGCCGATGCAGATCACGTAGTTGCAGCCTTCCTCCTCGCGCAGCATGGTGACCATGTCCTGCGCGATCTGGTACATCTCCTCGCCGCCGGCGAAGGTCACGCCCGCGATCTTGCCGGGGTGGGCCTTGGTGGCGGTCTCCGGGGTATCCAGACCGAACACGCCGATCTTGGTGCCGCCGGGGGTGGTGAACACGGCGGCGTCGTCAAAGGCCAGCTCACCGTTGTACTTCACGTTGGCGGCCAGCACGGGGAAGCCGGCGGACGCCATGTTCTGCTTCAGCACCTCGTAGCCGTAGTCGAACTCGTGGTTGCCCAGCGCCACGGCGTCATAGCCCACCATGTTCATCAGCTCGATGGCGGTGGCGCCCTGGGACAGGCTTACAGAGGTGGTGCCTTGGCTGAAGTCGCCGGCGTCCAGCACAAGGACGTAGGCGCCGTCCGCGGCATACTGGTCGGCCAGAACGGCGACCTTTGCATAATTCTCGATTGCTCCGTGGACATCGTTGGTGTGGAGGACGACCACCGGCTCTGTTGCGGTGGCATCCGTGCCCATGACGGGCTTCTTCTCACCGCAGGCGCCCAGTGTAAACACCATGGCGACGGCGAGAAGGAGGGTCAAAAGCTTTTTCTTCATACTCCGATTCCTTTCTGACAGCTTATTTTACACAGAGCCGCTTGCTGAGGGCTGAATAAACGGCAATGTGTGTGCTGTGAGGACATTGTACCATACCGGGTGGGTAAAGGCAATCCTCGGAAAAGCCGCACTTTACTTGGATTTTACAAGGGCGTGATTTTTTGCTTTACATACAGTTTCTACAATAAAGACGTACACAGGAGATATCCCAAAACACATGAAACGAGGTATGTGATATGAAAAAGATCATGGCATTTGCATTGACCGCCGTTATGACGCTGGCACTGCTGGTGGGCTGCGGCGATAAGGCGAACAATGACACCAACACCGGCGATGACAGCGCCAACGGCGGCGCCGCTGCGGAGACTGTCAGCGGCACGGTATCCACCGACGGCTCCACCTCCATGGAGAAGGTCATCGGCGCACTGAGCGAGTCCTACATGGCCGCCAACAAGGATGTGACCGTCAACTATAACCCCACCGGCTCCGGCTCCGGCATCACCGCCGTGAAGGAGGGCACCTGCGACATCGGCCTTTCCTCCCGCGCCCTGAAGGACGAGGAGAAGGCGGGCGGCCTGAAGGAGACCGTGCTGGCCTATGACGGTATCGCCATCATCGTGCATCCCGACAACCCGGTCAGCGACCTGGGCATCGAGCAGATCGCCAAGCTGTACACCGGCGAGATCACCAACTGGAAGGATGTGGGCGGCAAGGACGCACAGGTGGTGCTGATCGGCCGTGAGGCGGCCAGCGGTACCCGCGACGGCTTTGAGTCCATCACCGGCACCAAGGACAAGTGCCAGTACCGGCAGGAGCTGACCTCCACCGGCGATGTCATCACCGCAGTGAGCCAGAACCCCGACGCCATCGGCTATGCGTCTCTGGCATCCATCAAGGACAGCGTGAAGGCTCTGAACGTGGACGGCGTGACCCCCAGCGAGGCGACCGTCAAGGACGGCAGCTACAAGGTGCAGCGTCCCTTCGTGCTGGTGACGGTGGAGGGCAAGGCACTCTCTCCTGCGGCACAGTCCTTCTTTGACTACGCGACCTCTCCCGCTGCGGCAGATATCATCGCCAAGGCCGGCGCAGTGGCGGCCAACTGAAGGTAAGGCGGTTGGGTGAGGCGGCATCCCCGGCGGGTGTCGCCTTATCCCCGTGTATGAGGTACTGATATGAGAACAAAACGACTGGCGGAAAATGTCATCCACGGCTGGTTTCTGCTGATGGGGCTGGTCACGGTGGGCTGCGTGCTGCTGATCTCGGTCTATCTGATCGTCTCCGGCATCCCGGCCATACGGGAGATCGGCCTTATCAAATTCCTGTTCGGCCCGGTGTGGGACTCCAACGGCGCACAGCCGCAGTTTGGCATTCTGCCCTTCATCCTGACCAGCGTGTACGGCACGGCGGGCGCCATCCTGCTGGGCGTGCCGGTTGGCTTTATGACCGCTGTATTTCTGGCGAAAATGGCGCCGCCCAAGCTGAAAACAGCGGTGTCTGCGGCGGTGAGCCTGCTGGCGGGCATCCCCTCCGTGGTCTACGGTCTGGTGGGTATGCTGGTGCTGGTGCCGGGTATCCGGCGGATCTTCCATATCCCCGACGGCTCGGGACTGCTGGCGGCCATCATCGTGCTGGCCATCATGATCCTGCCGTCCATCATCAACGTGGCCATGACGGCGCTGGAGGCCGTGCCGAAGGAGTACGAGGACGCATCGCTGGCGTTGGGTGCTACCGCCACGGAGACGTGGTTTCGGGTGTCCGTGCCCGCCGCCCGCAGCGGTATCGCCGCGGCGGTGGTGCTGGGCGTGGGCCGGGCCATCGGCGAGGCCATGGCGGTGATGATGGTGTCCGGCAATGTGCCCAATATGCCGTCCCTTTTCCAGAGCGTGCGGTTTTTGACCACCGCCGTGGCCAGTGAGATGAGCTACGCGGCGGCGGGCCTGCAGCGGCAGGCGCTGTTTTCCATCGCACTGGTGCTGTTCCTCTTTATCATGCTCATCAACGCGGCGCTGAATTTCTTCCTCAAGCGCAGTAAGGAGAAGTGAGCCATGGACAAAACGAATTTTGCACTGCGCCGCCGGGCGTGGGACGGTATGATGCGGGCGCTGATGGTGCTGTGTACGGTGCTGACCTGTGCGCTGGCGGTGTTCCTCATCGCTTATGTGCTGGTCAAGGGCGTTCCCAACCTGAGCTGGGAGCTGCTGCGCACCAAGCCCAGCTATCTGGATGGCACCATCGGCATCCTGCCGGACATCATCAGCACCGTCTGCATGGTGCTGACCACGCTGCTGGTGGTGCTGCCGGTAGGCGTGTGCGCGGCGGTATACCTGACGGAGTACGCCCGGAACAGAAGGCTGGTGGCGGCCATCGAATACACCGCCGAGACGCTGTCCGGCATCCCGTCTATCATCTACGGGCTGGTGGGGCAGATGTTCTTCTGCCAGTTTCTGGGGATGAAGAAATCCCTGATCGCCGGCGCCATGACGCTGGTCATCATGAACCTGCCCACCATTATGCGCACCACGCAGGAGAGCCTGAAGACCGTACCCCGGAGCTACCGGGAGGGCGCGTTCGGCCTGGGCGCAGGGAAGTGGCGCACCATCCGGACGGTGGTGCTGCCCGGCTGCGTGGACGGCGTGATCACCGGCTGCATTCTGGCGGTGGGGCGCATACTGGGCGAGACGGCGGCGCTGCTGTACACGGCGGGCTTTGCCCATACCCTGTACGGTACGCTGGGTGAGACGCTGAAAAGCTCTGGCGCCACGCTGTCGGTGGCACTGTACGTCTACGCCAAGGAGCAGGGAGAGTTCGACGTGGCCTTTGCCATTGCCGCCATTCTGATGGTGCTGGCGCTGCTCATCAATCTGGCCGCCGGTCTGACGGGGCGGTATTTCAAGAAACGGAGGAGCCTATGAGCGATATTTTTACCGTACGTGACCTGAATTTGTGGTACGGCCCCACGCAGGCGCTGCACCATGTGGATATGGACATCCCGGAAAAGAGCATCACAGCCCTCATCGGGCCGTCCGGCTGCGGCAAGTCCACCTTCCTCAAGACGCTGGATCGGATGAACGATCTGGTGCCCGGTGTGCGTATCGAGGGAACGGTGGAGTATGACGGGAAGAACATCTTCGCGCCGGACGTGGACGTCAACGAGCTGCGGCGGCAGGTGGGCATGGTGTTCCAGAAGCCCAACCCGTTCCCCATGAGCATCTACGACAACGTGGCCTACGGCCCCCGTACCCACGGGGTGCGGAACCGCGCCAAGCTGGACGAGATCGTGGAGCAGTCCCTGCGCGCGGCGGCCATCTGGGACGAGGTGAAGGACCGGCTGAGGAAAAACGCGCTGGGTCTGTCCGGCGGCCAGCAGCAGCGTCTGTGCATTGCGCGGGCGCTGGCGGTGGAGCCCCGGGTGCTGCTGATGGACGAGCCTACCTCGGCGCTGGACCCCATCTCCACATCCAAGATAGAAGACCTTGCAATGGAGCTGAAAAAACGGTACACTATTGTCATCGTGACCCACAATATGCAGCAGGCGCTGCGTATCTCCGACCGAACCGCCTTTTTCCTGCTGGGAGAGCTGATCGAGTACGATGACACCGAGCGTATGTTCTCCACGCCGACGCAGAAAAAGACCGAGGATTACATCACGGGGAGGTTTGGATAATGAGAAGCCGTTTTGATGAACAGCTGGCACAGCTGCACCGGGAGCTGATCGAGATGGGCGCGCTGTGCGAGCGGGTGATCGCGCTGGCCTCCCGCGCCCTGACCACCGGGGACAAGTCGCTGGCACAGCAGGTGCCGCCGCTGGATCGGGATATCGACCGGAAGGAGCGGGACATTGAGAACCTGTGCCTGCGGCTGCTGCTGCACCAGCAGCCGGTGGCCGGCGACCTGCGGCGTATCTCCGCGGCGCTGAAGATGATCACGGACATGGAGCGCATCGGCGATCAGGCCGACGATATTGCCGAGATCGTGCTGTATCTGGAGGGTGTGCCGGCGGAGAGCCATGAGCTGCTGCGCAAGATGGCGGAGGCCGCCATCGGCATGGTCAGCGACAGTGTGGACGCCTATGTCCGGCAGGATGTGGCACTGGCGGAGAAGGTCATCGCCGATGACGACACGGTGGACGCGTATTTTGACAAGGTAAGGCAGGCGCTGATCCGGCGCATCGCCGACGATCCGGCGGAGGGCGGCACGGCGCTGGATCTGCTGATGATCGCCAAGTATCTGGAGCGGATCGGCGACCATGCCACCAATATTGCCGAGTGGGTGGAGTTTTCCGTCACCGGCGTACACAAGGAGGAGTGACCATGATCTGGTGTGTGGAGGACGACGCCAGCATCCGGGACATCGAGGTATACGCGCTGAACTCCACCGGTCTTGCGGCGGAGGGCTTTGCCGACGGCGCCGCCTTCTGGCAGGCGTTGCAAAAGACCCAGCCGGAGCTGGTGGTGCTGGATGTGATGCTGCCGGAGATCGACGGCATCGAGCTGCTGCGGCGGATGAAGGCCGACGCGGCGCTGCGGGAGATCCCCGTCATCATGGCCACGGCCAAGGGCGCGGAGTATGACAAGATCCAGGGCCTTGATCTGGGGGCGGACGACTATCTGGCCAAACCCTTCGGCGTCATGGAGCTGGTGTCCCGGGTCAAGGCGGTGCTGCGCCGGTGCAGGCCGCAGCCGGTTGCGGTGCTGCGCTGCGGCGGTCTGGTGGTGGACGAGCAGGAGCATACCGTCACCGCCGATGGCGTCCGGGTGGTGCTGACATACAAGGAATACCAGCTGCTGCGGCTGTTCCTGTCCCATCCTGGCACGGCGTTTACCCGCGACCAGCTGATGGAGCAGGTGTGGGGCATGGACTTTTACGGCGAGAGCCGGACGGTGGATATGCACATCCGCACCCTGCGGCAGAAGCTGGGCACCTACGGCGAGCATATCGAGACGGTACGCAGTGTGGGCTACCGGTGGAGGGCGCAGCCATGAGCACCATGACAAAGCGTATTTTCCACGCCACGCTGCTGGTGGGCGTGGCGGTGCTCATCGCCAGCCTGACGCTGGTGATGGGGGTGCTGTACAGCTATTTTGGCCGGGTGCAGGAGTCCCAGCTGCGGGACGAGCTGAGTCTGGCGGTGGTAGGCGTGGAGCAGAACGGCACGGACTATCTCAGAAAGCTGCGATCCGACCAGTACCGTATCACATGGCTGCGTGCAGACGGCGCGGTGCTGTACGACACGCAGGCGGACGCGGAAAGCATGGAGAACCACGCCCAGCGGCAGGAGGTGCAGCAGGCGCTGGCCACCGGCGAGGGCGAGAGCAGCCGGTACAGCGACACGCTGCTGCAAAAGACGGTGTACTACGCCAAGCGCCTGCCGGACGGCACGGTGCTGCGTCTGTCCGCCGTCCGGGTGACGGCGGGGGTGCTGATGCTGAATATGCTCCAGCCCATCCTGCTGGTGCTGGCGGCGGCGTTGATCCTGTCGGGCGTGCTGGCGTCCCGGCTGGCACGGCGCATCACGGAGCCGCTGAACCGGCTGGATCTGGAGCATCCGCTGGAGAACGACACCTACGAGGAGCTGGCGCCCCTGCTGCGCCGCATGGAGCATCAGCGCCGGCAGATCGACCGGCAGATGGACGAGCTGCGGCGGCGGTCGGAGGAATTTGAGCAGATCACCGGCAGTATGAGCGAGGGTCTGGTGCTGCTGGACGAGGCGGGCGTCATCCTGAGCATCAATCCGGCGGCACGACGGCTGCTGGACGCGGCGGAAAACTGCGTGGGACAGGATATTCTGACGGTGGATCGGGACGTGGCGCTGAGCGACGCACTGCATCAGGCGGCGAAACAGGGTCACAGCGAATTCCGCGGCCAGCGGAACGGCCGGGAGTACCAGTTCGACGTGACGCGCATCCAGCCGGAGGGGCGCACGGCGGGTACGGTGCTGCTGGTGTTCGACGTAACGGAGCGGGCCTTTGCCGAGCGGAACCGGCGGGAGTTCACCGCCAACGTGTCCCACGAGCTGAAAACCCCCTTACAGGGGATCATCGGCAGCGCGGAGCTGCTGGAGAACGGCCTGGTGAAGCAGGAGGATGTGCCTCGCTTCATCGGACATATCCGGTCGGAGGCCCAGCGGCTGGTGACGCTGATCGGCGACATCATCCGCCTGTCCCAGCTGGACGAGGGCGAGACGATGCCTGCGGAGCCGGTGGAGCTGCTGGCGTTGGCGAGGGAGGCGGCGGAGAGCCTGCAAAACGCCGCGGCAGCGCGGCATGTGACCATCACCGTGGAGGGCGAGCCGGTGGAGCTTACCGGCGTCCGGCGGCTGCTGCACGAGATCGTATTTAACCTGTGCGACAACGCCATCAAGTACAACACCGACGGCGGCCGCGTGCAGGTGACAGTGACGCAGGAGAATGAAATGGCCGCCGTCACCGTGCGGGATACTGGCATTGGCATCCCGCCTGACCAGCAGGATCGGGTATTTGAGCGGTTCTACCGGGTGGATAAGAGCCACTCCAAGGCCTCCGGCGGCACGGGGCTGGGACTGTCCATCGTCAAGCACGCGGTGCAGTACCTCCACGGCGCCATCCACCTGCAAAGCGAGGTGGGGAAGGGTACGGAGATCCGCGTCACGTTCCCTATGGCATAAGGAAAAGGCGGCGCACCCGGCATGGGCGCGCCGCTGTTGCCGCCGCGAACCATGTGCGGGCAGCGTCTTGACAAGGGAAAGGCGGCGGGCGTATAATCCGGCTGGATATGTAAGGAGCCACACAAGACACGAGAAAAGAGGTGTAGTATATGCTGAAAATTGAGCATCTGACCAAGACCTACGGGGAGAAGAAGGCGGTGGACGACCTGAGCCTGCACATTCAGGCGGGGGAGCTGTACGGCTTCATCGGACACAACGGTGCGGGCAAGACCACCACGCTGAAGGCGGTGGCGGGCATCCTGCAATTCGACGCGGGGGAGATCTGTATCGACGGCAAGTCCATCCGGACGGAGCCGCTGGCCTGCAAACGGGAGCTGGCCTACATCCCCGATAACCCCGACCTGTACGATTTTATGAGCGGCATCAAGTACCTGAACTTCATCGCGGATATCTTCGGCGTCAGCGCCGATGACCGCCAGACACGCATCCGGGACTACGCGGCGCGGTTTGAGCTGACGGAGGATCTGGCCCAGCCCATCGCCGCCTATTCCCACGGCATGAAGCAGAAGCTGGCTATTATCGCCGCGTGGCTGCACCAGCCGAAGCTGGTCATCATGGATGAGCCCTTTGTGGGGCTGGACCCCAAGGCGTCCCATCTGCTCAAGGGCATGATGCGGGAGCTGTGCGACCGGGGCGGCGCCATCTTTTTCTCCACCCATGTGCTGGAGGTGGCGGAAAAGCTGTGCGACAAGGTGGCCATCATCAAGGGCGGCCGGCTCATCCGCTCCGGCACCATGGAGGAGGTCAAGGGCGACGACTCGCTGGAGCAGGTTTTCCTGGAGCTGGAGGATGAGGCGTGATGCTGAAGATTCTCGTGAAAAAGCAGCTGACGGAGATCTTCCGCAGCTACTTCTATAACCCCAAGACCAACAAGGCCCGCTCCAAGGCGGCGGTGGCGGGCTATATCGCCCTGTTCGCGGTGCTGATGGTGGGTGTGCTGGGCGGTATGTTCACCATGCTGGCGCTAGGGCTGTGCGGGCCGCTGGCCGCCGTGGGCATGGACTGGCTGTACTTCGCGCTGATGGGACTGCTGGCTGTGCTGCTGGGCGCGTTCGGCAGCGTGTTCAACACCTATTCCGGCCTGTATCTGGCGAAGGACAACGACCTGCTGCTGAGTATGCCCATCCCGGTGGACACGCTGATGGCGTCCCGGCTGCTGAGCGTATACCTGATGGGACTCATGTACAGCGCGGTGGTGATCGTGCCGACGGTCATCGTCTATTGGGCGGTGATGCCGGTGACGGCGGGAGCGGTTCTCGGCGGCGTGCTGCTGGTGCTGCTCATTTCCGTTTTCGTGCTGACGCTGGCGTGTGCGCTGGGCTGGGTGGTGGCGAAGATCAGCCTGAGGCTGAAGCATAAGAGCTTTGTCACCGTTCTCGTCTCGCTGGTGTTTTTCGGCGGCTACTATTTCTTCTATTTCAAGGCGCAGACGCTCATCGAGGACCTGCTGGCCAACGCCGCCGTGTACGGTGAGAAGATCCGGGGCGCGGCCTACCCGCTGTACCTGTTCGGCAGGGTCGGTGCCGGAGACGGCGCGGCGATGCTGGTGGTTTCCGCGGTAGTGCTGGCGCTGTTCGCGGCGCTGTGGGCGCTGCTGCGGCGCAGCTTCCTGAAGATCGCCACCGCCACGGGCCACACGGCACGGCGCGCCTATCGTGAGAAGGCGTCGGCGCGGCGCTCTGTGTGGGCGGCACTGCTGCACAAGGAGCTGGGGCGGTTCACTGCCAGCCCCAACTATATGCTCAACTGCGGCATGGGTATCCTGATGCTGCCGGTGGCCGGCGGGATGCTGCTGTGGAAAAGCGGCGAGCTGACGGCGGTGCTGCGCGCCGTACCGCAGATCTATGATGCACTGCCGGTGCTGCTGGCGGCGGTGGTGTGCATGATGGCTGCTATGAACGACATGGCGGCGCCCTCCGTCTCCTTGGAGGGCAAGTGCCTGTGGCAGATGCAGTCGCTGCCGGTGACGCCGTGGCAGGTGCTGCGGGCCAAGCTGACCATGCAGCTGCTGCTGACCGCGGTGCCGGTGGCGGTGTGCCTTGTCTGCGCGGCGCTTGCCGTGCCGATGACGGCGGCGGAGCTGGCGATGCTGACGGCGGTATCCCTGCTGTTTACGGTATTCTCCGCGCTGCTGGGGCTGTTCCTCGGCCTGCGGATGCCCAACCTGACGTGGACGCGGGAGATCATCCCCATCAAGCAGAGTGCCTCCGTGGCCATCGCCCTGTTCGGCGGCTGGGGGTACGCGGTGGTGCTGGGCGGCGGCTACCTGCTGGCGGGCTGGTATCTGGGTACGGTATGGTATCTGGGCTGCTTCGCCGCCGCCACAATGCTGGCGTGCCTTGCGCTGTACCTGTGGCTGAAGAAGCGTGGCGGCGCGGTGCTGGCGGCGCTGTGAGTATATGAAAAACGTGCGCTGTACGTAGAGTACAGCGCACGTTTTTTTGCGTGGCTCAAAGGTTTTTCCGGGCGTGGCGGCAGATGGCGTCGAAGCTGGTCTGGCTGAGATCATGCTCCAGCCTGCACGCATCGCTCTCCGCCGTCTCCTCGTCGACGCCCAGCGCCATGAGAAAGCGGGTCAGGGTGTGGTGCCGGTCCAGCATACTGGTAGCAATGGCCATGCCCTGCTCCGTCAGGGTGATGAGACCGTCCTTGTCCATGGTGATGTAGCCGTTCTCCCGCAGCCGCTTGGTGGCGTAGGTGACGCTGGGCTTTGTGACCCCCAGCTTGTCGGCAATGTCGATGGAGCGGATATACCCATGCTCCTGCTGCATCATCAGCATGGCCTCCAGATAGTCCTCGGATGCCCGTAATATCTGCATAAGTTCACCAACTTTTCATTTCAGGATACAGATAGGTTAACATACTTTAACCAAATTTGCAAGAAGATAAATTTTTTTCCGCCGCACCCCTTGACAAAATGAGTTAGAGGCGCTAAACTAACCGCGTCAGTTAGATAAGACTAACGATCTGCGTCGGGCGGCAGCGACAGCCATTCTTTTTCAGATAACGGTTAGGTCAGACTAACCGCAGAGATCGGAGGGATCATTATGATGCCGTTGGCACTGGCCGACATAGGTACGGAGAACCTGATCCGCAAGGTGGGCGGCTCTCCGGAGGTGAGAAGGCATCTGGAGGAGCTGGGCTTTGTGGCCGGCGGTACCGCCACGGTGGTGGCAGCTATGAGCGGCAACATCATCGTCAAGGTGAAGGAAGCCCGCGTGGCCATCAGCGCGGAAATGGCGCGGAAAATCATGGTGTGAGCAATACGAAACCATATAGAAGGAGAGACAAGTGATGAAAACATTGCGCGAGGTGAAGATCGGCGAGACGGCCAAGGTGGTGAAGCTCCACGGAGAAGGGCCTGTGAAGCGCCGGATCATGGACATGGGCATTACACGGGGTGTGGAGGTCTACGTCCGCAAGGTGGCGCCGCTGGGCGACCCCATGGAGGTCACCGTTCGGGGCTATGAGCTGAGTCTGCGGAAGGCCGACACCGAGATGATCGAGGTCGAGTGATTTTTTACGATCAATGGTTAGACAAGGCTAACCGAAAGGAGAGAATATATGGAAAAACAGATCAAGATCGCGTTGGCGGGCAACCCCAACAGCGGTAAGACAACATTGTTCAACGCCCTGACCGGCTCCAACCAGTTCGTGGGCAACTGGCCCGGCGTCACGGTGGAGAAGAAGGAGGGCCGCCTGAAAAAGCACGAGGACGTGGTCATCATGGACCTGCCCGGCATCTACTCCCTGTCCCCCTACACGCTGGAGGAGGTGGTGGCCCGCAACTACCTGATCGGCCAGCGCCCCGACGCCATCCTGAACATCATCGACGGCACCAATCTGGAGCGCAACCTCTATCTGACCACGCAACTGACGGAGCTGGGTATTCCCGTTGTCATCGCCATCAACATGATGGACGTGGTTCGCAGGAACGGCGACCAGATCAACGTGGAGGAGCTGAGCCGCGAGCTGGGCTGCAAGGTGGTGGAGATCTCCGCCCTGAAGGGAGACGGCGTGATGGAGGCGGCGCAGGCCGCTGTGGAGGCGGCAGCCACCGCCAAGACCGTGCCGATGCACACCTTCTCCGGGCCGGTAGAGCACGCCATCGCCCACATCGAGGAGGCGGCGGTACATGAGCTGCCCGAGGAGCAGCAGCGCTGGTACGCCATCAAGATCTTCGAGCGGGACGACAAGGTGCTGGAGCAGCTGAAGATCGATCCGGCCGTCATGACCCACATCGAGGCGGACATCAAGGCCGCCGAGAAGGAGCTGGACGACGACGCCGAGAGCATCATCACCAACGAGCGCTATGTCTATATCGCCCAACTCATCAAGGGCTGCTATAAGCAGAAGAAGGCAAAGGGCGAGCTGTCTGCCTCCGACAAGATCGACCGCGTTGTCACCAACCGCTGGCTGGGTCTGCCCATCTTTGCACTGGTGATGTTCCTGGTGTACTGGATCGCCATGGTAGCGGTAGGCGCGCCAGCCACCGACTGGGCCAACGACGGTGTGTTCGGCGACGGCTGGCATCTGCTGGGCATCGACGGCGGCTACAACGAGGTCGCGGATACCTACGGCGAGGCGTCTTTGATCGTAGACGGCTACGAGGCCTATATCGAGGAGCACGGCGCACTGGCTGCCGACGGTACCTTTACCTATGACGTGGAGGACGAGGAGACACTGGCGGTCACCACGGAGACGGCGACCTTGGCGGACTACGAGGCGGCCAAGGCTACGTTGGCGGAAATCGGCGACGAGCCGGATCCTGCTGATTACGGTGTGTGGGTACCCGGCATTCCCGTCCTGATCGGCGACGCGCTGGATGCCGCCGGTACGCCGGATTGGCTGAACGGCCTGATCCTGGACGGTATCGTGGCGGGCGTCGGCGCGGTGCTGGGCTTCGTGCCTCAGATGCTGGTGCTGTTTCTGATGCTGGCATTCCTGGAGGCCTGCGGCTATATGGCCCGTATTGCTTTCGTGCTGGACCGGGTGTTCCGCAAGTTCGGTCTGTCCGGTAAGAGCTTTATCCCCATGCTCATCGGCGTGGGCTGCGGCGTGCCCGGCGTCATGGCGTCCCGCACCATCGAAAACGAGCGTGACCGCCGCATGACCATCATGACCACCACGTTCATCCCCTGCGGCGCCA
>OGXX01002688.1_pt1 | contig 15738 bp, 12 predicted proteins | sample 1576301 | NCBI WGS metagenome assembly OGXX01 (sample SAMEA3541469, study PRJEB24748) | human gut metagenome | biome: human gut; feature: human-associated habitat; material: faeces | place: China | collected 2012
CAGAATCCATTTGCGCAGCCAGCCTTCGTGCTTGTCGAGGGGGAGATACCAGTGTGATGTCTCGCGCATGGTCACGGGGCTGGATGTGAGTGCCGAGCGCGGGTTGATCAGGTCGGTGGCGTTGAGCGACGAACCGCAGGCCTCGCATTGGTCGCCATAGGCGCGTTCGTTGCCGCAGTGGGGGCAGGTGCCTGTGACATAACGGTCGGCGAGGAACTGGCCGGCTTCGGCGTCGTAGGGCTGAAGCGAGGTCTGTTCGATGAACTTGCCGTTGTCGTAGAGGCGGCGGAAAAATTCCGATGCTGTAGCTGCGTGCAGCGGGGTAGAGGTGCGCGAATATATGTCGAAGGATATTCCGAGGCCGGCCATCGAGTCCTTTATAAGGGTGTGGTAGCGGTCGACGATGTCCTGCGGGGTGACCCCTTCGGCTTTGGCTTTTATGGTGATGGGCACTCCGTGTTCGTCGCTGCCTCCGATCATGATCACGTCGCGTCCGCGCATGCGGAGATAACGGGTGTAGATGTCGGCTGGTACGTATACCCCTGCGAGATGGCCGATGTGTACGGGGCCGTTGGCATAGGGGAGTGCTGTGGTGACGAGAGTGCGTCGGTAGTTCTTGTCCATCTGGCTGTTTTGCTGTTTTGTTGCTGTTATGTAGGTGTCAGGCAGGCTTGAAGGCGGTGTAGAGCGTGCATACGCCGAATGTGAGCGGCTTGTATGTGGCGCGGACGAATCCTGCCTGCTCCATGATGGCGGTCATGTCGGCGCGTGCCGGCACGGCTGCTATGGAGCGCGGGAGATAGGTGTATGCGTCGCGGTCGCGTGATATGAGCCTCCCTATGAAAGGGATTATGCGGCGCGTGTAGAAGTCGTAGAGGGGCCGCACGAAGCGTCCGGGGGGTGTGGAGAGCTCAAGGACGCAGAGCATGCCTCCGGGGCGGAGCACACGGTACATCTCGCAGTAGCCGGCGAGTATGTCCTCGAAGTTGCGGACTCCGAATGCTGCGGACACGCAGTCGAAACTGTGGTCGTGAAGCGGCATCTGGAGGGAGTCGCCGAGGGTGAAGCTGATTATGTCGCCGAGGTCGGCGCGTGCGGCTTTGCGGCGCCCGATCTCGAGCATTCCGGGGGAGAGGTCTATGGCCGTTACGGAGAGGGGGTCCATTTTCCGGGCCATGAGCAGTGCAAGGTCGCCTGTGCCGGTGGCCACGTCGAGGATGGTGCGCGGCTCGCGGCGGCGCATTATCCTGACGGCCTTGCGCCGCCACAGGGCGTCGATGCCGAGGGTCATGAGCCGGTTCATGACGTCGTAGGCCGGAGCTATGGAGTCGAACATGTCGCGCACCTGCGGTGCTTTGGCGCGGGTATCGTTGTGAAACGGCGTTATGTTCTCGACTTCGGTCATAGGCGGGTGGGAGGGGATGGTCAACGGTTGATTTGCTGGAGGCAGTCGAGCACGTTGGTGGCTATGCGTCCTGTAAGGTTGTCCTCATCGGCTTTTACAAAGGTGCGGCCGGTGATGGTTTCGTAAAGCTCTATGTAGCGGGCTGTGACGCTGGCTATGAATTCGGGTGTCATTTCGGGCACCTGCTGGCCTTCGCGGCCCATGAACCCGCGGTCGATAAGCCACTGGCGCACGAATTCCTTTGACAGCTGCCGCTGCGGCTCCCCTTTCTCGAAGCGCTGCTCGAATCCTTCGGCATAGAAGTAGCGTGAGGAGTCGGGGGTGTGGATCTCGTCGATGAGGATCACTTTTCCTTCGGGGTCGAGACCGAACTCGTATTTGGTGTCGACGAGTATGAGGCCTTTTTCGGCTGCCATGCGTGTGCCGAGGTCAAAAAGACGGCGTGCATAGTCCTCTACTATGGCATAGTGGTGTTCGCTTACGAGTCCCTGCGCAATGATTTCCTCGCGCGATATGTTCATGTCGTGGCCTTCGGCGGCTTTGGTGGTGGGGGTAAGTATGGGCTGTGGGAAACGCTGGTTCTCACGCATGCCGTCGGGCAGGCGCACTCCGCATATCTCGCGTGCTCCGGCCTGATATTCGCGCCATGCGCTTCCTGTGAGGTAACCGCGCACGATTACTTCCACAGGGAACGGCTCGGCTTTGACTCCCACGGTGACCATAGGGTCGGGAACGGCGGTTTTCCAGTTGGGCACCACAGCCTGTGATGCGTCGAGGAAATACTCGGCTATCTGGTTGAGTACTTGTCCTTTGTAAGGTATTCCTTCGGGTAGGATCACGTCGAATGCCGATATGCGGTCGGTGGCCACCATTACGAGGGTGTCGCCGCTGATGGTGTAGACGTCGCGCACTTTTCCGTGATAAACGGCTGTCTGGCCGGGAAAGTGAAAATCGGTGGAGGTTAATGCCTTTGCCATAATGTAACGGAGAATATATTATGCGGGTTTCAAGACCCTTGTTTACAATAACGCGAAGTTACGACTTTTTCATAACATTTGCGGCATGAGCAGCAGATTTTTCAACGGTTCCATTACGAAGGGGCGCATGAATGCCCTCGGATGGGGCAGTGTCAGGACCGGAGTGTTGCGGGTGGCGCCCTCCACGGCTATGAGGTCGATGTCGATGGCGCGGTCGATGTAGGAGCCGTCGGGGGCGCGGTGCGGATCGGGCGATATCGAGTGCTGGATGCGCAGCAGTCCGGCAAGGAGTTTTTCGGGTGTGAGATCCGTTGTGAGTTCCATGCCTATGTTAAGGAACATCAGCGGTGAGTCAAAACCCCACGGCTCGCTCTCGAACGGCTCGGAGGAGCGTGCGGCGGGGTCGATGTGCTGCCGTATAAGCGAGGCCGCGCGGTCTATGAGAGCGGCGCGGCCGGGATAGTTGGACCCTATGTTGATCCATGCGCGTGGCATGACGTGATCAGAGGGATTTCTTGACTTCGACTTCCTCGAAGGCTTCGATCATGTCGCCTTCGCGTATGTCGTTGTAGCCGGCGATGCTGAGGCCGCAGTCGTAGCCCGAGACCACTTCCTTGACGTCGTCCTTCATTCGTTTGAGCGATCCGAGCTCGCCGGTGTAGCGCACAATGCCGTCGCGGATCAGGCGCACCTTGCAGCTGCGTTTGATGCGGCCTTCGCGCACGATGGCTCCGGCTATGGTGCCCACTTTGGAGATGTTGAATGTCTGGAGCACTTCGGCGGTGCCTGTCACTTCCTCCTTGATTTCGGGGGCAAGCATGCCTGCCATCGCGTCCTTGACCTCCTCTATGGCCTGATAGATGACTGAGTAGAGGCGGATCTCGACTCCTTCGCGCTCGGCTTCACGGCGGGCTGCCAGTGAGGGACGCACCTGGAAGCCGATGATGATGGCGTCGGATGCGGCGGCAAGGGTGACGTCGCTCTCGGATATCTCGCCCACGGCCTTGTGGAGCACGTTGACCTGTATCTCCTCGGTGGAGAGCTTGATGAGGGAGTCGCTGAGGGCCTCGATGGAGCCGTCCACGTCGCCTTTGACGATGATGTTGAGTTCCTGGAAGTTGCCTATGGCACGGCGACGGCCTATGTCGTCGAGGGTGAGTATCTTCTTGGTGCGGAGGCCGAGCTCGCGTTGGAGTTGCTCGCGCTTGTTGGCTATCTCGCGGGCTTCCTGCTCGGTGTCCATGACGTTGAAGGTGTCGCCTGCCGTGGGGGCGCCGTTGAGGCCGAGGATGAGTGTAGGTGTGGCGGGGCCGGCTTCGGTGATGCGCTGGTTGCGTTCGTTGAACATGGCCTTTATCTTGCCGAAGTGGCTTCCGGCGAGTATTGTGTCGCCTACACGGAGGGTGCCGTTCTGCACGAGGACTGTGGCCACATAGCCGCGGCCTTTGTCGAGCGACGACTCTATTATGGAGCCGGTGGCGTTGCGGTCGGGGTTGGCCTTGAGTTCAAGCATTTCGGCTTCGAGGAGCACTTTCTCCATGAGTTCCTCCACGCCGGTGCCTTTTTTGGCGGATATGTCCTGCGACTGGTATTTTCCTCCCCATTCCTCCACGAGGTAGTTCATGGCGGCGAGTTCCTCCTTGATCTTGTCGGGGTTGGCGTGGGGCTTGTCGATCTTGTTGATGGCGAACACAATGGGCACGCCTGCTGCCGACGCATGGTTGAGGGCCTCGACGGTCTGTGGCATGACGTTGTCGTCGGCGGCTACGATCACGATCACTATGTCGGTGACTTTGGCTCCGCGGGCACGCATTGCGGTGAATGCCTCGTGGCCCGGGGTGTCAAGGAATGTGATGTGGCGTCCGTCGGCGAGGCGCACGTTGTAGGCGCCTATGTGCTGTGTTATGCCTCCGGCTTCGCCTGCTATGACGTTGGCGTTGCGGATATAGTCGAGAAGCGATGTCTTGCCGTGGTCCACGTGTCCCATGACGGTGACGATGGGGGGACGTGTCACAAGGTCTTCCTCGCGGTCGGCTTCCTGGCTTATGGCTTCGGACACTTCGGATGACACGTATTCGGTGGTGAAGCCGAATTCGTCGGCCACGATGTTTATGGTCTCGGCGTCAAGGCGCTGGTTGATGGATACCATTACCCCGAGGTTCATGCAGGTGGCTATGATGTTGTTTACGGGCACGTCCATCATGGATGCGAGGTCGTTGGCGGTTACGAACTCGGTGAGCTGCAGAGTCTTGCTCTGTGCGGCTTCAAGTTCGGCTGCCTCACGTTCGCGGCTGTGGAATGCCTCGCGTTTTTCCTTACGCCACTTGGCGGCGCGTTTCTGGCCTTTGTCCTTGTTGGTGAGGCGGGCGAGGGTTTCCTTTACCTGCTTCTGTACGTCCTCCTCGTTGACTTCGGTGTGGACCGGACGGCGTGAACGTTCGCCTGAGCGTTCGTTGCGGCGGGAGTTGCCCGACGAGTTGTCGCGGCTGCGTCCGGCTGAGGACTGTGAAGCCTGCTGGGCGCTTTTTTCAATGTCCACTTTTTCTTTCCCGCTTATGCGCTTGCGCTTTTTGCGGTCTCCTGAGGTCGAGGAGGCTGCTCCGGCCTGCTTGCCGAGGCGTTCGTTGCGGCGCTCTTCCTTGGTCTTTTTCTTGGGGCGGGTGGAGGAGTTTATGGCCGAGAGGTCGATTTTGCCCACGATGTTGAGCGACGGGCCTGCTGACGGACGCCCTACGGTGAAGACTTCTTCGGGGGTCTTTTCGGTGGTGTTATCGGACTTTTCGGACTTAACCGTGCTTACTCGGGCAGGCTCTGACTTTTCCTGGGTGTTATCGGACTTTTCGGGCTTAACCGGACTTAATGGGGCAGGCTCGGGCTTTTCTGGGGTGTTATCGGACTTTTCGGACTTGATCGGACTTAATCGGACAGGATCCGGCTTTTCCGATGGTTCGGGCTTTTCCTGTTTGGGGGCTGCCTCGGGCTTAGGAGCCGGTGCGGGTTTGGGGGCGTCAAGGTCGATTTTACCCAATATTTTGGGGCCTGCGGGGGCGGCCGGAGCCTTTTCGGTGGCTTTCTCGGTGGGCTTTTCGGTGGTGGTGTCGGACTTGATCGGACTTAATCGGACAGGTTCGGGCTTTTCTGATTTTTTCGGTTTTTTTGACACTTCCGGCTTGGGGGCAGGTGCGGCTTTGGCTATGCGTGCACGAAGCTTTCCGTCGGGGTCAAACTCGGCGGAGAGCATGGCATAGGCTTCGTCGTCGACACGTGCGTTCGGGTTGTCGTCGATCTGAATGTTTTTTTTACGCAGGAATTCCACCGCGGTAGAGAGTGCGATGTTGAAGTCCTTTGCGATTTTGCTTATTTTAATTTTTGGCATAAAGAGGGGTGTCAGGCGGGTGTTTCGGTGTTATCGGAAGTGTTGTCGGGGGTTTCAGTAGTTTCGGAAGTCTCGGAGGATTCGGCGTTGTCGTCAAATTCGGCGCGGAGCACTTCAAGGAGCGCATCGACGGTTTCTTCTTCAAGGTCGGCTTTGTCGACAAGTGTCTGGCGGGGTGTGTTGAGCACGCTCTTGGCGGTGACACAGCCTATGTTCTTTACCGCGTCGATGATCCAGGGTTCGATCTCGTCCTTGAATTCGTCGAGATAGATGTCCTCCTCGTAGGCTTCCTCGGTGTCGCGGTAGACGTCGATCACGTAGCCTGTGAGCATGGAGGCGAGCTTTATGTTGAGGCCGCCTTTTCCGATGGCGAGGGATACCTCCTCGGGACGCAGGAACACTTCGGCTTTCTTTTCCTCCTCGTCAAGGCGGATAGATGATATTTTTGCAGGCGAAAGCGCGCGCTGGATGAACAGCGAGGGGTTGGCGGTGTAGTTGATGACGTCGATGTTTTCGTTGCGGAGCTCGCGGACTATGCCGTGTATGCGCGATCCCTTGACACCTACACAGGCGCCTACAGGGTCGATGCGGTCGTCGTAACTCTCCACGGCTATCTTGGCGCGTTCGCCCGGGATGCGTGCCACGGCGCGGATGCTGATGAGTCCGTCGTGGATTTCGGGCACTTCCAGCTCAAACAGGCGCTTGACAAGGCCGGGATGGGTGCGGCTGATCATCACGCGGGGACCGCGCTCGGTGCTGACCACATCCACGATGTAGACCTGCAGGGTCTCGCCCTCGGTGTACACCTCGCCGGGCACCTGCTCGTTGCGGGGCAGAACAGCCTCACCGCCCTTGCCCAGATCCAGCGCAACGATGCCCTTCTCGGTATCCACGCGGGTAACGGTAGCCTGCACGATATCATGTGCGCGGGACTGGATCTCGCTGAGCTGCTGGTTGCGCTCGGCTTCGCGGATGCCCTGACGGATGACGTGCTTTGCGGTCTGGGCGGCAATGCGGCCAAAATCGCGGGTCTTGAGCGGAGTGATGATGCGGTCGCCGACCTCATAGCTGCTGCGGATCTTGCGTGCTTCGGTCACACCGATCTCGGCGTGCTCGTCGTACCAGTCCTCGTCTGCCACGATGTCCTGGATCAGTGCCACGTCAAAGCGGCCGGTGTCGGGGTCGATGTCCACCCGGATGTGATCCTCCTCGACCTCATAGTTCTTCTTGACGGCAATGATGATAGCCGCCTTGATCTTTTCGATCAGGTACTCTGCGGTGATGCCGCGCTCATGCTCCAGCATGGAGAGCGCTTCAAAAAAGTCCTTATTCTCTGCTGTCATTTTTCGGGTTCCTCCTATATATTTTGTTCTCGTTTCTCTCTCAGAGACGGTTATTTTCAGTTGAACAGATCCTCGTCGTCGCACAGCTGCACGCCGGAGACTGCATTCACCTCAAAGGTCACAGGGCCGTTTTCGGTCTCCAGCGTCACGGTGCTGCCCTCGCGGCCGGTCAGGATGCCGGACAGTTCCCGCACGCCGTTGGCGTTGGGGCGGATGAGCTTTGCCCGCACCTTCTGGCCCTTCAGCACCTCGTAGTGCTCCGGGCGGGTCAGCTTGCGGCCAAGGCCGGGGCTGCCCACTTCCAGATAATAGCTCTGGTCGATGGGGTCCGCTTCGTCCAGAATGGGATCCAGTGCGTGGGACACCTCAGCACAGGTGTCGGTATCCATGGTGCCGTCCCGGTCGATGAGGATGCGAAGATACCAGTCCGGCCCTTCCTTCTCAAAAACCACATCCCACAGGCGCAGACCCATGCCTTCCACCGTGGGACGGACAAGCGCTTCCACTCTCTGCGCGGTGTTGCCGCCAGACTGCTTCGCCATAAAAAACCTCCAAACAAACAAGAAACGCGGACCTTGCGGCCCACGTTTCAGGTTAAACTATATCGTACTACTAGAATATAGCATACTCTTGCGATTTATGCAAGCATTTTCGCAATTTTTTTGCAGTTGCGCGCCCTTTGGGGCTTTTTACAGCACCCAGACGCCGTTTTCAAACAGCTGTACAGTGCGGCCATCGCGGCATTTGCCGGTGATGCGGCTGTCCTCTGCACCCACCATCACATCCTCATGCAGGGAGGAGTGGTTCATGCCGCGGGCTGCCAGCTCTTCCCTGGAAAGGCCGGTGCCGCCCACGGTGGTGCCGGGGTAGCTGTCGCCAAAGGCGATGTGGCAGGCAGCGTTCTCGTCAAACAGGGTGTTGTAGAACAGCTTGCCGCTGCGGTTGATGGGGCTGGAGGCAGGCACCAGTGCCACCTCGCCGATGTGGCGTGCGCCCTCGTCGGTGTCCAGCAGCTGACCCAGCAGATCTGCGCCCTCGTCCGCGCCGTGCTCCACCACCTTGCCGTCCTTGAAGGTGACATGGAAGTTTTTGATCAGCTGTCCGTTAAAGACGTAGGGCTTTGTGCCGTAAACGATGCCGTCCACCTTATCCTTATGGGGTGCGGTGAACACCTCCTCGGTGGGGATGTTGGGCAGGAAGGGCACACCCTTCTCGTTTTTGCTGCCGGCGCTCTCCCACACGGCCTGCTCCGCCAGACCCACGGTCAGGTCGGTGCCGTTGGCGCTTTCAAAATGCACGCTTTCCAGATCAAGGGCGTTCATCTTTGCGCCCAGCTCGTTCAGGCGGTCCAGATGCTTCTGCCACTCCCCTACCGGGTCGCCGCCGGTCACACGGCAGGTGTCAAAAATGAGCTTCCACTGTGCTTCAATGGCGGCGGCAGTGTCCAGCTCCGGGAACATCTTCTTTGCCCACGGCTCTGCGGGCAGAGCAGCGATGGACCACTGCACCCGGTCGTTCATGGTGTACTCCCGCCACGGCTGCATAAAGCTGCGGTTCGCGCTGTTCACGCGGCTGATCTTAGCGCCGTCCAACCCGGCAAACAGTTCCGGGTCGTCCGCAATAAGATGCAGCACGCACACACCGCCCTCGCTCTCGGCGTAGTCCAGATAGCGGCGCAGCTGCCAGCCCTTGTGGTCGGTCAGGGCGTCCTCGCTGCCCAGCTCCATGCGGATGCGGGTAACGGCGTCATCCTGCCAGTTCACCTGCACGTCCCGTGCACCGGCTTCGTAGGCGCTGCGCACGCACAGCCGTGCCAGCGGAGCACCTTCCAGCGGGCAGTTGATAATCAAAGTCTGCCCCGGCTGCGGGTTCACACCCACCCGGACGATAAAATCCGCATACTTTTGCAGTAATTCGTTAAAGTTTTCCACGTTAGAACCTCCTGTGGTGCATAGCCACCGTTGTTTTTCTCTCAGTATACCGCGTTCCGGCGTTTCTGTCCACTGCGGGCAGAGCTGCCGCTCACCCTTCCGATTCAAAAAAGGCGCGGGTCAGCTGCACCACCGTGCCGGAAAGCAGCAGCAGTGCAATGAGGTTGGGGATGCTCATCAGGCCGTTGAAGGTATCGGCGATGCTCCACAGCAGGCCAAGGTCCATGGTAGCACCCAGAATGGCTACCAGAGCATACACCACAAAGAAGGGGCGCGCCACTTTGTTGCTCTTGCACAGGAACACCAGAAAACGGGAGCCGTACAGACCCCAGCCGATGATGGTGGAAAAGGCAAAGCAGCACAGCGCCACGGCAGTAAAGATAGACGCCCAGCCGCCATAGGTGGTGGTAAAGCCGGAGATGGTCAGCTCTGCACCGGCCGCTGCGCCGTAGCTGACCGAAGTGCCGCTGCACAGGATGACCAGCGCGGTCAGGGTGCAGATGACGATGGTATCGGCAAACACCTCAAAAATGCCGAACATACCCTGCTTGACCGGCTTTTTGGTGTCGGCGCAGGCATGGGCGATGGAGCCGGTGCCAAGACCGGCCTCGTTGGAAAAGATACCGCGGGAAACGCCCTTTTGCATACTGACGAACAGGCTGCCGATAGTGCCGCCGGTAAAGGCAGCGGGGTTGAACGCGCCCGCCACGATGGATTCCAGCACATAGGGCAGACGGGAAAAGTTGAGCACCACCACGCCCACCGACAGCACAATGTAGAACAGTGCCATAAAGGGCACCAGCTTCTCGCTCACGCTGCCAATACGCTTGATGCCGCCCAGCAGCACCAGCGCCACCAGCACCGCCACAAGGATGCCCACAATAAGGTTGAGGGTGGGCAGAAAGCCATTGCCCACAAGCCCGTATTCCAGCAGGGCGGTATCCACTGCCGCCACGATGGTGTTCACCTGCGTTGCGTTGCCGGTGCCGAACACGGTCAGCACGCCGAACAGTGCGTACAGCACGGCCAGAAACTGCCAGCGGCGGCCAAGGCCGTTTTTAATATAGTACATCGGGCCGCCCACCCACTCGCCGGTATCGCTGCGCTCCCGGAAATGCACAGCCAGCGTCACCTCGGCAAACTTGGTGCACATCCCCAGCAGCGCAGAGCACCACATCCAGAACACGGCACCCGGGCCGCCGATGGCGATAGCGCCCGCCACACCGGCAATGTTGCCGGTGCCCACCGTGCCCGCCAGCGCGGTGCACACCGCCTGAAAAGGGGTCATGGCACCATCCGAAGCGTCCCGCTTGCGGAACATCCGGCCCACGGTGGTGCGGATGGCGTAGGGGAATTTGCGGATCTGCAAAAAGCCCGTGCGGACACTGAGCAGCAATCCCACGCCAATGATGCACACCATGGCGGGGATGCCCCAGATAAAGCTGTTCACCGCCTGATTGACGGCGGCAATGGTCTCGATCATATACTTCCACATCCTCTGTAATATCTTGCGCACTGACAGTTTTTGTCAAAACACGAAGAATATTTTACCGTACTTTTACCGTAGTGTCAATGAAAAATAGGGACGTTATGAAACGCCCCTATCAGAAATTCTTATTTTTTATGTGTGACCGCCCGGCGGTAGACGATGCCGGAGACCGCCGCTGCCAGCACCTCGGTAAGCCAGAAGGCGTGCCATACGCCGTCTGCGCCCAGCCAGTTACACAGCAGCGCAGCCAGCGGCATGATGAAAACAACGTACCGGCACAGGGCGATGACCAGCGATTCTGCGCCCTTGCCCAGTCCCTCCAGTGCACCGGAAGCGGTGGTGGAGACTGCCGAGATGACAAAGCCGATGCTGATGATGCGCAAGGCAGTCCGCCCGGCGGCGATGGTTTCGGGGTTCTGGGTGAACAGTTCCATCAGCTGCCCGGAAGCAACCTGACAGATGACCGTGCCCGCCGCCATGATGGCTGTGCTCATGAGCAGGGTCAGCTGGAACAGCTTTTTCACCCGGACGTGCTCCCGCGCACCGTAGTTGTAGCCGATGAGGGGGCGCATTCCCTGCACGAAGCCGTTGGCAGGCAGGTACAAAAAGGTCTGCAATTTATAATAGATGCCCAGCACCACCACATAGCTCTGAGAGAAAGCTGCCAGCAGCCCGTTGAGGAAGGTGACCAGCAGCGAGGGCAGCGCCAGATTGAGGATGGCCGGAATGCCGATGGCGTACAGTCTGCCGTCCAGCGCTGCGTCCGGGCGCAGGCAGCGGCGGCGCAGCCGCACCGGCAGTTCGGTGCGCAGATAGACCACAAGGTAAACTACCACGCTGAGCGCCTGACCGATGCCGGTGGCCAGTGCCGCGCCCGCAATGCCCATGGCAGGCACCGGCCCAAGGCCGAAAATGAGCACAGGGTCCAGTAAAATATTGCACACGCAGCCGGTGATCAAGGCGACCATGGACACCTTCATGCGGCCCACTGCCTGAAAGATCTTTTCAAAGGCCAGCGAGACCATGTTCACGACCAAAAACAGGAACACAATGGTGGAGTAGGTGATACCGGCGGCGATCAGCGCCTCGTCCTGCGTAAAGCGGCGCAGAAAGCCGGGCATGATGGCGATGCTGACCACCATCATCACCACGCCGTGCACAAGGCTGAGCACAAAGCCGTGGGTGGCGGCCGTCTCGGCCTTTTCGCGGTCGCCCGCGCCCAGATACAGCGCGATCATGGCGTTGATGCCGATGCCAAAGCCGATGGCAATGGCGTTGGAAAAGTTCTGGATGGGGAACACCAGACTTAACGCGGTCATGGCGTCCTCGCTGATGCGCGCCACAAACAGGCTGTCCACGATGTTGTAGAGACTGTTCACCAGCATGGAGAGCACATTGGGCAGCGCCATCGAGAGCAGCAGCGGCAGCACCGGCTTCTCCTTCATAAAAGTTTCGTTCATAAAAATTTCACCTGCTATCTGTAAAAAGCAAAAATGTGGCGGGCACAGCATCGCCTTGCAGCCGGTTTCCGGCGCACAAAAAAGCCACACAATGACCCTTGGAAGGTCATTGTGTGGCGAAAAGTAGCAATGTTGCTGTAAAAATCCACACGGTTTTTATGATCGCGGCAGCTGTCCGCGATATGCACCCTGCGCATTTGCGGGCTGCAACCTTAGCAGAATACCACATCCCCGGCGGTATGTCAAGGGGGTTCGGCGTAAAAGTATGACTTTTGTAATCACTTGACCATTTTTACAGCAGGCGCTACAATAAGGCAAACCGGCTCTGAGGGAGGACACTGTATATGAAATGGATGATCGCATCAGACCTGCACGGCTCCTATTATTATGCGCAGCAGCTGCAGCAGGCCTTTGAACGGGAGCAGGCCGACCGCCTGCTGTTTCTGGGAGACCTGCTCTACCACGGCCCCCGCAACGACCTGCCCCGGGATTACGCCCCCAAAAAGGTGATTCCGCTGCTGAACAGCCTTGCGCCCAAGCTGCTGTGTGTGCGCGGCAACTGCGACGCCGATGTAGACCAGATGGTGCTCAATTTCCCGGTGCTGGCGGATTACGCCGTGCTGCCGGTGGGGCAGCGGCTGGTCTACGTCACCCACGGCCATGTGTTCAACCTGAATCATCTGCCGCCCCTTGCCCCGGGGGATATTTTGCTCCACGGCCACACCCATGTGCCCGCATGGACAAACTTCGGGCAGGGGAACTTTTACTTAAACCCCGGCTCCGTGAGCATTCCCAAGGAAAACACCGCCCACAGCTACATGACCTTGGAGGGAAGCACCGCCTGTTGGAAGACCATGGAGGGCGCGTGCTACCACCAGCTGCAGTTGTGATAATGTTGTGATATTCCAGTTTTTCCCGGCAAAAGCTGGAAAAAGCCCTTGACGAAATGCCCGAAATGCTGTAAACTAAGTACAACCTTTAAAAATAGAGGGAGCTGTAAGCTTTGTACTGAACGCAGGCGGTGCAAAGTGTAGCAGTAAACCCCATAAGGCATCATAAAAAGACACCGGAGGCTTTGCATCGGCTTCCGGTGTTTTTTTATGCGCCGCCGGGCTATCTTTTGCTGCGCGGTCATGCTACAATAGAAAGAAAACACGAATTGCAGGAGGAATTATGGATTTTTACGGAACCATCGGCCCTGCCTGTGCCGATGTAAAGCTTTTGCAGCAGATGGTGGAAGCCGGCATGACCGGCTTCCGCATGAATCTTTCTCACGGGCCGCTGGCAGCGCACGCGGACTGGCTGGCGCTGCTGCGCAAGGCCGGGGTAAAAAAGCTGCTCATCGACCTGCAGGGGCCGGAATTGCGCATTGGACGTCTGCCGCAGCCGTTGTCCTTGACCGCCGGGCAGACCGTGCGTCTGGGCGCGCAGGGCATCCCCTGCCCTTCCGCGCTGGTGCACAGCGTGCAGCCCGGGCAGGAGCTGCTGCTGGATGACGGCAAGCTGCTGGCGCGGGTGGACGCCGTGGAGCCGGAAGCGCTCGTGTGCACCGTAGTGCGGGGCGGCGTGCTGCAAAGCCGCAAAAGTCTGGCCGCAACGGGAGCAGATATCCAGATGCCCACCCTGACCGCCGAGGACAAGGAAAACCTTGCCATCGCCGCCGGTTGCGGTGTTACCGGGGTCATGCTGCCCTTTGTGCGCGGCGCGGCGGATATCTGCAATCTGCGGCAGGCGCTGGCAGAAGCCGGTGCGCCGCAGCTGAAAATTCTTGCCAAAATTGAAAACCTTGCGGGCGTGCAGGCGCTGCCGGAGTTTTTGCCGCTGGTGGACGAGGTAGTCATTGCCCGGGGCGACCTTGGCAACGCGATGCCCCTGTGGGAGCTGCCCCGCTGCCAGAAGCAGCTTTCTGCCGCCTGCCGGGCAGCCGGAGTACCCTTTATGGTGGTGACCCAGATGCTGGACAGTATGCACACCCGGGCTGTGCCCACCCGCGCCGAGGTGAGCGACATCTACAACGCCGTACTGGATGGTGCATCCAGCCTGATGCTCACTGGCGAGACCGCCGCCGGGCAGTACCCGGTGCAGGCCATGGAGTATCTGGTGCGCACCGCCCGCACGGCGATGTGACAGAAACGGAATTCAGAATGCCCTCCGCTGCGCTCTGGGCATTTTTAGCGGAAAGACTATTTATATTTGCCAATCGGGAAAATCTGCGGATTTTCCCGATTGGCCTTTTCACGGGAGGGTCGTAGCGGGAAAAAGCATCTATAACAATCATTATAGACTTTCCAAAATGCAAAAATAAATCTTGAAGCTGCCGCTTCCGGTCACGACCCCTTTCCGTGAAAAAGGGATTCCGAAAAGTCCGCAGACTTTTCGGAATCCAAAATAAAAATAATTTTTCCTCTGACGATGCCCAAAGCGCAAGCGGCGGGCATTCCAAATCGTCCCACCCGGAAGATATTTTTCCGCAAAAACGGCAAAGGGATAGCATCTTTTTTCTGCTTCCTATATAATATAGGTAAAATCAACTGAAGTCAGAAAGGTTTATCGTTTATGGGTATCGTAGTCATCGGAGCTGTTTTTGTGGATATCAAGGGCTATCCCCTTTCCACCTATATCCCCGGCGGGCGCAACGCCGGACGCATCGAGCAGGTACACGGCGGCGTGAGCCGCAACGTGGTGGAGGATATTGCCAACGTGGAGCTGCGCCCCACCTTTGTGGGTCTGGTGGACGACACCGGCATGGGACAGGACGTCATCGACAAGCTGGCAAAGCACAAGGTGAACACCCGCTTTATCCAGAAAAAGCCGGACGGTATGGGCACATGGCTGGCCATCTTTGACAACGATGGTGATGTGCACGCCGCCATCTCCAAGCGGCCGGACACCACCCCGCTGACCGGTCTGCTGCAGGAGCAGGGCGATGCCATTTTTGCAGACTGCGATTCCATTGCACTGGAGCTAGATCTGGAAAAAGAAACGGTGAAGCAGACCCTGCGCTACGCCAAAAAGTACGGCAAAAAGGTGTTTGCCGTGGTCTCCAACATGAGCATCGCCATGGAGCGGCGGGATTTTTTGCAGCAGATCGATTGTTTCGTATGCAACCAGCAGGAGGCCGGGCTGCTGTTCTCGGACGACTACGACCACCTCTCCCCGGAAGAGATGTGCCGGGTGCTCACGGGCAACGTGCGCAGCGCCAACATTCCCAGCATGGTGGTGACCATGGGCGGACAGGGCGCGGTATACGCCTGTGCAGACGGCAGCTGCGGCATCGTGCCCGCCAAAAAGGTGGATGTCATGGACACCACCGGCGCGGGCGATGCTTTCTTTGCCGGTACGGTCATCGGCCTGACCTACGGCAAGACGCTGGCGGAATCCTGCGAGATCGGCAGCCGTCTGGCGGCTTCGGTCATCTGCATCACCGAGAACGTCTGTCCCCGCTTCCGCCCGCAGGAGTTCGGGCTGGATGTACCGGTGGTGGACTGACGATTTAAAGCGAAAAAACATTTATAGTTTACCAACCGGGAAAATCTGCGGATTTTCCCGATTGACCTTTTCACGGGAGGGGCGTAGAGGGAAACGGCATCCGTCTATTGGATTTTTGCGCAAAACCGCATTTTCCCCCTTGACAGGAGCGGCAGTTTCTGGTATCAATAAAAATGATAAAGGGGAGTAAAGGGCAGTCTGCCGGTCAAGGCGTTTTCACCGGCAGGCCGCTGCATGGCAGCGTCATCACGGCAGAAATGCCCGATGT
>OGXX01002696.1_pt1 | contig 15708 bp, 15 predicted proteins | sample 1576301 | NCBI WGS metagenome assembly OGXX01 (sample SAMEA3541469, study PRJEB24748) | human gut metagenome | biome: human gut; feature: human-associated habitat; material: faeces | place: China | collected 2012
GGACGAGGCCAGTCTGCGCGGCATCGCCAAAGCGACGTTCCCGGCACGCGCCGGAAACGTCGCCCGACGTTTCAACTATTTATTTATGAGAGCCTCAATACCCAGTAATCACTACTCGGTAAAAAGGACGAGGGATGTAACGTTGTTTCGTTTGCTTACAAGTGTCATTAAATAGTTGTCAGTGTCAGATAGTTTTACTGTCGTTTTCAAATATGTGCTGTATCTCTTTTTTCGTATATTTATAACAAACCAACCGCCTGTCATGCTCATGCGGATGCCCTAAAAGTGATTAAAAATTGTAAATTCCCCCTTTAACGCGCGCAGATATTACCTTCGGGCGTCACGTATAGGCGTTCTTCATCGATCCACCGGCGTATAATTGCTATTGCCTCGCTATGGCGTGACGGGGTAAGCTGGACCAGGATATGTTCCAAGGTGTGCCCTCCGGGTTGTGATGTCAGATAACGCACCGAATCCTCAGTGGTGCATGGGGTAGGCGATTTGTGTACGGATCTGTCGCGCATACGGCACACATCGCAGCTGCCGCACTCGGCGGTGTCTTTTTCCCCGAAATATTCAAGCATGGTCTTTACCCGGCAGTGAGAATCGTCGAAAGCGAAAGCGGTCATGGCGTTTATGCGTGCGGCCATAGCCTCCTTGCGCCGGGTGTATATTTCCGCCGGCAGCTGTACATACCGGGGAAGCTCGCGTGATGTAGGGTAGTATACGGTGGGATTTGTGCGCCGTGGAATATAGTGGACCGCGTGCTCGCGCGATAGGGTGAGAAGCGCACGGTACACTTCTTCCTCCGTCACCCCGGCTACCGATGCTATGCGGCTCTCGGAAATATACACGTAGTCGGCAAACAAGCCTGTGTAGGTGCGCAGTATTATCTGAAACACACGTTCGGCAACTTCGTCAAGGCGCAGTGCGTACAGCTCCTGTCGCTGCATCGTTATCATTATCCGCGCACGCGAGGCGGGTTCCTCGCTGAACTCTATGTAGCCTGCGCGTGTCAGCAGCATAAGGGCCGCGCGGGCCTCTGTCGGCTTGAGCCGGAACCGCTGGCAGAACTGTGTGAAGTTGAACTCAAACGCCCTGTCATAGCCTGAACCGACAGCCACTTCAAGGAAGTTGCCGGTAAGCTCATATACCAGCCTCACATAATCCTGATCGGGAAATGTCTCGTCAATGCGGCGTTTAAGTGTGCCCCGGTCATAACGGTTGGTCACTATCACGGCATATGACGGTTTGCCGTCGCGTCCGGCACGTCCGGCTTCCTGATAGTATTCCTCAAGCGACGATGGCAGATCCATGTGCACCACCACCCTTACGTCGGGTTTGTCGATGCCCATGCCGAAAGCGTTGGTGGCCACGATTATGCGCATAGCGCCGCTTTTCCAGCTGTTTTGCCTTTCCTCTTTCTCCTCCGGTGAAAGTCCGGCATGATAATAACCGGATGAAAATCCCTCGATGCGCAGCATGTCGGCTATCTCGCGGCAGCGTCGCCGTGAGCGCACATACACAATAGCCGAACCCTCCGTGGCGCTTAGAATCTTAAGCAGCATCTGTTCCTTGCGGTCGCTGATGCGCACCACGAAGCTTATGTTGTCGCGCCTGAAGCTGAGGCTCAGCACTGCCGGCTGGCGCATCTCCAGCCGGGATATTATGTCACTCCGTACTTCGGGCGTGGCCGAGGCTGTGAGCGCGAGCAGCGGAGCGTCAGGAAACAGCCTCCGTATTCCTGCTATTTTCAGATATGGGGGCCTGAAATCATAGCCCCATTGCGATATGCAGTGGGCCTCGTCCACTACTATGAGCTTCACCGGGAGTGTGCGCAACTGGTCGGCAAATGTGGCCGACGCCAATTTTTCAGGCGATAGATAAAGCAATTTCACCATGCCCATTGAGCAGCGGTCCATGACAAGATTGTACTCCCTGCGGCTCATGGATGCATGGAGATAGCAGGCGCGTATGCCTCGCTGACGCAGATTGTCGGCCTGGTCCTTCATCAGTGAGATGAGTGGAGTGACCACTATTGTCAGACCGTCCGACATCATGGCCGGCACCTGGAATGTAAGTGACTTGCCTCCGCCTGTGGGGAGCAGCCCGAGGGTGTCGCGCCCTGAAAGCACTGACATCACGATCTCTTCCTGCACAGGGCGGAAAGAGTCATAGCCCCAGTAGCGTTTCAGTGTTTCGGCTGCGCGCCGGTGCATATCGTCGTTGCCTCTCACTCCTTGCAGGGATGTATCTCCTTTATCTGTAGCTGTATGGCTCCCGATGCGCTGAGGTGCTTGTTGTCCTCTATGGTGAAACATATGTCAACCGGGCGGCCTGCATGGATATGGTCGAAGTGTTCCGACATGTTGAACGCTATGCCGTTGAACACTTTGCCGGATGTGTCATCCACAAGTTCGAGCTTGATGTGCTCCAGATTCTTGCCTACGAGTTTGCTTGTGCCGAAGTCCATCACCTTGCGGGTGCAGAACACAGGTTTCCGGTTCCCGGGCCCGAACGGGTTGAAGCGCCGGAGGGTGTTGACGAACTCAGGGGTGATCATCGAGAAGGTGATCATGGCGTCGATGTCAAGCTGCGGGGTCATCTGCTCGTGGGTTATGTTGGTCTTGACATACTCCTCGAAGCGTCGGGTGAATTCCGGTATATGCTCCTCCTTGAGCGACAAACCCACGGCATACGGGTGGCCTCCGAAGTTCTCAAGCAGGTCGCGGGTAGAGTCCACGGCCTTATATATATCAAATCCCTGTACCGACCGCGATGAGCCTGTGGCCAGGCCGTTGGCGAATGTCAGCACCACCGACGGCTTGTAGTAAAGCTCGGTGAGACGCGAGGCCACTATGCCTATTATGCCCTTGTGCCAGTCCTTGTTATAGATCACTATCGACTTTTTGGGCGAGTTCATTTCGCCGCGTTTGTCAAGTATGGCATTTGCCTCGTCGGTAATGCGTTTGTCGAGTTCCTTGCGGTCCTGGTTGTAACGGTCGATCTCGCGGGCTTTGGCCATGGCCTCGGCTGCATCGCGGGCCACAAGAAGCTCCACGGCTTCACGTCCGCTCTGCATACGTCCGGAAGCGTTTATTCTCGGCCCTATCTTGAAAATCACATCGGAAATGGATATTTCCTTACCTGTGAGGCCGCATATGCGTATCACGGCCCGCAGGCCCATGTTAGGATTGGAATTCAGGCGCCTGAGTCCCTGATAGGTCATTATGCGGTTTTCGCCCACCATCGGCACTATATCGGCGGCAATAGACACGGCCACCAAGTCAAGCATGCCTTCAAGATCCTGAGTGTCGATACCGTTTGATATCGAGAATGCCTGCATCAGCTTGTAACCTACGCCGCATCCTGAAAGATGGGGGCACGGATAGGTAGACCCCTCGAGCTTGGGATTTAGGATTGCAGCCGCTTCGGGCAGCTCGTCGTCAGGAACATGGTGGTCGCAGATTATGAAATCTATTCCGAGTTCCTTGGCATAGCGGATCTCTTCTATGGCTTTTATGCCGCAGTCAAGGATGATGACAAGTTTCACTCCCTGCTCCGCCGCCATGTCGATCACCTTGTTCGACACGCCATAGCCTTCGTCGTAGCGTGTGGGAATGTAGTAGTCGATATTTGAATAAAAGTGACTCAGGTATTTGTACACCAATGCCACGGCTGTGGTGCCGTCCACATCGTAGTCGCCGAATACCATTATCTTCTCTTTTCGCCCCATAACCTGATTGAGCCGGTTCACGGCTTTGTCCATGTCGGGCATGAGAAACGGATCGTGCATGTCAGATATCGAGGGCTTGAAGAATTTCTGAGCCGCCGACAAACTGGTTATGCCGCGTTGGACCAATAGCTCGCTTATGGGCCTACGGTCGCCGAAACTCCTGTCGAGCTCAGCCGTCGTTTCCGTGCTTTCTGAGGTAGGGGGCACATAGTTCCAGTTGCAATTCATTTATGTTGTTTTTTCTATTTTCTCTCTCGGTCAACCCCTGCTGTTTTTCATGAACGCTGTGACGTACACGGACACTTGGCGGAGCGGTGAAAGCTCACCTTTCGGTCCTGTCGCCCCTTTTCGGGTGCCGGATGCAACTTCGGATACTTGGCCGCGACTATTGGAGGAGAGTCGGCAATCCTTTGCTTATGTGCAGTTTATGTGCTATGGCTGAAGGCAATGGTGACTTTTGGTGATACTTTACGCAAAAGTATGAAATTTTCATCATATACCATTGCCGCGGTATGTTATTATTAGTTAAGTCAGGGAGGCTATGCGGGCTATGTATTTACCCACTATGTCGAATTCTATGTTTACCTCGGTGCCGGGCTCTATAGTGTGGAAATTGGTGTGCTCGAATGTGTACGGAATGATGGCTACCCTGAAACTGTCAGCTTCCGAATCACACACCGTGAGGCTTACTCCGTTTACTGTCACGCTCCCTTTTTCCACTGTCACATATCCTTTGGCTGCAAGTTCCGGAGAGGCTTTGTAGCGGAATTTGTAGTATCTGCTTCCTTCCACTTCCTCCACGCTCTCGCACACTGCGGTGCAGTCCACATGTCCCTGTACTATGTGGCCGTCAAGCCGCCCGTCTATCCTCATGCTGCGCTCAAGGTTTACAAGGCTTCCTTCACGCAGTGATCCGAGGTTGGAGCGAAGCAGTGTTTCCTGTATGGCTGTAACATCGTAAGTGCCGTCGCCGGGAAGCTTTACCACGGTGAGACATACTCCGTTATGTGCCACGGACTGGTCTATGCGCAGTTCGTCGGCCATTGCGCTTTTTATTGTGAATGTGACGTTGCCGTCATGATGCTTTACTGCTGCCACAAGGGCTGCTTCTTCTACTATTCCTGAAAACATGGCTGGATATGACGTTGTGTAATGTTGATTATAGAGGTAAAGGTACGCCAAATGCCGCCATGCAGGTCGGTGTAAGTGAACCCATGGCGGCTATTGTGCGTGGATATTGTAATGTAGTGAGGCTTTGACTTATTTTGCGGGTGCCGCAGGAGCAGGTGCGGGAGCCGGAGTGGCTGCGGGAGCTGCTGCGGGGCTGTTGAAGTCGTCGGCCTGTGTCTGCTCGGTGGCAGGGGCGCTTACACGTGAGCCACCGGGAAGCGACGAGGGCATGAAGAATACCGACAGAATAGCGAGCACGGCTATTGCGCAGGCCAAGGTCCAGGTCACTTTTTCGATGAAGCTGTTGGTGCGGCGAACACCCATTATCTGGTTGGATCCGGCAAATGAGGACGAGAGGCCGCCCCCCTTGGATTTCTGGATGAGCACTACGCCGATAAGCAACACTGCGGCAAGAAGAGTCAGAACGATGATGAGTACGTACATTTTCTTGTTTTAGATATTTTATTTTTGTTTATTTTTCGGGTTTTACCGGTTTGCTGTTTTTAGCTTTGGCCTGCTCTATGAGCATCAGTTTCTGCAAGAAACGCAATTGGTCTGCAAAGTAAACACTTTTTTCCGGAAAATTCAAGCTCAGGCTATGAATAATTTCGTATGCCTTGCTGTAACGTCCGCGCCGGATATAGATTTTTGCTAATGATTCGCTTAGCAGCGAACCTCCTGAGGGTTGCGGATCGCTGTCATCTTTGGGCTCCTCAGCCGGATATGCCACAGCTTCAGTTCCTTGTGCCGTACGCCCGGGAGTTTCGTCGGGATGTGACGCGAGGAAACGGTTTATAAGGTCGTCCTGTGACCCTTCCGGAGCTTCCGTAGCGGTAATTACGGAGGCCTGCTGTTCGAGCACTTGCGAATAGTCGGGAGTGGGATTGAATATAAGTTTTTCGAGCAATGCCATTTCCTTGTCATTGCTGTCAGCTCCGCTGCCGTAGGTTTCTATGAATGTGTCTATGGCGTCCTCGGTGGTCATTGACGGATCGTTTTCCGGAGGATAGAAATGCCGTTCGTCCGTGGTGGGACGGCTGTCGGGATCAAGTGCGTCTGCCATGGTCAGTGCCTCGGTGGGATTATCTCCTTTTATGGCGCATGGAAGTGAAAAGTAGGGAAAACGGCTGCGCAGTTCCTCTATCACGTCCGGTTCAAGCTCGTTGAGCTTGCCGGAGGCCGCGGCGTCGAGAAACTTGTTCAGTGCATCCATTTTTCAGTATTGAGGTGTAATGTCTCGGCGTCACCAGTTGCCGAGCGTGGCGTTGAATATAAGGTCTACAAGTTCTTTGGATATTTCCTGACATAGCTGGTCCTGTACGTCCGACAGCATTTCGGATGCGTCGAAATCGCGGTAGGCGCTGAATGTCTGGTCCACGCTGTTGGACTCCTGACGGGTATCGGTATATTTCACTCTCACTTGTATCGTAAGGCGTGTTTTCGACGCATAGGCATTCTCGGTCACAGCCTGTGGTGAGAGTGAATAACCCGTAATCTCACCTTCTATCCTGAGGTCGGCGGCGCCGTCGGTGGTCTGTAGGCGGGTGTTTCGGGTTATATAGTCAAGGAGTTCATTCTCAAATGTTTGTTGGAGCGGCGGATACACGAGAGCTGCGCGGATCGGGAAATTGGACACATGCACGGTCTTGTACACGGAATAGTCCAATGCGGCCCCGTTGAATTTATAGCTCACGGAACAGGCGGCAGCTATTGCGGCTATGGCTATTGCTGCGGTCCATATTGTCAGTTTACGTAAGAGTGAATGCATTTCACCTGCAAAGATACGGATTTATCAGATTGATGCGGCTACCGGGGCGAAGAAAATCAGGTAGAACATGGCTGCATTTGTGGCTGCCATTACGGCTGCCATGAGCCATGCTACCGTGGGGCGTTCGCTGTAGCTTGCCCATGCCGCCCAGCCGGCTATAGCCAAGGCTGCCGGATAGAGGCATACCATTGTGCGGAAACCGCTGTAAGTGGCCACCGCTTCGCTGGCCAGCATGGCCGGAAGGGAGAATGCCGGCAGGATAAGAATCATTATTATGATTGAGAACCACCAGGGGGCGGCAACGCGGTGTCTCATTTCTTGCCCCCTTTCTTTTCGCGCATATAGGCTTCTACCGTGATCCCGATGCCGCGTTTCAGGTCAAACCGCGGAGCAAAGCCGAAATCACGCACTGCGCCGCTTATGTCACATGACCAGTTGCGTTGCTTCATGATGCGGAATTTGTCGCGGTTGAGAGTGGAGGCCTGCATCCGGGCCACACCTATCTTCTCCATAACTACCGAAGCGCAGTAAGTGATCCACAGCGGTAGCCTTACAGGTATGACGATGCGTTTGCCGAGCGCGTGGGCCACGAGCTTGCGGAACTGTGCCTGCGACACTGTCTCAGGATACGAGATTATGTATTTGCGCCCCACAGGTGCCTTGTCGAGCGCCTGAAACATGGCGTCCACAAGATCCTCAACATAGATGAATGTGAGTTCCTGCCGCCGGAATCCCACCCCGAAATCCCATCCTGAGTCAATGGCTTTCACCATCATAAGGTAGTCGCGCTCGTGGGGGCCGTAGACCCCTGTGGGACGGAATATTATCCAGGGGAAGCCGCTTATGGACTGTAAGTGGGTCTCTGCCTTGATTTTTGATACTCCATAGCGGGTGTCGGGCATCGGTAGCTTGTCGTCCGTGAGAGGTGTATATCCTTTTTCATCTCCGGGTCCGAGCGCCGAGAGCGAACTCATGTAGAGAAACTTATCGGGTATGCGTCCAGATGCGGCGAGAGCATCGGTGAAGTTGCGCAGATAGATGTAGTTGATGCGGTTGAAATCAGCGAAGTTCACGCATTTGGTGGCGCCGAGATTGTAGATTATGTAGCGCCATCTGCCTGCGGAGGGAGAAGCTTCCGATAATGTGCGTGCCATTGCCTGGGGGTCATCGTAATCCATCACGAGAAAATGAAGCGACGGATCGTCGAGATAGCGCCTTGAGGTGGTTTCCCTTACTGCCACCCATGTCTCGTAGCCTTGTTGCAGGGCTTTGCGGGCTATGAATCCTCCTATGAATCCTCCGGCGCCCACTATGAGCACCGCATCGTTATGTTTATTTTTGTCGGTATTTTCCATTTCTGTTCAGGAATTGATTATGACGGCGAGTGTTACCGTTTCGCCGGAAACATCGGGTATGTGATGTATCTCCATATCTTCCGGCAGGTCAGGCGGCAATGGCAACGGAAGAAGTGATGGCGCCGGATTGCGGGCGGCAGAGCTGAGCGCCTTGTACAGGGCTTCTTTGATGGTCCATGCTTTCAGAAGCAGTTCCGGTGTTGACCATCCGTCAATCTGCTCCGGTGTCAGGAAGCGAGGTGCCACTTTCATCAGGTTGGGGCGCCACTCCTCCATGTCTATGCCTATGGCATGACAGCCGCCTATGGCCACAGCCACATGGTTCCGCGAGTGGCTTATTGATATGGGCAGTCCGGGATCATGTACGAGAAATGGCGCTCCGGAGCTGTTATGGCCTATTGCAGCATCCTTGCCGGTAAGCGCCTTTATTGTCCGGGCCACGGCCATGGACTCCCGTTGGCGCCGTGTGGTGCCCTCGTCAGGATCAATGGATTCTATTGCTATTGTTATGCCGTATGGGCCTTCGGTCAGTCTCATCTGTGGTCAAGGCGTGTGAGCGCATACATAAGGTCGCGGTTGAGGTATTCCATCACCGGAGCAAGTGAGTCGGCTGTGGCGGCTGAGAGTTGGGGAAGATACACGGCTCCTGTGGCCACTATGCCGGGACTTGTGGCGAGAAACTGCAATGGGGTCACTGTGCCGTGCAGGGTTTTCATGAGCTTTACGGCGAATCCGCCTTCCGAGGTGAACGAGATTATTTCCGACTCATTGCTTCCGGCGTTGAGTGCCATGCGCTCGCTCCGGTTCTCTATCACATCGGCGCATGTGGCCGGAGTTACGGGGGTGAATGTGCAGAACATCGTGGCCGCCCCCCCTGGATAAATCACATTAAGCCATATGGCATCCGAGCGGTGGGCGGTCACACTGTCCACCGCCGCTGCATTGACGAGCCATTTCACCGGAAGTCCGTCCACCTGACGGTAAATGGTGTCGGGAGCTTCGATGCGTGGATTGCCTTTGGGCCGCGGTACAGCTACATCGCCGCTCCCCGAGCAGGAAGCGGCGAATATGGCGGCAAGCCCTGTCAATAGGGCTGCAATAATAATTCTGTCAGCAAATATGCGCCACATCAGTCGCGGTTGCCGAAGAATCGGAGCAGATATATGAACAGGTTGATGAAGTCAAGATAAAGTGTCAGGGCGCCGATTGTGGAGAGGCGTGACACTCCCGACTGCGGCATCTGCTGTGCCATGGTCTTGATCTGCTGGGTGTCCCAGGCCGTGAGACCGATGAATATCAGCACACCTGCAATCGATATTATCCAGTCAAATGTGTCGCTACGCAGGAAGATATTGACAATGACACAGATTATCAGGCCGAACAGGGCCATCATGAGGAATGTGCCTATACGGGTAAGATCCTGCGATGTGAAATAGCCGTAGACGCTCATGGCAGCGAATGTGCCGGCGGTTATGAAGAAAGTCTTGGCTATCGAAGCGCCGGTGTAGACTAAGAATATAGGGGCCAGAGCCAAGCCGTTGACGGCTGCGAACACGAAGAACAGGATCAGGGCCACCGGCGAGGAGATGCGTTTTGTGGCACCCGATACTCCGAACACTATGAGCAGTTCCACCCCGAAGAGCAGCCACATCACCCATTGGTTGTTGATTATGAATCCTATGTAGGCAGCCGATGACGCGCACCACATTGATATGAATGCGGTTACAAGCAGCCCGAGGAACATTTTGAAATATACGCTTTTCATCACGCTCGACACCGATACCTCGGCACCGTGTGACATTCCGTATCCGTAATTGTCAGTGTAGTTGTTCATTGTTGTTGATTTAAAAAACAGCTTGTTTGAATATTGGTTACATACGTTCCGGCACCCGGATTCCGAGAAGTCCGAGAGCCGATGAGATCACTTTGGCGGTGCAGCGGCATATGACAAGCCGCAGCGATCTCAGTGCCGGATCCTCTTCGCGGAGAATGGGGCAGTCATGATAGAAACGGTTATAGGCCGATGCAAGTTCATACGCGTAGTTAGCTATAAGGGCCGGCGAGAGCGAGCGTCCAGCTTCGGCCACAGTGTCGGGGTAGTCGGCCAGAAGCTGTATGATAGCTGTTTCGCGTTCTCCGGGATTCACTGATCCGAAATCCACCATGGGAAGCGCGTCGGCTTCGGCACGGCGCAGCACAGAGCGGATGCGGGCATATGTATACTGTATGAACGGGCCTGTATTGCCATTGAAGTCAATGGATTCCTTGGGGTTGAAAGTCATGTTCTTGCGGGGGTCGACCTTGAGCAGGAAATATTTCAGAGCCCCAAGACCAACAATCTCCGCAATCTCTGCAGCTTCCTCCGGAGGACAGTCAGTCAGTGTCTTCACCCGTTCGGCCGATACGGAGGCGGCATTGGCCACCATGTCGGCTATCAGGTCGTCGGCATCCACCACTGTGCCCTCGCGGCTCTTCATTTTGCCTTCAGGCAATTCCACCATGCCATAGGAGAAATGCACCAGATCCTTGCCCCACTTGAAGCCGAGGCGGTCAAGCAGAATGGAAAGCACCTGGAAATGGTAGTTCTGCTCGTTGCCTACCACATATATCATGCGGTCGATGGGATAATCCTGATAGCGGAGTTTGGCTGTGCCTATGTCCTGGGTCATATACACCGATGTGCCGTCGCTGCGGAGCAGGAGCTTGCGGTCAAGTCCCTCGGAGGTCAGATCGGCCCATACCGATCCGTCGGGCATTTTCTCCATGAGCCCTTTTTCGAGCCCTTCGAGCACTTTGGCTTTTCCCTCAAGATAGGTGTCGCTCTCGTAATATATCTTGTCGAAATCCACCCCCATGCGGCGGTAGGTTTCATCGAATCCGGCATATACCCACTCGTTCATCATGGCCCACAGTGAGCGCACTGTCTCGTCGCCGCCCTCCCAGCGACGGAGCATGTCGCGCGCTTCGGCCATCAGTCCGGAGCGGTTTTTAGCCTCGTCTTCATCCACTCCGTCGCGCTCCATGATCTCTTTTACTTCGGCTTTGAAATGTTTGTCGAAGAGCACATAGAAGTCACCTATCAGGTGGTCGCCTTTCTTGCCGGAGCTTTCAGGTGTCACGCCGTCGCCCCACTTCTGCCATGCCAGCATGGATTTGCATATGTGTATGCCACGGTCATTGACTATGTTTGTCTTCACAACGCGGTTGCCGCATGCCTTCAATATTTCGGCCACGCTGAAACCGAGCAGATTGTTGCGCACATGGCCCAGATGCAGCGGCTTGTTGGTATTGGGTGACGAATATTCCACCATTACGAGCGGCGATTCGTCAGTGACGGGTCTGAATCCGTAATGGGGATCTGTGTCGATATGGTTAAGGACAGTGTTCCAGAATGACGGTTCGATCACTATGTTGAGGAACCCTTTCACCACATTGAAGCGGCTTACAGCGGGTTCGATGTCAACCAATTTGTCGCCTATCTCCGTTGCCACGGCCTCAGGTGATTTCCGGGCGGCTTTCACCCACGGAAACACCACAATGGTGAGGTTGCCTTCAAATTCTTTCTTGGTAGATTGCGGCACTATGGTGGCCGGATCCACATCAAGCCCGTAGAGTTCCTTGAGGGCCTTTGCGGTGCCGGCTGCTATCAATGAGTCTATTAACATGTCTTTGAATCTTGATGGTTACGATGTTTGTATATGGTGAATGCGTGGTTGTCAATGTTTAAGCTCTACCCGTTTTGTAGGTGGCTGCTGCTGGTTGCGGCGATCTGTGGCATCCACAACCTCGCGGGCCAAATGCCTGTAGGCCATGCCTACGGCGTTGTCAGCCAATGCCGCAGGCTCGCCGCGGTCGCCGTCGTCGCATACCTGTTCGGCGATAGGCAACTGGGCCAGCAACGGCACGTTGAGTTCTTCGGCAAGCTTCACGCCCCCCTCACGGCCGAATATGTAATATTTTTCGTCAGGGTGTTTCTCGGGGCTGAACCATGCCATGTTTTCGACAAGGCCGAGTATAGGCACATTCACTTTGTCGCCTGTGAACATGGATATCCCTTTGCGCGCATCGGCAAGGGCTACCTGCTGCGGGGTGGTGACAATCACCACCCCAGTAATGGCAAGTGTCTGCACCAGGGTCAGGTGTATGTCGCTTGTGCCGGGAGGCATGTCAATGAGGAAATAGTCCAGATCACCCCAGTCGGCATCGTTTATAAGCTGTTTCAGGGCGTTTGAAGCCATGCTGCCGCGCCATAGCACCGCACTGTCGCGGTCCACAAGGAATCCTATCGACAGCAGTTTCACACCGTAGCGGTGGGCGGGAATTATGAGGTCGCGCCCGTCCACCTTGTGGATAAACAGCTGCTCGTCCTCTATGCCGAACATCTTGGGCATGGACGGGCCGAAAATGTCGGCGTCGAGAAGCCCTACCTTGTAGCCTTCGGCAGCAAGAGCCACTGCTAAGTTCGATGCTACAGTGGATTTTCCCACGCCCCCTTTGCCGGAGGCCACGCCGATTATGTTCTTAACCCCTTTCAGCGGTTTTTCCGCCGCTTCGGGAACCATGTGCCGGCTTTTGGTGTTTACAGTGACTTCCACCTCCGGGCTTATGTTGACATGAATCGCACTTTCGGCAGCTTTGACAAGTGATTTCATGAACGGGTCGGTGGGACGGTCGAATATAAGTGAGAAACTCACCTTGTTGCCGTCTATGCGTATGTCGTCCTCCACCATTCCGAGCTTTACTATGTTCTCTCCGTTGCCGGGATAGCGCACATTTTTCAGTGCGTCGAGTATGAGGTTGGGGTATAAGGTCTGCATTGAGGTATATCGCTTATATGTTGTTTATAGATTCAGGGAAATGATGGCCGGTCACGTGCGCAGTCCTTCTTTTTCAAGAGTGCCGCGCGAAAAGGAGCGGTAGGTGTCATGTTCTATCTCCACATCGGGCTCTGTGAGCGGCGATGGTTCGGGCCAAAGCCGGAAACTTACATATTTTATAGTAAGTCCGCGTTGCAGCCATTGCTGTTCGTAATAGGTTCGTATGCCGAGTATCTCACCCTCGCGTGGTCCGTTGCGGTATATGTCGCTGTCGGCCGTGACAGGTACTATTCCGTTGGCTGCGAGCATGGCGGTGGTGTATGTGTACAGAAACGGAGAGTCAGTTTTGAGATTTACTGTTCCCCCCGGAGTGAGTATTTTTCGGTAAAGTTCCATAAACCTCGTTCCGGTCAGGCGCTTACGCTCTTTCTTCATCTGAGGGTCAGGGAATGTGATCCATAGTTCGCTTAGCTCGCCGGGCGCGAATATGCGGTCAATCAGCTCTATGGAGGTCCTGACAAAAGCCACGTTCTGCAATTTCTCGGCCACTGCCTGACGGGCGCCGCTCCACATGCGGGCACCTTTTATGTCTATGCCTATATAATTGACTTCGGGATTGCGTCGTGCCAGCTCCACGGTGTACTCACCTTTGCCGCACCCTAATTCCACTACTATGGGACGGGTGTTGTGGAAAAAACTGTCATTCCACTTTCCCCGCAATGGAAATTCACCTGCCTGTAATACGGAGAAAGGATATTGCAGAACAATATCCATCTCCTCCATTTCCCGGAATTTTTTCAGTTTGTTTTTTCCCATTCGTCAGATTTTGGTGTTCGGCATGTCAGCGGGCAAGTTTGAATGTTACCGAGCTGCCTGATTCAAGGACTACTGTCACTATATATATGCGGGCGGTGCGGTCGGATGTATCCATAACCGCACGGTCGCTTCCGGGATTCATGCGCAGAAGTTCCATGCCCGAGGCGTCATGAAGTGTGACAGTGTCAATTGTCTCGGGTGCGGTAATGATCAGGTCGGTGCCGGCAAAACGGGCTTTGACCCCTTTGGTAGGGTCGCTTTCAGGAACGGTTACGTCCTCTATGCCCGACATGAATATTATGTGGAATTCCTGCCACTGGGGTGCTGTCTCGAATTTTTCGGCCATGCCTTGTCCTACAATAAGGTCAACTTGTGGTTGCTGTACACCTTCCCATACATCTGCACCGGTCTCAGGCACTTCGGTAATGCCGATGACGTTGAGCCTTTCCAGCGAAGTCCATCCCTCCATGGCATGGTCGCCGATTGATTGCAAAGCATCCGGTAGTGTGAAAGTGGTGGCGTGGTCAAGGCCCATCAGGGCATATTCACCTATGGCGGTCACTCCTGAATGGACAATCGATGTGGTGTCTACATTATTGTTCCCTTTGAACAAATATGGCGCCAATTCTTTGCATGAAGCCGGGAAATTGATCGACACAAGGGCTGTGTCATCGAAGAATGCGGCCGTTCCGATGGTTTTCACACACTCCGGCATAATGACTGTAGCCAAAGATCCGCACTGTGCGAAGCTGCGGGCACCTATGTTTTCAAGCCTCGGACACCCCGACATGTCGGCTTGCTGTATGCCCGACAGTTCAAAAGCGGAGTTGCCGATGCTGGCAAGCGATGTGCCGAATGTGAATGAGGACAGGGCCGTACAACCTCTGAAAGCGCTTTCGCCTATGGAAGAGAAGCCTCCCGACGGCTGGTTCACCTTTTCAAGCGATGTACACATCTCGAATGTGTGGTCAGGCAGTTCAGCTATCTGCAATGTGGCTGTGGTAAGAGACGCACAGCTTGCGAACACACGGTCACCCATCACGGTCACGGCAGCTGGCACTGTAACGGTTTTAAGTTTAGTACAGCTGTTGAATGCTCCGCTTTCTATGGTGGTTACCCCTGCGGGAATGCTTAGGTTCTCTATGGGAGTCGAGGATAGCGCTCCTTCACCTATGGTTGTGAGCGATGACGGTAGTTTTATCTCCGTGAGCTTTGACCCGGCAAGGGAGTATGCCGGAAGTGTGTTGGCTGCAAAATCCGTTCGTCCTGACCGGAGGGGGGTCCCTGAGTAAGCGGAAATGGATGCTTTGGAAAGGTCCAGTTTGGCAAGCGACTGCATTTCATTGCTTATGAACTGGAAATCGACCGCGTTCATAGGGCCTGTCACGCTGAGTTGTGTGGCTCCTGCAATTTCGCTTACGGACTCACTTAGAGTGCCGGGCTCGGTCAGAGTCACCGATTCGGCAAGCACAGAAGCCCAGGGCAATGTGAGGGAGAGCAGAGTCAGGAGGAGAGTTTTGCTATGATTCATGCGTTTATTATTAAAATTTCGGTTATGAGGATAACGCCGATGGTCTGCTGTTTATTGCAGTAGAGCCAATGTGGCGGCTATGCGGCGCATGGCCTCGCGTATGTTGTCATCGGAGGTGGCATAGCTCAGGCGGATGTAGCCGGGAGCGCGGAACGCCGCTCCGTCCACTGTGGCCACATGTCCTTCTTCAAGCAGGAACATAGCCAGATCAGATGCATCCTTGATGATTCGGCCATTGTAGCTCTTGCCGAAGAAGCCCGAGACTTCCGGGAAAAGATAGAATGCTCCTTCGGGATAGTTGACTTTCATGCCGGGGATCTCTTTGGCAAGACTGACAACCAGGTCACGGCGGCGGCGGAAAGCCTCGCACATTTCTTTCACGCATTCCTGCGAACCGGTGTAAGCCGCCTCGGCTGCTTTCTGGGCTATTGACGACGGGCCGCTGGTGTATTGTCCCTGGAGCTTGGTCACAGCCTTGGCCACTTCTGCAGGGCCTGCCATAAACCCTCTGCGCC
>OGXX01002700.1_pt1 | contig 15702 bp, 7 predicted proteins | sample 1576301 | NCBI WGS metagenome assembly OGXX01 (sample SAMEA3541469, study PRJEB24748) | human gut metagenome | biome: human gut; feature: human-associated habitat; material: faeces | place: China | collected 2012
ATCTTCTTTAATTTTTATATTTTCTATTTTTTTTGCTTTTTAAAACGATACTTAATAAACCAACTAACGCAAATAGTAATATTGCCTTTTCAGTTGATCTGACAATGGACAAATTATCACCTGTATTGACAACTTCTATTTTCTTTTGTTCATCAGGAATACTTGTATTTGTGTTGGTCTGTTCCGTAGGAATAGAAATATCAGTGGAAGGTTCTTCGGGCGTAACAGGTAAAACAGGCTCTTGCTGTTGTTCAGGCAATCTTGGAAGGATAACCTTTTTAACATTGATAATTGTACCACATTTTTTGCAAAAGTCTGTTACAATATAAGAGCCTTCGGATGTAGTTGTAGGTTCAACATAATCTGATATTTTGCTGATAATAACTTTGTGATGTATAGCACCACAATAGATGCAGGTACATTTATCATCATAAGTACATTCTTCATTTCCCTCTGTTATTGTAGGAATACTAATTTTGTTTCCTTCTTTGTCTAATATAAATTCGTCACTTGCCTTATCAACTAATATTTGCTTTCCGTTTTCATCATTTTTATACCATTTTTCATTATCATTTTTACTATATCCATAATAATCAAGTTTAAGATTAGCTAAATCGTCCTCAGAAAGTCGATAGAGATCTTTTTCCGTTAAATATGAATAACATCCCTCATTCTTACAAGTACCGTATTTGTAGTGTGTATCGTCATAATTAGGTGCGTATGTATAAGTAAAGTTATGTTGATATTTTTTTCCTGATAATGATGGTAATTCCGTTGTTAATTCTGCATCACAATACTGTGGTTCACTTGGATTGTGATTTAATAAGAATTTATAAAATGCTACAATTGGAAATTTGTCATCTGTACAATTAAGTAAAATACCTGAAATTGATTTTACGAGTGGATAATCCGTAACAAAATCTCTTCCTTTTTCTTTATAATATTCATTGTACCAATATACACAGTCTTCAAAAGTAAGAGTGGTTAAATCTACTGGCGTATCATCTTTGAATTTACAATAATCAAAGATAAATGAATTTTGCCCCGAACCATTTATAAGAACATAATTTGGTTGAATACTATCTTTACATTGCCATTTTTTATACCCATCATTTAAACAAGTCGGTTCTTTGTATGAATACGAATAATTATGTTGATTATTAGCAATTTCTATTGGAAGTTCATCAGAAGATACTGTTACATTCGGTTTATTGAATATGACACCAAAGTTTTCAGCATTATTATAAGCATCATTTCCATAAATACCGTGTATAATTTCTCCACAATATTCACATATCATCGAAACAATTACACCCTCATCACTATGCGTTACTTTTTTGTTATACAATCCTGATCCACCATAAAATTGATAGTTAGTTACATTATCAACTAACTTTTCAGCCTTATAATAAACAAATTTATGCGAATTTTTATATGTAGTCAAATCTTTAAAAGCTTCTTTATATTGTTCAGAAGAAACTTCATCCGAAAGACTTTCACATATTTCGTTAAACATCTTTTGATAATCATCAGGATTGTCAAAACTGAGGTTAGATTTACATTTAAAAATCGGTTCGTTTGATATTGCAATTTCGCTTGTCATACCAAAATTATCGCCAATAATTAAGTAATATGTACCTTTATTCAAATATATTGGCTCATAGTCATTAAATATACTTACATCATTGAACTTGATTTTTTTACTATTGTCGTAAATATACTGATTAAATGTACTGTCATCACCATAAATATTTCTTAATGATTTTAACATATCATAATCTGAATTTGTTTTTAACAAGAAATAATAGTCAATTTTATCTTGTGGAATAACCTTATCATCAAGAATTCTTAATTTTAATGGACTGTAATTAGCCGAGTTAAACAATCTTTCAGTTTTGTTATAAAAATAGACAGGTGTATTGCTTTTGTTGATTTTTATTTTAATACAATTATAACGGCTTTTGTTCATTTGATAGTTGCTATCATAAAATGAAATTTCATCTCCTGAAAGAGTATATTGTTTATCCAAATTATCAATATTATAGCTATTATATGCTTTTTCTTTGCCACACACAGTACATACGGCTTTATGGTCTTTTATAACACAATTGTGATAATCTTCACCATTACATTCTGTTGCGAATACGGTTACAGGAATGCAAGTAAATATCATTATTATTGATAATATTGCACTTAATATTTTTTTACATTTATTCATTTTAACCCCTTCTTTCTATGCTTTTGTACTTGATACCAAGTCACTTAACATTGCTATATCATCCAGAACATCAATTGTTTTTAATTCTTCATTTGTGAGTTCTTCTATTTCTGGAGAAGGAATTTCCTCACAATTATCAAAACCCAATTCTTTCATAATTCCAACAACACTATTTATTTCCTCTTCCTTATTTCCATTATGTGAATAATAATATTGCTTCTGTTTCGGATTCCAAGAATCATACATCAATGGATAATATGGATGCTTCTTAATATCGTAAAGTTTACTATAAAATGCTCCGATATTAGTAATGAATAATACGCAGTTACCAAAACCGAGATTTTTAAGTTCTTCGATTGTTGCAAGCTCACGCCCAACAACATCCCAGTTATGTGAGCTGCTCCCCTGCCGAGAAAATGTCCTTCCTGAACTTCTTTTATACCAAGTCTTTTTACCCAGCAAGGTAACAAAATACTCCAATGTTTCCTCTGAAGTTCTAAAGTTTTGTAGAATGACATTTATAACTTAACGGTATTGGTAGACTATTAGTAAAGGGAGTGAATTGGCAATTTAATTGTGATAATGATTGAAGGAATATAGCAATACCACAATTAAGACCACGAACATAGGCAAGTTCTTCAACAAATAGTGGGATTTCGCCAAGCTGTGCAAACTCATCCATATACATATCGAAAGGTGTTGCCAAGACTCCACCACATCTTTCAGCATTATCGTCTATAATCTGGAAAATCTGAGTGTACATTATAGTAGCAATAAAATTAAATGTATTATCAGATGGTTTTGTTCTTATGAAATATGCAACTTTACCGTTCTTACTCTTTTTTGGTGTTCTACTATTAACAATTTTCAATTCCTCTTCATCAATAGGCATACCAATTCGATCAAGTTCCATATTATCTGTTGAAACAAGATCTTCGATTTCCTTGATATTGAAACAACCAAGTCTTGCTGTTGCCGTCATTACAATTGTACTCATCATCTTTTGTGAAGCTGATGCTACTTTAAAATGTTTCCATTGTTTTACTGCAATATGTTCTGAACCATATTCGTCTTCAAATCTATTAAATAACATATCAAGCATTGATTCACCTTTTTGGTTAGGCACAGCCAATCTTAACAATCGCATAACCGTTTTGAAGTTTTGTTGTAATGGCTCATCCTTATATTCTTCAAGTATATAATAAAATATTGCTTGTAAAAACAAAATCTCCGCCTTTTCCCAGAATGGATCTCCTGTCTGGTTTTGTATTTGCTCTGACTTTGTATTTGCCATTATAACATTTATAAGAATCATTACATCATCTTCTTTTAAATGTGACTCTTGTGCAGAGCTATCTCCTATTTTTTCAATATCATCATCTGATATTGTTTTATATACCTTACGAATATATAAGAACGGATTATAATGATTCGATTTTTCCTTATGTTCAAGGTTAAGTACACGGATGTCATACCCTTTTTGTTTTAGAGCATAACCACAATCACGCAGTAACTCTCCTTTAGGATCTGTTGCTACAAAAGAGCCTGTAGCATTTAATATATTAGGTTCAAGAAAAAACTTAGACTTACCTGTTCCCGGTCTTCCCACGATACAAATATGTCTATTCAAATGGCTTACTTTCATATTTTTGCTTATTTGTTCTGTAGAAGTAAGAATTATATTGTCTTCAATATTCTTTTCTTTTTTATTTTTTAAAGTGGAAGGAGATTGCCATTCAGCAGAACCGTATGTATTTTCTTGTATATTCTTCTTATAAGAAGTTCTATATGCTTCATATACCATCAATGAAAATAATGCAGCTACACCAGATATTCCTAAGTTTTTTTGAGTCAATGATAACGGCGTATTTAGTTTATATATGGTATCTAAAACATTATTGATTATTTCCAGTTCAAACCGTCCACCGTTTAACTCTATTTGTGTCATTATTCTAAGTGCTATATAAAATACAATAGCAAAAATAATTATAGGTATTAAAATTGAGCTTTTCTTTTCCCTCTTTATTTGCATTTACTCACATCCTTTCTTTAATCTGCATCAATATCCATTTCCATATCTTTTTCTTCGATTGCATCAGATACATCTGTAGAATCTTTTTTGTTATCTATTATCTTCTCTTCGTTAATAGTCTTTGTATCAGGAATAAAAATTCTCTTTTCCTGTTCATTTGAATAAATAAAATACTTTGACTCTTCATCCTCACTTTTTTCTGTAACAATTACACCTAAGCGCCTATCATTTTTGTCCGTACCTAATTCAATCTGGCAATTACTATCGAAATAGCTTTTTGCTTCACTATCATTATCAAATTTATATACTTCTTTTAAGTTATTTTTTATTTCACTTGATAAAGAGTCATATTCAATTTTAGCTGGAACTTTCTCAATATTATTAGCTTGAACAGCATTGCTAATCGCCTCGCCGCTCTGAGATTTCTCTGTCTGTTCAATTTCATTGATTTTAGTTTCAAGTTCAGCCAATTCTTTCTCACGGCGAATTTTGTCTAACTTTTCTTGGACTGGATTTCTTTTTTTTTGATAAGCCAACACCTCTTTTGCTTCATCTAATGTCATTCTTGCCACAAAATTTTTCTCATTATTTCCGTTAAGATTTATAACAAAGTCTTTACCTTTGAACATAGAAATATAATGTTCCATTGATGAACGAGGTAATATAATATCTTTAGTTTCTTTTTCCTCTTTTCTGGTAACATTATATATCTTTGTTTTATTATCTCTTTTTCCATACGATTGCAGTACACCTTTGTCAAGATGCCCTGCTTTCTGATACTGTTCAAGATTTTCCGAATGGATATAAACCCTTACCGTATCAGTCTTACCATCAATACTTTTATTTAATTCCACACCATAAGGAATGATATTATTATCTAAGTCCTTATAGATATTTGAATATTCTTCCATTGTTACAGTGTGAATCAAATAATCATCTTTAAAGTTGGATATATCGGTATTTCCTTCATTTACAAACTCTTTAGCCCACTCACCTAACTCCTCTGTATTTAAGTCTAATCCTTTTTCGATAGCTTTTTCGACAGCTTCTTTAGCTTCTGGATGTTCGTTGTAAAATTCTTCTTTAGTAATGCCGATTCGCTTACTTTTAATATCAGCAATTCTGTCCGCCATATAACCAACTTGTCGCTTATTAAAAATAAGATTATATCTTGCCCCTTCGTGTCTGTTGATTGCTTTCTCATATACTTCGTTCCATTTACCAATTTTTCTATTAGTAAATCCATTTAATATGTTAGGATATTTCGATTGAAATTTAGTATATGACTGTATTTTCCTGTTAGCTTTTGTTATGCTTTTCATTTTACTAACGGATTTTTTGTTGCCCAGTTCATCATCAACAATATAGTTGCCGTTTTCGTCCTTCTGATACCCTCTTTTGAATTCAGATGCAATAACAGCAACATCATCTTTCTGGCATTTTGCCATTGTTTCAACCATTTCTTCATAAGATAAGTTCGTTATCTTTTCAAGTTCTTTTGTCGGTCCATCATTCTGAACAGCTCTTATTCCTTCAAGGTGATTTTTGTAAAAGGAATTAAGTGCAGCTTTAACTCTTGGTGGAACAAACCTCATTATTATTCTTAATAATGTTTCAAGCGTGTGTTGTAAATTCCTTGAATAAGAATCGAAGTCTTGTTTTATCTGTACTTCTGCCATATTTAAGCACTCCTTTCTTCATTAGTCAGTTCTAAAGTCTGTTTATTATAATACATTCCTCTATAATTTTTCAGGAATTCGTTTCTTTCAAGCCTTTTTGCAAATTTTCTTGTTTGAAAATCTCCAGCATCACTAAGTTCATATAAGCTAATTGAATTTTTATGATTTACATTGTATTCAATAGCATTCTCACCAAATTTAAAATGACCGTTCTCTAAAAATATCGCTTGCTGCTTATCATTTGGTGTCAGAATATATATTCCTTTAGATGTTTTTAGAAACTCATTTCTTATTAAAGGAATATTTATTGAAATATTCTGCGATTGTTTCGTATTTTTTTCAATAGTAGATTCCTTTTCTACTTGTTTGCTCTTTTCCTGTTTCATATTAGGTGGTTCAATAAAGTTTTCTTTTGTTAATGTAATTTTTTCTGAACCATTATAGTTATTGAATACAACTAATGATTTAAAATAATATACTGGTTTCCCATAGTTTTTACTTTCTATATCTTTTACTTTTGTAAGAGCAATATATTCTGGACTGATTTTCTTTTTTTCCTCAGTTGTAATACTATCTGGAAAACAGTCATTGTATGGAACAAGAGCCATATATCCTAAATCAAATTGTTCCATTTTCCATCTTTCTCTGAGAACGCTGGACATTGGCTTAGACACTCTATCATAATCATCCTTTTCATTTGCAATAAAGAGTTTAGTATATAGCTCTGGATACTCTTCAAATTCTTTTCTTGCTTCTTTTTCAGGGAATGATTGCTCATATTGTTTCAATACTTGCTCTTTCTGAGTTTCTGTTAGGTAAACTCTAATTGGTGTTTTTAATTCATCATAAGTCCATACATTATTGAGCATTTCTTTAAATTTATTTAATAAACTGTTTTCCTCTTGAATTAAGTTTTTTTTATATGAGTCTGATTTTATAACATATTCGTTGATAAATGCTTCTACATCTAAATTTCTTCCATCCTCGCTACAGTATTTTTCATTGTTCATCCCTTCTAATATATCCGCATCAGTCAGATAACCTTTTTGGATGAATTTTACAAGCTCATTATTATTGTTAGCCATAGCAATATTAAGTATTTCTTTTTTTATCAACCGTGCAAATCTCATCCTCATTGCTTTTTCGATTCGATCATCCGTAATTTCAATCTTGACTTCCTGCGGATGAATAATACTCTCGTAATCCTCTCTTGCAATAGATGAATTAGTAAGCACATATTCTTTATATTTCAGTTCATCCAACGAACTTTTTATAAGTCCATCTCGTTTAATGCGTTTGTAATTATTAGCAACATTCTCAACGCTTAAATCCTTACCATCAAAATAATGGTATTTCATTAGGAATTCAAACCCTGTAATTTTAGTTGCAAATATATCTTCTTTTGTTTTACCGTTTTCGTTAAAATCTCCAAAGTCTTTTAATTTTGTTCCGAGCTTTCCAGTGTCATAAACACTTACATTTATCCCTTCTTCTAAAAGCTGCGGAACTATTTTCACCATAGCATTCTTACCAGCTTTATCAATGCTGGGATTATCAAGGCATATAACAACATCACAGTTGAGTTTTTTTATAAGTTCAATATGCTGTTCTGATAATGCAACACCCATTAAAGCTGTAACATTCTTCATTCCCATTTCATAGGCAGATATAACATCAAAATATCCCTCTACAATTACCAGCTCATTATTTTTTGCAAAAGTTTTTGCTTGATGATAATTGAAAAGTATTTTGCTTTTATGGAATATCTCATTTTCGCTTGTATTCAGGTATTTTGGCTTTCTATCATCCAGAACTCTTCCGCCGAAGCCAACTACTCTTCCATATTCGTCACATATTGGTACAAGTACACGATTTCTAAAAGTATTTTTTACCTCACCTGTATTCGTATCAATTTTCAATAATCCATCATCAATGAGCTGCTCTGTAGAACATCTTTTCTCATTTGTTAGATAGCGAATCATTCGATTGTTATATTCAACACCTATATTAAAGTTTCTGATTGTTGCTTCTGACAAATTCCTTGATTTTAAATATTCCCTACTCTGTGCTGCAAATGTATCATTTGATAGTAAAGAAGTTTTCGCTGCATTTGCTGCATCTTGCATTATATTTTTCAGTCTTGTACTTCTTGCCTCTTCTCTACTTATCTTTTTTTCACCCAGACTAAAGTATTCTCTGAATGATAATACTTCGATATTCAACCCCTGAATATCTATCGCCTTTTGGATTCTATCATAAAGACCTAATGTTCTACCATTGTTTTTAGCTTCGTAATCTTTAATGAAATTGATTGTGTACCAAGTTTGATTATCAACAAAGCAATGCACATACTTATCATTTCTTTCGGCAGACATAGACGGTTTTGAATCCTGATGAAAAGGACACAAACATTGTCTGCTATTATTAAATGATATTCCATAATAATTAAGTACCTGAGTAATAGAAGACTGTTGATCCACTTCTTGTGCTTTACTTCTTAGGTAGTCTGCATATTCTCTTTTTTTATGCTCATATTCCATTTGTCTTGTTTCTTGACTTGCCATAACATCAACCCTTTCATAAATATAAAAAAAGAAGCCACTTAATGTTTATTTTGGCTTCATTTACTTTTTTTCTAAATACTATATTAACTAATTACCATTACAATGTCAAGTAAAAAAAAGACAAGCATATTTCAGCTTGTCATAGTTTTTATATTTTGGCAAAATTGCCAACTGTTAATTTATATCTTCTTTAGTAACTTCATCATTTGTTAGATTCCGTGACAATACATCATTTATTTCATCTTTTGACATCTCAGAAATATTCTTACTGTCTTCTGGAGTATCTAACAATCTTACAACATTTTCAAAATTATCTTGATTGTTAAGGCGTTCATATATGTAATATAAATCGCTAATATCCTTTATATAACTTAATTTTGGTAATAATTCCTGTATTCTTTTGTTTTCAATTTCTATTTCTTCATTTTGTATTTGAATTTGAATAAAATCCTTATATTTTTCCTCTAACAAAGAAAAATCACAACACCTATTTGCAACTTTTGTTGGTAGTTCCTGATTTATTCTTTTATTATATAGTGTTTGGGCTTTTTCCCTTAATGCTTGACCGTATCTATTAAGCCACCTTAATTGATCTTTCAATAATTCTTTATATTGTTTTTCTGTAGTAGTCAGACTTATTGCATTAGTATCTACATAAGTATATTCTTTTTCAGGAATCGGAATCATATTATTAAAATTTATTGCCCCTAATTTACCACCATCTATTTTATAAAAGTCAATATTATTTTTCATTTTTAAATGTTTTTGTTTTGGAGAAGACAATGGTGCAAAATATTTTATGTCTTCTATTTCAAACAATACTCCAACAAAAGGTCTTAGTTCTTTTTCATTTGCATTATAACTAACTCTATAATCATACTGTCTTAAATAATCGCAATATCTACTATTTACTGTTACTAAATTATATGTATGTGGCATATCAATTACTCCTTCTATAAAATAATAAAGAGGACAATCTATCAAATAGAAAGTCCTCATCTTTTTCGACTCCCTCTTAATGGTGGGGAACACCGCTTTTTCAGGTAGCATTAACCACCTCTTATTAGTATATTCATTGTAGCATAAAATATTTATTTTTTCAAGTATTTTAAAAAATATTTTTGTATTATAAACTTTACTTTGTCACTACTGATTTAACTTTAGACCAAGAAGAATATACTTTTTTATTATTTGTAATTTTATATGTACGGATTCTTACATAATATTTTTTCTTTGATTTTAGTTTTTTTATTGTTGCTGTAGTTGTTTTTTGTTTTTTCACAACAACAGTTTTGGCATTTTTCTTAAGCTTCTTATCTGTTGCTGCCTGAATCTGATAGCCCTTTATACCACTTACCTTTTTCCAATTTACAACAATAGCTTTTTTGCTCTTTTTCAGCTTTTTTATTGAAGTATTTTTCGGTTTAGTATTAGCAACTTTTTTATAAGAAGTTTTCTCTATGCTTTCATAAGTTCTTTGCTCTTTTGTAGTAGAAGGCTTAGTGGTTGCTGCTATAGTAATATTGTTTTTTGAAGAAGTTTGAGGTTCTTCCAACTTTTTAGTATAATCTGTTTTATATGAATAATGACAGTTGTTACATTCATATATCGAATAGCCCTCGTTTACAGATGTTGCAGGAATCACAACTTTATTATAATGATGCTCTGTTTTGTCAATATTTTCAGTTCTTGTTGCTCCACAGCTCGTACAAGTGTATGTTTTTATTCCTGTAGATATACAAGTCGGCGCCGTTGTTATTTTCCCTGCATCCCAAGTATGTGTATGAACTGTTGTTTCAGATGCACTTGTATTTGATGTATCAGTTAAGGATACTTTGGTACTTTCATCCTCTTTTTTGGATGTTGTTTCCGTACTGTTACTCTCTATTGTTGTAGTAACCATTTGAGGAAAAACATAATCACAATATCTACAAACATAGTCTGAGCCATTATTTATTTTAATACACTCCTGATTCATAGTTTTATATCCACATCTCGTGCAATGCTGATAGTGTGTACCATCACCATTCGATATATATTCGTAAATATGACCGATAGCATATTCTGTAATATATTGATATGAATATCCACAATATTTACAAGTGTATTTTGTATAGCCATCTTCTGTACAAGTTGCCTGATTCGTTTCACAATCATAATCGTGTTCGATTTTATCAACATTTTCATTTTTTGTTGCTCCGCAGCTCGTACAAGTATATGTTTTTATTCCTGTAGTCGTACAAGTCGGGGCAGTTGTTATTTTTCCTGCATCCCAAGTATGTGTATGTGTTGTCGTATCATTTTCTGAGGTTTCAACATTTTCATAATTAGTTTTACAATACGCACACACATAATATTCTCCATTGTACTGTAATGAACAATTTTCTGTATATTTAATTCCACAATTATTAGTGCATATTACTGTATGTGTTTTATCACCATTAGATGTGTAAGAATATTTATGCCCTATTGCCGATTGATAATCACTTTTGTATGTATCATTACAACGAGCGCATACATATTTTGTATAGCCACTTTGAGTACAAGTAGGTTTTATAACTGTTTTATTGTAGTTATGTCCAAGAGCTGGTATAGTTGATGTCTTTGTTGCTTTACAACTTGTGCAAGTATATGTTTTTATTCCTGTTGATGTACAAGTTGCTTTTTTAGTGACTTTTCCAGAGTTCCAAGTATGCTTATGTGTTGTCGTATCACTGTCTTCATTATATTTAAAATTGCCTGTCCATTTACCACAATAACTGCAAGACCAACATTCGTAACCGTATGGTGACTTCTTATGATATTCTTCAAATGTAATTATACCATTTTGGTATTGTTCAAAATAGCTAATATCAACTTTATCCCAGTATGCGTCAACTTCATCTTTACTATTAAACCATCTTCCCATATTACCGCATTTTATGCTATGATTGTTATTGTTTGTACAATGCACTTGTGATGTTGTAGTAGCAGCACTAATAGGAGTGACTGCTGTTATAGTAATAAATACACTCACTATTATAGATAACATCATTTGACATATTTTTCTCATAGTTATCACCTCTTTAAAGAGCCAAACAAGGAAGAGCTTTATTAACCCTTCCTTGTTTCCTGTTTAGGGCTAATTACCCTTTATATTTCTTTTTAATGATAATCATTATCGCAATAAATACTACTGCAATAGCAGCCATTGTTAAGTACATAAGTACAGATTTTGAGTCACCAGTGAATACAGATGGTAGTAATGAGTTTTGATATACAATAGAATAGACTTCATTTTCTTTTGTAAGCTCTTTTCCATTTGCAAAAACACCTTTATCATTTATTTCAATTTTAACAACCTCATCAGATAACATATATCCCTTTGGTGCTTTTGTTTCCTTAATGTAATAAGTACCGTATCTTAAATCGCTGAATAAAGCAGTACCATCATCTGTATTGGCGTTTACAGTTATGATTTCGTTCTTGCACTCTGGATCAGAATATAAAGTAAATTCAAACTTCCTACTAATGATATTTTCACCAGTTACGCTATCAACTTTATTAACTAATACAGATGATAAAATAGGTGAATCATTCATTACAACTTTTTGAATAGCTTTATCACTTGTAACAACAAAAACAATTGAGTTTGCTATTTCATAACCATATGGTGCAGTCTTTTCTGTGAGAGTATATTTATGACCTTCTACAAGTCCGTTTGCGTAATGAGCCGTATCTGTTGATGTCCAACTATCAATTACATTACCGCTTTCGTCAGTAATAGTAAGCTCTGCTCCAACTACTTCCTTTTCTCCAGTAATGTCAGTCTTGCTTATCTGAACTTGCTTATCAACCATTGTTACATTGATAACTACGCCATCATCTGAAATGTAAATATGATGTTGTGTAGCATCTACTGCATATCCTGTTGGCGCTGCAATTTCTTTTACAACCCATTCACCGTAAGGTATATTGTTGAATGAAAATGCTCCATCCTTGTCAGTTTTTGTTGTAACAATAGCAGTTTTTTCAGTAAATTCTGTAGTATCTATTTTAAAAATACCAATAGTTGCACCTTCGAGCTTATCATTGTCTTTATTTGTCTTAACACCTTCAACTTTGCCTCGTTTTAGTGTATTTTCGATTTTTTCATTACCATTAACATCTATTGCAATGACTTTTGTGTTCTGTCCTGCGTAATCGGTGTTAAATTGATAATGCTTATTTGATAAAATATAATGTTCATCAGTTGCAATTTCTTTAGCATACCACTTATAACCAATTGGCAAATCACAATCAAATGTAAGTTTACCATTTTCATCACAATTAGCAAATGTGACTAAAGAATCTTTTGGAATACTTGTTCCATCAGCAGCCTTTACATCCTCATCTGCAAAAATACCAAATTGTACAGATGTAATTTCTTTATTATTACCAATTCCATATGTTTCATCTTGTTCCATTGCTTTATTCAATGATACTGAAACCTTCTGGCGTTCGTTATAAACTGAAAGAGCTGTACTTGTTACCTTAATATTCTGTCCTGCATAAGTAAGTTCAACATTGTGCTTATCCTTATTAAGAACGAATTTAAGAGGAGCTGTTTTTTCAACAATAGTATATTTGCCAAGATATAATTCTTTCGATTTTGCTATACCTTTATCGCCTGTAGTTATTGTATCCACAAGCTCACCCTTTTCTGCTCTAACTGTACCATCTGGTGTTGTGATGTCTTCGGCAGCATAAATTTCATATACAGCATCTTTTAAATTGCCATTTTCATAAATAGGCATATAAGTATTAAAGTTTAACTTTTCATTTGTTGATGAATTAACAGATGAGAATACTTCGCCTGTTTTGGTAATTTCGATTATACCTTTTTGTGCTATATCCTTAGCCTTAACTTTAACAACTGTTACACCTGTATCCGTTGAAGAGCTTTCCTGATTTATGCTAAATGCTATAGGAGTGCTATCAAGTACATATCCATAAGGTGCTTGTACCTCTACAAGTTTATAATCACCATATTCTAACTTTTCTGGAGTAATTAAATATCCTTCTGAATTAGTATAAAATGTATGAATAGTAGTAACTTGTGGATATGTATATTTCATTGAAATTCTATGATCGTCTGCATCATAAATTTCAAAAGCTGCACCAGCGTATGGAATCTGTTTATTTGTTTCCTTGTCGAGTTTTACTACCTTTAAGTACGAGCTAAAATTAGCATTATTGATTAAGAACTTATAAGTAACATTATCTGATTGAATAAATACATCAAAATCAGTAATTTTCTCTCTGCCATCCCAGCCCTTAGTCTGATGTACTGTATAAACACCATACGGCAAGAGTTTTGAAGATGCAAAACCATCTTCATCACAAATAATTGTATCTCTTTCGTCTGGATCAGCATTTACAAAAGAACCTGATGACTTCAAGTAAAGTTGAAATTCTGCTCCCTTTTCTGGTGTTTCGATTTTCGTACTACCATCATCCGTGTGCTTAATGATAGATACTTTACCTTTTTTTACTTGTTCCTTTACGGTATTTGAAGTCCAGTTATATTCAACTGTATAAAGCTGAGGGTCTGCTCCTACTGGATATACCGTTTTATCAAGAAGATAGCCTTCTGATGGTTGGATTTCTTTAAGAGTCCAATTTGTGTCACAAACAAAATAATCAGTAGTAAATGTGCCATCATTTTGTGTTGTATATTGAGCTACAAGTGTATCACCGTGATATAAGCCATAAATTGCTCCACCAAGTTTTGCATCACCCTGAGGATGTGTTTTCTCAATATCTTGTTTATTTACACTTACTCTAAATTTCTTTAAAACATTTGAAAATGTTACTGTTGCTGTTTTGTTTCCACCTTCAACTGTTACTGTTTGCGAATTTTGTGGTACATATTTATTTATGCTCTCTTCCGTTACAGTATATATGCCGGGATTGATGCCTTCGATTTTCCATTCCCCATTACTATCTGTTGCAATTGTTCTATTAAAACCATTTGCTCCAGTAACAGTAAAATTGATTCCACCTACTTGACCATCTTCTGATGTTTTCTTCAATTGAAGATTACCAATAGGTTGAACATTACCGTTAATATCAAATCCGACTGGATCATAATATGCAGAATACAAAAGTTTCTGTGTGCCGCCCTCTTTAGGATTATACATTAAACAATCATTTCCATTACCAGTGATTGTTTTCTTATATTTTCTTTGACGAATAGCAAAAGATGTATTAGTACAAGTTTTATCTACCGTAATTACTATATTATTGGAATTATTTGAATGACTAATAGTTACTCCACTTGTATCTTTATTGGTAAATTCAGGATAATCCTTAAACACTCCATTAGTATCAGTAATGGTAAGCTTTTCTCCTGCTTTAATAGTTCCTATATTAGTACCATTAAATGAGGGCCTTTTTTCGATATTTTTCATATTTTGTTCAGCTTGCTTTATCCAATTATTATACCCAGTATCGGAAAAAGACCAAGATGTATTACTTCCCATTACAGCCCATACTTTCTTTTGGCAATAAGCCATATCAAGCCAATCTATATCGTTTCCGTGTTCCATATAGTAACCAGCAAATATCCATTGAGCAGCCGATAACACTTTTGAATCGCTTGGTTTTCCTTTTGTTCCTAAAGAAGAACTACTCGGAGATGTTTTTCCATATTCAATACAAAATAGTGGATATGTTTCACCACCTACGGTTGTTGTATGAAGTTCGTGTCCATAATGGGTTTCTTTCTTTACACTAATTGTTGAATTATTATCTTTTTCGCCTAAGTTCATATTTAATGACGCAGCAAAAACATTTAATGGAATAGTTGTTGCAATCATCAGTATTGTTAAAACTATTGCTAATATTTTTTTCAATAATTGGTTATTCTTTTTTACTTCCATAATTTTATCCTTTCTTAATTTATTTTCAATTTTCCTTTAATTACTCTATATACTATGTTTTCTCCTTTCTCTGCATACAAAAAAGAAGCCAAGTTTCCTTAACTTCTTTTCACTTTTACAAATACTATATTAACTAATTATCTATATTATGTCAAGTCATAATTTTAATTATATTTAAAATTACCTGTCCACTTGCCACAATAACTACAAGACCAACATTCGTAGCCATACGGAGATTTCTTATGATACTCCTCAAATGTAATTATACCATTTTGGTATTGTTCAAAATAGCTAATATCAACTTTAT
>OGXX01002705.1_pt1 | contig 15681 bp, 9 predicted proteins | sample 1576301 | NCBI WGS metagenome assembly OGXX01 (sample SAMEA3541469, study PRJEB24748) | human gut metagenome | biome: human gut; feature: human-associated habitat; material: faeces | place: China | collected 2012
GGAGCACCTCAAAAACACCATCATACACTAAATCAGTAAGTTGGCAGCATCACCGTCGATGCGAAACTTTTTACCGGGAAGTATTCATCTTTGCGTTATTTCCGAGTTTACAGAGTGGATATCCCATGAAATTATGTTGTTACAAAGCATGGGGGTGACTGTATGAATAGTCAAAATGCTTTAAGTAATATGAGGCTTGCTGTGAGAGGGGATATATCCGGTAACTCTACATTGGTTCTTAAAAAGATTAGATTCTACAATTGTGCCATTATTTATCTTCGCAATGCCCAATTACTTGTTAAAACGATAGATGGGGGGGTTATTAATATCCCACCTGAATCAATATGTTATATTGAGAAAAATACAGTCATTGATGTAACACTTAACGTGTTAGGTAAAGGCATGCCTTATGATATTTTTCATATAGATAATAATATATTAAGCTGTATCTGCAAAGTCATGGAACCATTGTTACTGAATCCCCATAAAATTGGCCCTATGCGAAGTAGAATTTTTAATTGCATGGCGGATAAGACAGATACAGAAATATTTAAAATGATAACAGAGGCAAATGTCCCAAATCATAGACTAATTTATAACATTACTTATTTGTTATCTAAAGTTGACGATATTGAATCTTTGGTTTGCTCATTATCTGTTTCAACAGACTCTACTTTCACAGAAAAATTAAAGTTAATAATAGAATCTGATCTGTCAAAATCATGGCGATTAGTTGATCTGGCAAATGTTTTACATATGTCTGAAGTCTCAATTCGGAAAAAACTTGAAAAAGAAAATAATAATTTTAACAATTTGATTTTGGATATTAGAATGCAACATGCAGCAAGATTGATAACTACCACTGAAAAACATATTAATAGTATATCTGATGAGGTTGGGTATGTTAGTACATCATATTTTATCCGTAATTTTAAAAGTTATTTTGGTATAACACCAAAACAGTTTTCATTGAAAGTGAAAAGGAAATCATAATATATATTGCATATATAATATAGGCAGAAGCAATTCTTACTGATTTTTAATCGTTTTCCGGTGAGGTGAAAATGATATGCATTTTTAATAAGTTGTACCCGTCCAGGACGAGTTCCTTTTCTATATATTAAGAATAATGTTATTTTTTTTACCAAAAATGATGCTGTTGTGCAGGGAATAGTCAGGGGATATTCCATAGAACTGAACGTTCATCCCCCAGAATGAGAAGTTGAACATGCCTCCATAGCGAATAGTGTTCCGGACTCGAATCGTTGAACGATATCCTGCAATTTGGAGCATGAGGTGTTTCTATCCTATGCAACAGAATCATCATTAATCCAGATGTAGGCCTGAAAAACAGGCCTGGCAATATCGATACCAACAATCCTGATCGTGTTCATGGGATGTTACTCTCGGATTAATGCAGTCAGTAAAAGTATGGCACTGACTGCATTAAGAAGGGACGTCCATCATATCCCGACGCAAACGCTCCCACCGACATCGCCATTGAGTCCTGCACCGTATCGGTGAACTTGTAACTATCCCGTATAATCATTCTATACACATTTATTGGCTTGATGAGTCAAATACTTCTTAATTTCGGAGAGAAGTGTGTCAGGTGATACGTTAACTCGCCATTATCTACATATTTAGAGAATTACTCAAATAATAACGAATTATTTACCCATGTGCTCAATTAATCTTCGAATATAAAAACATCCACATGTTGAAAACATTATTGTTTTCCAAAAAAATAAAAGAATACGATACAATAATGTTAACGCGCGGAATAAATGAAGAATTCCGCCGCATAATGATATAAAATAAAAAACAATAAATACAAAAACACTTAAACGTCATATGCTTTTGTTTATTTCATGATTTTATTTTTGTAGCTTTACCCTTCATTATGCAATGTGGGTATGGAGTCGTTTTTATATTCTAAATAACCTTTGGCGGCGCAATGCAATTTAATTAATGCAATGTAAATATGCTAAACACACTGCTATAAAATCTATAGTGTAGATGTATTTTTTACAGACGTGGGGGGATTTTTTAAACTGCAATTAATAAAGGTAATTGGAAGCTTTTTATTAATAAAGGCATAGTTATATTTGTTTGTATTATGTTATAAACGTTATGGAGTCTTACCCGTGAACAGAATATATTCACTTAAGTATTGTCACCTTACTCAAGGGCTTATAGCTGTATCAGAATTAGCATCCCGAGTATCCTCTAAAACCGGTCGAAAACTTCTCGCTATATTTATAGTCTCTGCCTTGTCTTATGGTGCGGCTGAATATGCCTGTGCAGCACAGATGGACACCCGAAATTTCTGGATCCGTGATTATCTTGATCTGGCACAGAATAAAGGTGCATTTCAGCCCGGAGCATACGGGGTAAAAACGCCATTAAAAAATGGGGGAGAATTCAGTTTTCCTGAAGTAACAATCCCTGATTTTTCTCCTGTATCCGCTAAAGGTGCAACAACTGCTATTGGTAATGCCTACAGTGTTACAGCAAGTCATAATGGCACTATTCACCATGCCATTAAAACTCAGACATGGGGACAGTCAGATTATCATTATGTTGATCGTGTGACCAAAGGTGACTTTGCGGTCCAGCGTCTGGATAAGTTTGTTGTTGAAACAGCGGGTGCAACAGAGCATGCTGATTTCAACTTATCAGCAGCAGAAGCACTAGAGCGTTATGGTATTGAATTCAATGGAAAGAAACAAATAATCGGTTTCCGCGTTGGAGCCGGAGCAACTGGTGTTACATCTTATGGGGTGGGACAGGCATATAATCCATTATTACGCAGTGCCTCTATGTTTCAGTTAAACTGGAACAATATGTTAGCCACGAATAATACAGGTGGATTTTATAATGAAGTGACAGGAGGAGACAGCGGTTCCGGATTTTATCTTTATGACAATCAGAGAAAAAAATGGGTCATTCTTGGAACAACATATGGTAAAGCATTCTCCAGTAAGGATACCTGGGCCTTTTTTTCTCGATATGATCAGAACACTGTCGATACCTTGAAAAATACTTTTACCCAAGAGGTGAACCTCAATGGTCAGAAAATGACAGTTAATAATAAAAATATTGCCATTAACGATAAAATAACTGCTATTGAACTGACCAAGAGTAATAAAAATAAAGATTTGAAATTTCATGGTGGCGGGAGCATTGAGCTCACCGATAACCTGAACTCAGGAACCGGAGGATTGATTTTTGATGAGGGACAACATTATTCGGTTATTGGGAAAGATAAAGCCTATAAAGGGGCGGGTGTTGAGATCGGAAAAGATACGGTTGTCGACTGGTCGGTAAAAGGGGAGGCAAACGATAACCTGCACAAAACAGGGGCCGGGACACTGAATGTCAATGTGGCCCAGGGGAATAACCTGAAAACAGGTGACGGTACCGTTTTTCTTAATGCAGAAAAGGCTTTCAATGCTATCTATGTTGCCAGTGGCCGTGGAACGGTCAAACTGGGGCAGGCCGATGCGCTGGATAAAAATAGTGATTACAGAGGTATTTATTTTACTAGTCGTGGGGGGACTCTGGATTTAAACGGGTTCAGCCAGTCGTTCAAGAAGATCGCGGCAACTGATGTTGGTACCATTATCACCAATACTTCTGATAAAACAGCGACCCTTTCCCTACAAAACCCCTCCCGCTATGTCTATCACGGTAGTATCACGGGAAATACGAATATCGAACACACTGGGACACAGAAAAGTGCTGACAGCAGTCTGATTATTGATGGAAACATTAATACACGCAATGACATTACTGTGCGGAATTCCCAGCTCAGACTTCAGGGGCATGCCACATCACATGCAATATTCCGCGAGGGGCCTCGGCACTGCTATGTCCCCGGAGTTCTTTGTGACAAAGATTATGTTACTGATTTTGCCAGACTGGAAAGTGAGGCAAATAAGAAAAATAACAGTGCCTATAAAACAAATAATCAGGTGGCTTCTTTTGACCAACCTGACTGGGAAACCCGGCATTTCCGATTTAAGACTCTGAATCTGGAAAACTCAGAATTCACAACTGCACGTAACTCAGTTGTTGAGGGTGATATTGTCGCATCGAATTCAACGCTGAAACTGGGGGGCGACGTTCCGGTGTTCATTGATATGTATGATGGCATCAATATCACCGGTAATGGTTTTGGCTTCCGCCAGGACGTTCGTGAAGGACGCTCAGCAGATGATGGCAGTAGCAGCTATACAGGCAAAATTACACTGCAAAAAGGCTCCACGCTGGACATCAACAACCGGTTCATTGGCGGTATTGAAGCCCATGACAGTAAGGTAAACGTCACCTCACCGGATGCCCTGCTGCAGAACAGTGGTGTTTTCGTGAATTCCACCCTTTCTGTCCGTGACGGCGGTCATCTGACGGCACAAAAAGGGCTCTACAGTGACGGCCGGGTTCAGATTGGAAAGAACGGTACGCTTTCCCTGAGCGGCACGCCGGAAAATGGCGCTGATAATACCTGGATGCCCGTACTGACATACATGACAGAAGGCTATGATTTAACCGGTGATAACGCCACGCTGAACATCAGCCAGCAGGCGCATGTTTCCGGGGATGTTCATGCAACCAGTTCATCCAGCATTCGTATTGGCTCCGAAAACCCTGGCTCAGTTTCCTCTTCTGTCTCCCCTGTTCTGGCTGCCGGGTTGTTCAGCGGATATAACGCGGCGTACTACGGTGCCATCACCGGCGGTAAGGGGAACGTCAGTATGAATAATGGCCTGTGGCAGCTGACCGGAGATTCCGACATCAACAGTCTGACGACCCGTAACAGCCGGGTACAGTCTGAAGAAAACGGTGCCTTCCGTACCCTGACGGTTAAGACACTTGATGCCACGGGCAGTGATTTTGTCCTGCGCACTGATCTGAAGGACGCTGATAAAATCAGTATTACGGAGAAAGCCAGCGGTTCAGACAACACCCTGAATGTCAGCTTTATGAAGAACCCGTCTCCGGGACAGTCCCTGAATATCCCGCTGGTCAGTGCACCGGCCGGAACATCAGGGGATATCTTTAAGGCCGGCACCCGGGTGACAGGCTTCAGTCGTGTGACGCCGACGCTGCGTGTTGACACCACTGGCGGCAGTACGAAGTGGATTCTGGATGGTTTCAGGACGGAAGCTGATAAAGCGGCTGCAGCGAAGGCGAACAGTTTCATGAATGCCGGCTACAAAAGCTTTATGACGGAAGTAAACAATCTGAACAAACGTATGGGGGAGCTGCGTGACACGAACGGTGATGCCGGTGCCTGGGCCCGTATTATGAACGGCGCCGGTTCAGCCGATGGCGGATACAGTGATAACTACACCCACGTTCAGGTCGGTTTTGACAAAAAACATGCGCTGGACGGTGTTGACCTGTTCACCGGTGTCACGATGACCTATACCGACAGCAGTGCAGACAGTGATGCGTTCAGCGGGAAGACAAAATCCGTGGGGGGAGGTCTGTATGCTTCAGCACTGTTTAACTCCGGTGCCTACATTGATTTGATTGGTAAATATATTCACCATGACAATGACTACACAGGTAACTTTGCCGGTCTGGGTACGAAGCACTACGGAACCCACTCCTGGTATGCCGGAGCGGAAACGGGTTACCGTTATCACCTGACGGAAGACACATTTATTGAGCCTCAGGCCGAACTGGTTTACGGCGCAGTGTCCGGGAAAACATTCCGCTGGAAAGACGGTGAGATGGACCTGAGTATGAAGAACAAGGATTTCAGCCCGTTGATTGGCAGAACAGGGATTGAGCTGGGCAAAACCTTCAGGGGTAAGGACTGGAGTGTGACAGCCCGTGCCGGAACCAGCTGGCAGTTTGACCTGCTGAATAATGGCGAGACAGTTCTTCGTGATGCATCCGGAGAGAAACGGATCAAAGGGGAGAAAGACAGCAGGATGTTGTTCAATGTTGGCATGAACGCACAGATAAAGGACAACATGCGCTTTGGTCTGGAGTTTGAGAAATCCGCCTTTGGTAAATACAACGTGGATAACGCAATAAACGCGAATTTCCGGTATATGTTCTGACAAGGAGAGGCCCCTGAAGAGGGGCCTGTAGTGATGTTACTCCCGGGTTAATGCAGCTAGTAAAGGTATGGCTCTGACTACCCTGGAAAGTGGTGCCCATCGCATCACTACAAATTCTGGCAATTGCGTACGTGGTAACGGCAAGTTATTTAACCTCAAACGTACGTGCCCGAGCGGTGCGCTGAAATACCGTCATAAATAAGCGAGGGTAAAATGGAAATACGCGAAGGCCACAATAAATTTTACATTAATGACAAACAAGGCAAGCAAATCGCTGAAATTGTCTTTGTGCCGACCGGAGAGAATTTAGCGATTATCGAACATACCGATGTCGATGAAAGCCTGAAAGGGCAAGGGATTGGTAAACAGCTGGTTGCGAAAGTCGTGGAAAAAATGCGTCGGGAAAAACGAAAAATTATCCCACTATGCCCATTTGCGAAACACGAATTTGATAAAATACGGGAGTATGATGATATTCGCAGTTGAAAAGATGATTTGTGTCCGTCGGAAGTAATACAAATCTGGAATGATGTTGTTAATATGTTAGATGAAAATAACCCCGCATATGCAGGGTTATTAATCTAAGAACTACCGACTATTGGCATTGTAAAGTTAATTCACTGAATTTCGCTGTTTTATTTTGCAATTTGTAATTTGTTTTACACTTTTGAGAAGCTTCCTCACCCCATTGTGCAATAAGTGTATCCTCTTCAGGTAACCCTGACATATACACCTGTCCTTGATCAGCAACAATACTGCTGTTAATGCTATTTTCAGAATCTAATGTCACCACACTACCAAACGGTACGGGCTCACCATTCTTCTGTATCAAGGTAATTATTGCCTTATTACCGACATTGACTTTAAATGGAGCGGAAACTAAAGCTCCTCGAGAAGGGATGACAGTAACATCTGTATTTAGCAGCTCAACATTATCCTTAACACTATTAACATCAAGTGAAATTTGATTTCGGTTATAGGGATTCAAATATGGGACCACAGCATATCCACGCCAGTCCGTATAAATACCAGACCCGTTCAATACTTTTACGCTGGCGGCATCACGAGCCTGAACCAGAGCACTGGCACTGTCCAGACTTAATGGCTGGGATAAGGTTAATCCATGTGGATGCAACGTAATACCACCGCTAATTCCGTATGTCCATTGACTGGATTCTTTTTGCCAGGCATAGCCGCCGTTCATTTGTGCATAAGGTCCACGATAGTTAAGGTTAATGTTACCTGACTCTCCTCTGTTTTGATTCTGCCAGCCTTGCGCCACGGCATAGTTAAACTCACCATCCTGTGAGGAGCCGTTTAATCCAACCTGCTGTTGCACCTGACCATTATTCGTAATGGTATTCGTGGTTAAGAACAGGTTATTTCCATTCAGCAATGAGTTGAGCGGCACAGACACAGATAAAAACAGCGATTTATCAGCCTCGTGGTAATACGGGCTTTTATTATACCCGAGCGATAGCATTGCCGAGATATAGCGGAATGGCAGCGAGTAACTCGCAGATAAGTTATATCCATCAGCGGTATCCCAGTACTGATCTTTACTTGCTGAGAGGTAGAATTGTCCCCAATCCTGAAGATCTTGACTTATCGTTGTTGATATACGCGAACGTTGATGATAACTGTTTATATTTTTCTCATCAACGAATCCACTCTGAATTTGTTGTAACTCATCAAAATCGTAGTAACCGCGTGTGGCATAACGATAGCCGGTAATATTCAATGTCGTATTCGTCTCACCAAAACCACGCGAATACATAAAGCGGTAAGACTGTCCTTGCTGTTTTCCGAAAGACTTATAATTCTGCGAAAATTGTGAGCGAGCATGAGTGACATCCAGGGAGAACGCTCCAAAAAAATCTGAGTATTTACCCAGGCCAAGCAGAACTGCTGCATAGTTGTCTGCTTTGATACCACCACCATAAAATGTATATTCATCAGGTAATCCGATTGCTGCTGAAGACTGAACAAACTGAGGCTCAGACACACTATTATTCAAAGTAGAACTTGAGCGATATTTCCCGAATGCCAGGTTATAGCGTAAGCGCCCCTGACGTTGCAGAATCGGTAAAACGGCCGTCGCCTGAGTAAAATGGCGAATAGTGCCATCTGCCTCACGGATTTCCACCTCCAGGTCACCGGTGAATATTTGGTTAAAATCGCGTAATTCAAACGGTCCAGGTGGGACGTTCTTTTGATAAATGACAACTCCGTTTTGCTTGACGGATACCTGTGCTTGAGAATAAGCAATGCCACGGACAACAGGACTATATTGGCTGAGTTCTGGGGCAATCATGCCATCATCAGATGAAAACTGTGCTCCTTCAAAAGGAAAACTGTCAAATATCGCACCATCCGTTGAGGTTTGCCCTACAGTAAATTGCCCTCCCTGCAGGAAAGAATAATCATGCTGTAGATAAACACTAACGGGTTGCCAGTGGCTCTCTTTATTATATGAGTTTGTTGACCAGTTACCGTTATGGCGAAGGCGCCATCCACCAAGGTTCAGAGAACTATCCAGAGATAAAAACTGACTACGGCTACCGTAGCCATTATTATTTTGCTTAATTCCGTTAAATAGATAGTTAACCATTAGCGCTGGCATACCTTCATCCCAGAGATGGGGCGGAGTACTTAACCAATCCTGAGGTTTGAGGTAGCTTTGTGGTATATTCAATATTAGCTTTTGGTTGTTCGCATCGAATTTCTCTGTTGCGCCCTGAATAATATATGCAATATTTTGCTGGTAAGCAGATGGGGAAGATACGGAGAGCTTATTTGTATCAATTCCCCAACGTTCCAACTGTTGAGGCGTCAGTCTGGCGGTTAGCTCATTATCTTGTTCGGTAAAATCGATTTTAATTTGACTGTCAACAATTTTACCATTCATAATAACGTCAACAGTATATTCTCCTGGTGCCGCTCCACTCGCATTCATAAAATAACTGAGGTCAATGTTTTTAGCATTGTTACCATCAGATAATTCCAGAAAATCAGGGTTAAATGATAACTCATTATTATGACCAGGAACGGGAGACGCAGCTCCCCAACTGAACGCCGGACACAGGAGTGCGATCCTTACCAGTAATAAGGATTTTTTTAATAAAACTTTCAAACTGCCTCCCGAAAAATGATGAAAATATTAGAATTTAATATCTATAATAGGGTTTTTTCCGCCATAATCATTAATCGTTGTATAACTAAAAGATTTTGCGTTCTGTGTGGGTATTTTAAACTCCGAATATGGTGCAACCATGAAATCTTCAATTGAGGTTACTTTCTTATTGTTAATTTTTACATTATCCATTGTAATATAGTAAGGTGTTGCGTTTTCTATGCTGATATATTCGTTTTTCTTTAATATTTTTAAGGACTTAAATGCAGCATTAACTTTGTCTGTTTCGTTAAGCTTATGAGGCCGATAAATGAGTTTGATTCTGCTATTAATTGCAAATTGTAAATCAGAAGGTTTCGAACTGGTTTTATCATTACTAATCTCTTTTGGTGGAATTGCAAGCACATTAATTCGGAAAACAGATTCTCTATCTGTTGGTAACAAGTCATCTGTTTTTTCGATTTTTAATTGAATACTTTCATTAGGCAATACTCTGTAAAGAATTGGAGTTATAATGAAACTTTTACTTTTTCCATCATCGCTATAGTTGGATATCCATGAACGTAATAGCCAAGATTTATTTTCATTAAAGTTATTGACTTTTATTGATGCACTATTTTGTTGTGAGTCAAATATTACTCTGGTTAAGTCTAAATTTATACCTTCAAGGTCATGTGCAACAACTGGTGACGATAACAGGAGAAGAAAAGTATAAAGTATTTTTTTTCTCATTTTTATTCCATGAAAAGCATGGTTGTACGTCAACCATGCTTTGTTTATCAATGAATGAACATTAAGCGTATGTAGCAGTTACAACAAAAGATGCGCTATAATTGCCTTGACCTATATCAGTTGCAGTATTTGATGACATTTTAACTGCTTCAACACGCACAGGTAATGCAAATGTGTCGCTCGTAACACTGATTGGCTCTGATGGGCTATTGTCCAACTTCAAATTCTTAAAAGACGAGCCGTTATCTGTTGATACACCAAAAGTCAGACCTAGCCACCCTTGTTGGTTATTGTTAACTCTCGGATAAGCGATTACTTTACTCCCGGCAACCGTAACATTGCTAGCCATCACTTTAAGATTAACGGATTGACCATTGCATCCTGAAAACTGGATATTGCCAGCAGACTGTTGAACCATGGCATTCTGGGTCGACGTTTGATTGTACATCGCAGTGGTAATACTTGGCATTGTCACACTTTGTGGAAAAGTCACTGAACAAGTAGACGTCCCAACAGTGCCTGTTACCGCTAATGTACCTGTTCCGATGGTTGTACCAGAATTTGCTGCTGCCATAGCTGAACCTGCGGTCATGCTTAATAACAGCCCCATTGCGAGAAGTTTTTTATTCATAATAGAAACCCATTATCAATAATTGTAAGAAAAAAATACTTAATTAAAAAACAACATTCACAAAAGCCTATATTCTACGTTGGCTTGGTTGTTGTTGCGATATTAATGCTACTTTTTTTTGTGGTTTTATCAATAAGAGTTCAAGATTAAACATTGTTTTTCAATTGAACTTTAAGTCTTATAAATACCAAAAAAAATCATTTTTTTTGTTTTTTTTGATAATTTGTTATCTTATTCTTGTATTTTTATTTTGTTTTATTTATCCGATTTTGTTATTTATTTTGTGATGCCATCAATAAATATGTTTGTTTGATAATTAATTTGCTCACGTCCCGTCACCTCTTGACTATCCCAATGTAAGGTGAATATATAATTAAATATTTTTCACCTGTTGGGGGGTGTGATGTGAATAAAATATATATGTTAAAGAAAAATCATAGAGGTGAACTTGTTGCTGTGTCGGAAGTGGTAAAAAATATAAAAAGAAACAGTATTTCGACATTTCTTTTGAAGTCAAAATTATCAACATTGCTATTGATAAGCATAATGGTGGGAGGATACAGCTTTCCATCGTGTGCTTCCGTCGTTAGCTCCACTACTTCCTATCAAACATATCGTGATTTTGCTGAGAATAAGGGAGAGTTCCGCCCCGGCGCGGAAGATGTACCTCTATATGATAAAAATGGCAATCCCGTCATGACGCTAAATAAAGCGCCAATGATTGACTTCAGCTCTAATGACTCGACTGGGGTTGCAACACTGGTTTCACCACAATATGTCGTCAGCGTTAAGCACAATGGTGGTTATCAATATGTGAAATTTGGCTATGCGGATGATTCCTCCTATGCTCTTGTTGACAGAAATAACCACTGGAGAGATTTCCACACTCCCCGTCTCAACAAAATTGTCACCGAGGTTACACCGCTGGATATAACCAATGCAGGTACAGCTAAGGGAACCTATCAAAATGCTGACCGTTTCCCTGTGTTCTATCGAGTAGGTACGGGAACTCAATATGTAAAAGATACTAACGGAAAAATCACCTATTTAATGGGAGCCTACTCGTATAAAACAGGTGGAATAGTAAATACGCCGGCTATATCTGACTGGAGTTTTGTCACGAATACCACTAATACTCCACTCTCAACCTACGGTACTCCCGGTGACAGCGGCTCTCCTCTTTTTGCCTGGGATGCAGACCAAAATAAATGGGTTTTGTTAGCCGTTCTCAATTCATATGCAGGGGTCAATGGCAATACTAACTGGTACACAATAATTCCTGCTGGTGATGTAAAAAATACGATGAAACAAGATGCCGATGCACCAGTAAATACAAAACAAGGTGAAGGGGATATTCATTGGTCATATGACGAAAAAACGGGACTTGGTTCATTAACCCAGGGAAGCACATCATGGGAAATGCATGGAAATTTGGGGGCAACATGGCCTGCTTCGCTTAATAGTGGTAAAGATCTAACTTTTCAGGGCGGCGGTACTGTAGTGTTAGAAAATACCGTTAATCAGGGGGCTGGCACACTTACTTTTGATGATGATTATATTGTCAAGCCCGTTGATACTCAGACATGGAAAGGCGGCGGAATTATTGTTAATGGTGAACATCTTGTTGACTGGCAGATTAATGGGGTTACTGGTGATAGTTTGCATAAACTGGGTACGGGTACGTTAAAAATTAACGGTACCGGTGTAAACCCAGGAAGCTTAAGTGTGGGAGACGGAACCGTTATATTGGCACAGCGTGCTGATGATAACGGACTGAGCCAGGCGTTCAGTTCTGTCAGTATTGTAAGTGGGCGTCCTACTCTGGTGCTAAACGACGACAAACAAATTAATCCGGATAATATCAAATGGGGCTATCATGGCGGCAAGCTCGACATTAATGGAAACAGTTTGACTTTTCATAAACTTAACGGGGCTGATGATGGAGCTATACTGACTAACAGTGGCTCCATGGCTAATGTTAATCTGGATTTCAACAGCCCAGATACAACAGCCACGGTTGCTAATATCTGGCACGGCCATTTCACCGGCAATCTAAATATCAATAATGAGGTTACCGCAGGAACACAGAATGATTTCGCTATTGATGGTGGAGTGAATACTCAGGGGAGTATAACCCAGCAAAATGGTCGGCTATTTATGCAAGGACATCCGGTTGTTCACGCCGTCAGCAGTCAGGACGTAGCAAATAAGCTAAAGGCGCTGGGTGACAATTCAGTACTGACCCAACCAGTGTCATTTACTCAGAACGATTGGGAAAATCGACAGTTCAGTATGGCGGAGCTTAACTTACAAAATGCTGAATTTAACCTTGCAAGAAACGCCAGCCTTAATACCAGAATTAATGCCGAGCATTCTACCGTGACATTAGGTAGTGAGGATCTTTACATTGATCTCAATGACGGTAATGGCGTGGCAACCAAACCAACATTGGGTAAGTCAAAGGCAACCGCAGAAGATGATCAGAGTCGTTTCAATGGACATGTACAGTTGCAACAAGGATCGGCACTAACTATTAATGAACATTTTGCCGGCGGTATTGATAGTGCAGATAGTGCGACGACGATAACCTCTACAGATACCACGCTTAATCAGCTCAGCCGTTTCACCCAATCTTCTTTGTCATTAGGTGAAGGGGCAAAATTGACCGCTACAGCCGGATTACTTTCTGACGGGACGGTAAGCAGTAATGCCGGGGCGAGTCTTTCCTTGCTATCAGACCAGCCTGGAACGATGTATTCCGCCCAAAGCTGGGAGCTTAGCGGGCAAGACACGAGCTTAAATGTTGGCGCGGGTGGGATCATCACTGGAGATATCAATGCCAATGATGCGGCCAGCATTAGCTTTGGCACGACTGATATTAACCAATCCACAAATTACTATGGAAATATCAACGCGCCGTTGGCAAGTGTAACAATGAAGGACACTGCCTGGCAGGTAAACAAGCAGTCGGTGGCTAAGTCGCTCACTTTGAATGGTTCAACACTGAGCTTTAATCGTTTCGGGCAAGGGGGACTGACGTCAGATACGCTGGAGGCCACTAACAGTTCGTTCATTATCAATGCCGATGGTAAAGCAGCAGATACGGTGACGGTAAACCAGGCATTGACAGGGGGGAATAACACACTGGTTGTTATTCCTACGACAAATTCAGTAAAACAGGGCGGTGACCCTGTGTCATTGGTTACTGCCCCGAAAAATACACAAAGCAATATATTTACACTTAACCCGGTTTCAATAAATGCAGGGTTCCATAGTTTCACACCGCAACTTGATGTGTTGGAGACCGACGTTAATAAGCAATGGCGTCTGGAGGGATTTTACATACAGCCTGATAAAGCCGCTTTGCGGACAGGCAAGAGTTTTATGGATCTCGGTTATAAAAACTTTATTACAGAAATTAATAATCTGAATGATCGTATGGGGGACTTACGCCATACCCATGGTGAAACTGGGGCATGGGCTAGACTTAACAGTGGTTCGGGCTCAGCTACTGATGGATTTACCGGAAGTTATACGCACTTGCAAATTGGGGCAGACAGGAAACATATAATTGAAGGCGGAGAGTTATTTACTGGAGTAACGGCGACATTTACAAGCAGTAATAACCGGGGAACTGGTTGGTCGGGAAGAACCAAATCAACGGGTATTGGTGTGTACGCTTCAGCTATGTTTGACTCTGGACTCTATGTAGATACTATCGGGAAATATGTGCGTCATGACAATCATTACTCATCAAGTGCGTTAGGAATGCCAGAACAAGATTATGGCTCGCACTCCTGGTATTTGGGCGCTGAGGCCGGTTGGCGTTTTTCCTTACCTGACGAAACATATATACAGCCGCAAACAGAGTTGATCTACGGTACTGTATCTGAGAATCAGTTTGCCTGGCAATTCAATGGGGGTGAGATCTATATGCAACGTAAGCAGATGCAACCATTGATTGGTCGCACAGGAATTGAATTTGGCAAAACATTCCGCGGCAAAGACTGGGAAATGACAGCACTGACTGGGATTAATTATCAGTACGATTTATTTAAGCCTACTGTGACAGCGTTCAAGGATCTGGCAGGTGATACATATATTAATAATGGTAAAGATAGCAGAGTGGTATTCAATGTCGGGGTAAATACTAAAATTAAAGAAAACACTAGGATAAGTCTGAATGTGGAGCGTTCTGAGTTCGGTTCATACAATATTGATAAGTTAATAAATGCTAATATTCGTTATACATTCTGAGCAGGAGAGTAGATAAAAAAGAAAACCTGAACATATTGTTCAGGTTTTCTTATTGATTTATTGTTATAGCTAGTCAAATATGCTTATCTATTGGATATTCTGGAGTGTAAAATTTTATCTTATGCTGCTATTTTTTAGAGTGGCTTTATTCTTTACTTTAGATTATAGTTGGATTCAGTTCAGGTTTCTAATATTTTATATGTGCTATGACCGTTGCTCTAATAATGGTTACAAAAGATTTTTATTTAAAAAATGGTCTCTTATATTTTTCAAGTCAGGATGAAGAGTATAAATGTTTTGAGTTCAGTGGCCGTGCCTCTGTATATGAGGCCGTTCAGCAATATAATCATGTTTATATGATTTGCGATAATAGTAATTATTTTTTATACAGTCTTCTTTTTTCAGGGGGGCCTGTTAAATGCATATGTGCTGATAATATAAGTATCCACTATGGAAATCGGTTATCAATTGATTATACGTATCCACCAGAACAAATTCTTCGATCTCTTAATAATACCGAACGAGAGATTCTTTACCTCTATTTCATTAAGCGGAGAAAAATAAAAGAAATTTCAAAGATTACATGTTTAAGTGTAAGTAAAATTTATTATAGAATAAGAATGATAAAAATTAAATTTGGTGCTGAAACGACACGGAAGCTTCCAATTCTTTTTAGGTGTTATCTGTAACATCAACTGATTTTATTTTCATGACGTAACTATTATCAGAGTCAATTAATTTTATCATCATAGTGACTAATTATTTATAGTCTATGAAATTAGTTGATATGTCGATGCGGGTAATGACTCCAACTTACTGATAGTGTTTTATGTTCAGATAATGCCCGATGA
>OGXX01002711.1_pt1 | contig 15653 bp, 14 predicted proteins | sample 1576301 | NCBI WGS metagenome assembly OGXX01 (sample SAMEA3541469, study PRJEB24748) | human gut metagenome | biome: human gut; feature: human-associated habitat; material: faeces | place: China | collected 2012
CCCATTCCATTGTATTGCTCCTCCAGAACCATTAGTAAAATTGAAGTTTCGGAAAGTTGATTTCCCTATTCAAAACTGTTATTTTCACTTTTTTAAAGTATTTAAACTTGATAAAATGAAATTCAAATTATAAGAAAGCATATTTAAGAAAAAGGGTTAAGTTCAGAAAATTGAAACTTAGAATATTCTAAGAAAAAACAAATAATTTATTAACGGTCTCAAAATGACTGATAAAAGAAAATTTAATATTATAGAAAAATCATAGATAATAAAGAATAAAAGATTATATATTTCTTTTTATTAAATGGTGATTTTAAATGGTAAAAGAGGCTAAGTTAGTCTTAGAAGACGGAACTATTATGAAAGGCGAAGCTTTTGGTTATGAAACTACTAAAGCTGGTGAACTTGTCTTTTCTACGGGTATGGGTGGTTATACTGAATCTTTAACTGATCCATCCTTTAAAGGAGAGATTTTGATGTCAACATATCCTTTAGAGGGAAATTATGGAGTATGTGAAGATTGGTATCAGTCTGATAAAATCCAAGTAGAAGGATTTGTTGTACGTGAAGTATGTAAGAATGTTTCTAATTTTTCATATCCAAAAACATTGGATGAGTTTTTAACTGAATTTGAAGTACCGGGAATTAGCGGAATTGATACAAGGGATTTGACTCTTAAAATTCGTGAAAAAGGCTCAATGAAAAGTGTTCTCACTACTGAAGACATTCCTGATGAAGAATTAATTGAAATGGCAAGAAACCAACCTCATATTACTGAAAGAGATTTAGTGCCTCTTGTTTCTACTAAGGAAATTAAAGAATTTGGTGAAGACAAAGATAAAAAAGTTGCTTTAATAGATTGTGGTGTTAAAAAAAGCATTATTCAAAATTTCCTAGCTAGAGACATTGGTGTTGTCTTGTTCCCATATGATACTGATTACAAAACAATTTTAGATTATGATCCAAAAGGATTAATGATTACTTCTGGACCTGGAAACCCTGATAGAGTATTGGAAACTATTGAAACTATGAAAAAACTATCTAACAGATTACCTATCTTTGGAATTTGTATGGGTCAACAATTAATTGCAAAATCATTTGGTGCAAGGTCTTATAAAATGAAATTTGGACATAGGGGAGCTAATCAACCTGTAAAAGATTTAGAAACTGGAAAAGTATTTATCACTTCTCAGAACCATGGTTTTACAATTGATAAAGAATCACTTAACGATACTGACTTAGTACTATCACAGATTAATCTTAACGATGGTACTCCTGAAGGTTTATCACATAAAGAATTGCCTCTAAAAACTATTCAGTACCATCCAGAAGCTTCTCCAGGACCTAATGATACAAGAAGCATATTTGACGAATTTAACCAAATGATGGATGATTATTAAGAAATTACCATTTTTACTAAAATAAATTAAGGGGATAGAATGCCTGTTGATAATGATATTAAAAAAGTATTAATTATTGGTTCTGGACCTATTCAAATAGGTCAAGCTGCAGAATTTGATTACTCTGGTTCGCAAGCTTGTAAATCACTTAGAGAGGAAGGAATTGAAACAGTACTTGTAAACAGTAATCCTGCTACCATTCAAACTGATATGGATATGGCTGATACTGTTTATACAGAACCATTAACTCCAGAAATTATAGCTCAGATAATCGAAAAAGAGCAAATTGATGCAATATTGCCAACTATGGGTGGTCAAACCGGATTAAACATAGCTACAGGACTTGGAGACTTAGGTTTATTAGATGGAATTAAAGTATTGGGGTCAGATGTTCAAACAATCAAGGATGTGGAAGACCGTGACCTTTTCAGTAATTTCATGCACAGATTAAATGAACCTATTCCAAAAAGCCATGCAGTAGAAAGTGTTGAAGAAGCTATTGAAGCTGTAGAAGATATTGGTTATCCTGTAATTGTAAGGCCAGCATTTACCTTAGGAGGTACTGGTGGTGGAGTAGCTTACAATGAAGATGAGTTAGTTGAAATCACAACCCATGGTTTAGATATGAGTTTCATTAACCAGGTTCTCATTGACGAATCTGTTTTAGGATGGAAAGAATACGAATTTGAAGTAATGAGGGATAAAAACGACACTTGCATCATTGTTTGTAGTATGGAAAACATTGATCCAATGGGTATTCATACTGGAGAAAGTGTTGTTGTTGCTCCAGCTCAAAACTTGAATGATCATGATTATCAAGCATTAAGAGATGCATCTATTAAAATTATTAGAAATCTGGGTATTCGCGGTGGATGTAATATTCAGTTTGCAGTAAACCCAAATAATGGGGAATACAAGGTCATTGAAGTAAATCCGAGAGTAAGTAGAAGTAGTGCTCTTGCATCTAAAGCTACAGGTTATCCAATTGCTAAAATATCTTCAAAAATAGCTCTTGGAATGACATTAGACGAAATCAAAAACGATATTACAAAAGAAACTCCTGCAGCATTTGAACCGGTTATTGATTATGTAGTAGTAAAAATACCAAGATGGCCATTTGATAAATTCAGAGGCATCAACCGTGAAATTGGAGTTCAAATGAAAGCAACTGGTGAAGTGATGGCTATTGGAAGAACCATGGAGGAAGCATTCCAAAAGGCTATCCGATCTCTTGACATGGGCTTTACAGGATTTGAATATGTTGAATATACTGAAGATGACTTGGCTAATCCTACTGATGAAAGATTTTTCCAGATTTATTCAGCATTTAAAGATGGAATGTCAGTTGAAAAACTTCAGCAGCTTACAAACTTTGACGAATTCTTCTTATATAAAATTAAAAACATTGCTGATTTTGAAAATGAAGTTACAGAAGAGAAACTTAATGATTCTGAATTCTTAAGAAAAGCCAAACAATTGGGATTCTCAAATAAAAGATTGGCAGACCTTGCAGGTCAAACTGAAGAATATGTTAAAAATTTAACCAAAACTCACAACGTCAACCGTACATATAAAATGGTAGATACCTGTGCTGCTGAGTTTGAAGCAAAAACCCCTTATTATTACAGCAGTCATGACAAGGGTAATGAAGCAATGCCTGATAACAAGAAAAAAATCGTTATATTAGGTGCAGGTCCAATTAGAATCGGGCAAGGTATTGAGTTTGATTATTGTTGTGTTCACTCTTCTCTTGCATTAAAAGAAGAGGATATCGAAACAATATTAATTAATAACAACCCTGAAACTGTAAGTACAGACTATGACATATCTGATAAACTTTACTTTGAACCATTAACTTTTGAAGAGGTAATGGGCATCATTGAACAGGAAAACCCTGATGGAGTAATCGTCCAATTCGGTGGTCAGACTTCTATTAATTTAGCAGTTCCTCTAGCTAATGCAGGTGTTAAGATATTAGGTACACCATATGAAAGCATTGACAGAGTTGAAGATCGGGAACTGTTTGCGGAAGTGCTTGAAAAACTTCACATTCGTCAAGCTCCATATGGAACTGCAAACTCATTTGAAGAAGCAAAAGAAATTGCTCAAAGAATCACTTACCCAGTTCTTGTACGTCCATCTTACGTTATTGGTGGAAGGGCTATGGAAATTGTTTACGACGACAATGAACTTGAGGAATATATGAAAGAAGCAGTTAAAGTCTCTCCAGAACATCCAATTCTTGTAGATAAATTCCTGGAAGATGCAATTGAATTAGATGTGGATATTCTTTGTGATGGTGAAGACGTATTTATTGCAGGAATCATGGAGCACATTGAAGAAGCTGGAGTTCATTCTGGAGATTCTGCATGTGTAATTCCACCTCAAACAATACCTGAACATATTTTAGACACTATACGTGAAAGCAGTAAGAAATTAGCTTTAGAATTAGATGTTAAAGGTTTGATGAACATTCAGTATGCAGTTAAACTTGACGAAGAACGTGTCTATATTATTGAGGCAAATCCTCGTGCAAGTAGAACCGTTCCATTTGTAAGTAAAGCGATTGGAGTTCCATTGGCAAAAATAGCTACCTGGATTATGACTGGAAGTAAACTTAAAGATTTCGGCCTTACAAAAGAAATTAAAATCGATCATGTAGCTGTTAAAGAATCCGTATTCCCATTCTTGAAACTTCCAGAATCAGACACTGTTTTAGGTCCTGAAATGAAATCTACTGGTGAAAGTATTGGTATTGATGAAAACTTTGGAATGGCCTTTTACAAATCACAGCTTTCAGCAGGAATGGATCTTCCAAAATCAGGTAAAATATTTATAAGTGTTAAAGATTCTGATAAAAAGAAAATACTTCCAATAGCTGAGAAAGCAGATGAATTAGGATTTGAATTAGTTGCTACTGGCGGAACTGCAGACGCTGCTCCAGGAGTCAATATTGAAAAAATCAAAAAGGTTTCACAAGGTTCTCCTAACATTAGGGAAGCTATTTTAAACAAGGAAATTGATTTGATTATCAACACTTCTGAAGGAAAACAATCTGCAAAAGATGGATATATTATTAGAAGATTGGCTATTGAATTAGGCATTCCTTATGTAACCACTCTTGCAGGTGCTAGAGCAGCTTTAAATGCAATTGAAGCAGTTCAAAACAATGCGATTAAAGTTAAATCATTAAATGAGTATATTGATGGAGAATAATTATTCTTCATTATTTTCAATTTTAAATCCGCAATAAGGACATTCAGTTTTCTCAAATTCTATTTTATGTCTGCAATTAGGACAGAATTTCATTTTAACTTCATATTCTTTATTTAAATCTAATTTTACATTGACTTCTATAGTTTCTGTTATTGTATTTTCGATACTGCTTTCCTGCCAATTATTTTCCATTAGTATTTTTTTATAATAATATGCTTCAGTCATCGTATTGCAGTATTTATAGATTTTATCTCCTTTTTCAATATAAAATTGTTTTTGGGCATGATTAAAAGATATTCTTCCTTCTATTTTTTCTTTATTTATTTTTGTTCCTTTTATTCTTCCTTTCGATCTTTTAGTTGGAAATGGTGGCAATTCCATATTTTCATATTTATTTTCAAGATCGCATTCTACTAATAAATCATAGTCAAAATTACAATAAAATAAGGCATCACGTTCATATAATGCATCAGATAACTTTTTAAACTCACCATAGTCTTTATTATTATATTTAATTCTATAGACATCCTTTGTTTTAACAATATTTCTATAAAAATATCTAATCTCTTGGGAGTTAATAAAAATCATCTCAAAATATTTTTCATCAAATGGATATATTTTTAATATATATGTTTTACATATTAATTTTTAATGTTTACAATTACAAATGCAACAATATTAAAAGGTTCAGAACTTTCTTTAAAAAAGGAAAATATTGTTGTAGATGATGGAAAAATAATTGAAATCAACAAAAATGCCTGTGAGGGTAAAATAATAGATTGTGAAGGATGTATTGTTTCACCAACATTCTTAAATGGACATGTTCATATTGGGGATTCCATTATTAAAGATGAAGGATATGGGCTTACATTAGATGAAATGGTAAAACCTCCAAATGGTGTTAAACATGTTGCTCTTTCAAACGCTAATGATGAAGATGTCATTGAAGCTATGAGAGACTCAATGTGGGAAATGGTCAATACTGGAACAACCCATTTCATAGATTATCGGGAAGGTGGTGTTGAGGGAGTTAAACTTCTTAGAGAAGCATCTAAAGATATTCCTATTAAACCAATTATTTTAGGTCGTGATGATAGCTTTTATGGAGACGATCCTGATTTAAATGAAGTTAAGAAAGCTATTTCCAGAATTCTAAAGGTTGCTGATGGTATAGCTCCAAGTGGATTTGGCGAAATCAAGACAGAAGTAGCTAATTTAATTACATCAGAATGCAGAAAGCAGAAAAAGATTTCTTCCATTCATGTTGCCGAATCTGAGGAAGCTCAGTTAAATTCATTAGCGAAATATGGGGAAAGTGAAGTAAAAAGGGCTATTGACTCTAATTTCAATCAGATTGTTCATGGAACTAATTTAAAATGTAATGATTTAGACCTTATTGGAGAATCTGAGATTAATTTATGTGTTTGTCCAAGAGCTAATGCTACTTTAGATGTTGGAATTGCTCCTTTAAGTAAATTAATTCAACATGGTATTGAACCGATTCTTGGTTCTGATAATCTGATGTTAAATTCTCCTAATATGCTTAGTGAGTTGGAATTCACTATCAAATTAATAGCTGTAAGTCAAAATTATAATATTAATCCTCAAAAGTTACTTAAAATGGCTACAACTAATGTACTCTCTAGCTCTATTAATAATATAATAAATAAATCTTCAGTGGCTGAAAATAATCCTGCCGAATTTATTGTTTTTAAACAAAAATCAAAGAATCCTTATTTAAGTATTATAAATAGGTCAAATGCGAAAGATATATTATATATTATAAATAAAGATATGTTTTATAAATATTGATATATAATATCTTATAAAGGAGGATATGATTATGTATAAAAAAATTTTAGTACCAACTGACGGATCCGAATTTGCTTTAAAAGCAGAACATGTAGCATTAGAATTAGCAAAATTAATGGGATCAGAGATTATTGCAGTAAGTATTATTGAAAATAGTTTTGTTAACGGACTTCCTTTAGATAGTGAAGTTTTCGAGTTAAATGAGATATTGAAAGAAGATTCTCAAAAAAACATAGATGATTTTGAGGACATGGATAAGAAAGAGAATTTTGATATTAAAATCACTTCAGTTATTAAAGAAGGATCTCCTGCTAAAGAAATCTTAAAAGTTGCTGAGGAAGAAGATGTTGATTTAATTATTATTGGAAGTTCAGGAAAATCAAAATTTGATAAATTCTTGATGGGAAGTGTTGCAGATAAAGTTTCTAAACATGCTTCTTGTTCTGTTATGGTAATACATTAATTGTATCTAATTAAAAAATTTTAGGAATCGGTATTATGAAAGTTAAAAGAGTAATGTCTAAAAAGGTAGTTAGTGTTTCTGTACCTGGTAATAGGGAATCTGCTTTAAAATTAATGAGAGATGAACATATTTCCGTTCTTCCAGTAGTAAAAGGGGATACTAAAGAGCTTGTTGGATTATTAACTCGTTCAGATTTAATTAGTAATCCTGATGAAGATCAAATTGCGATGTTAATGTCTAGAGATCTTATTACTGCATCAGTTAGTGAAGAAATTGAAACTGTTGCTAAAGATATGATTGAAAACAATGTAAGAAGAGTTCCGGTTGTTGATGATGAAGGAAACTTAGCAGGTATCATAACTTCATTTGATATAGTTTCTAAAGCATTAGCTGCTATGGATGTCAAAAGTCCTGTAGAAAACTACATGATTACCACTATTGCAACTACTTGGATGGAAACTCCTTTAAATGTTGCATTTGAAAGTATGAAACTTTTCGGTCTTAAATCTATTTTAGTTTTAAACAACAATGCTAAATTACTAGGCATATTAACTGAAACTGATTTTATAGCTGAAAGTGAAATAATCTCTGAACGTTCAGAACACAGTTCTACTGTAGGAACTGAAGGGGATAAATGGTCTTGGGACAGTACATCAGTATTATACATTGAAAAAAATCATTTAAAATTCTCTGATAAAACTGTAGCTGATGTTATTGGAGATAATATTGAAATAGCTAACGAAAAAACAAAAGTATCTGACTGTGCTAAAAAAATGAAACAGTTAAATATTGAACAAATTCCTATTACCGATATTGATGGAAATTTAATTGGTCTTGTAAGGGCTAGCGATTTACTTAAAGCTTTAGTATAAGGGGTATAATGAGTCTAAAACCAGTTCTTATATTGAAGCATGATGATGGTATTGTAAAAGTAAGATCTAGATTGAGAGATGATTCATCAGAACATGAAATCGTCCTCAATTCAGTTCTTAACTATTATTGGACTAACAAGCTTAATCCTGTTGAAAAATTCCTAGAACTTTTTGAATCTGTTATCAAAAGAACTGTTAATGAATTAATACCTCATAGAGATCTATATCTTAAATATGAATATAAATTAGATGATGATATAGAAAATGCTTCTAAAATTGAAATAAATTTATTGAATGTTGTCGCTGACGATATAGGATTTAAAATTGAAGGAAATAGAATCCAATTAGATGGTTTTAGAAATAGGGAAGAAGATCCAGACAAGATAAGTTCCTTTGTAGATAGTACTGTTGAAAAGCATATTGAAACACCTGAAATTGTCTATAAAAAGTATATGGAAAGAATGAATAAAGATTAAATTTTTCTTCTTATTTTCGGAAGAATATTCATAAATTCTTCTTCTGCTTCTTTGTAATTATCAAAACCAGATCCTTTAACCAGTCCTGTTTTTTCTATTTTTATATTTTTACTTTTGATATCTGTTTTTTCAATATCGATTTCATATGGTAGTTGGTATTCAAACTGATTATTCTCATACTTGATTCTTATTTCCTTATCATCATTAATTGGCTCTAAATTTAATGTAACTTTGCCATATCCTAATGCTTTTAATTGTTCATTTATCAGACTTAATCTATTGTCTTTTATTAATTCATCAATATTATCAACTTCAACTATAGCATTTGTTTTATCTTGGCGAACCTTAGCAATTTTCACATTTGAATTTTCGTATATTATTTCTTCAGCTTTTGAGATTCTTTCATATTTGTCATCTGTAAGTTCACAGCCAAAAGGAAGCCTGGTAGCTAAACATGTAGTTGAATGGGAATATGGAATATTGTTTTTATTTAAATATTCATGAATCTCTTTAGAAGATAAATTGGCTTCAACAAACGGACTTTTAATGTTGTTTTTATAATTAATTAGAATTCCAGGTCTGTCTTCTATCAAATCACTAATGTTGGTGCCGTCAACAATTATGTGGATGTCATTTTCTCTTGCAGTTGCAGTAATGTGTTTGTACATCTCATTTCTACATAAAAAGCAGCGGTCGTGGTTATTTGAGATTATGTCCTTGTGTTTATAGAAGTCTTCAAAAATAATTTCCTGTTTAATATCATATTTCTTACAGAAATCCTTTGTATCTTCAATGAAATTTGGAGGCAGGATATTATTGTCAATTGTAACAGCTAATACTTCACTACATACTGCTCTGGCTAAATATGCTATTAAACTACTATCTGCCCCTCCAGAAAAAGCAACACAGACTTTTTTATTTTCTAAAATATCCTTTACCTTTTCTATTTTACTTTCAAGATTCATTCTATCAATTCTTTAATATATTTAATGAGCTTTAATCCGTCTTCTTTTTTAATGTCTTTGGATTTTGCAATAAAATCAATAAGGACATCTTTTTTATTATTATCTAAGCTTGATTTATTTAGAACAGTTGAATATAATCTTTTCGGATAGTAAATCTCTTTAGCTATTTTTAGAAGCTCTTCTTTCTCACCTTCGGTAATTATATTTTCTTTTTCCGCATTTCTAAAAACATATTCCATATTTACAAGGGGAACTGAAATGGCTTCTAATGTGTCTTTGTCAAGACTTACTGCTACATCGTCATCGGATGTGATTTTTCCATCTCGGTACTGTTCATATACATAACCGATACCTATCATTCCTAAGCTATCCAGTTCTGATGCTCTTAAAGCACCCATACTTGAGGATCCGATTACTTTTACTCCATTATCCATCGCTTTTAGAATTTCTTTATGGGCTACTGCTGGGGATTGGTGAAAAACTCCATCTATTATTCCAATAATGTTCGGATTTTCTTTTAAAGCTTCGTCAATATCTCCACGTTTAATTGGCGGCTTGTAAACCACATTTTCGTTTAAGATTTCTTTTGCCTCATTGAAATCTACTGATAAACCGGTATAAATAATAGCTTTCATATTATCATATTTTTAAGCATCTGTCTCCAGCTCTTGCGTTGTCTACTGAATAGACTTCCATTGTTGGAATAATTACTCTAGCTACATTCACTCCAATTTCAGGTCTTGTAAGATCCTTATATAAGACATGTTCAATTCCATTATCTTTCAATTCCTCTACTACAGTATTTATGTCATCTTTTAAAGAGCCTGTACTTCTGTTTTCTATTGAATCAAAATTAATTAGATTTTTATTATCATTAAAGTAATGTTTATATTTCTTTTTGGTTTTTTCATATCCTACTTTTCTAACGATATCTGCACGTACAGTATCTTCACGGGCTCCTTGAATCTGTGTAGCTCTACTTTGCGCAACTTCTGTAAGTGCTCTTAAAACTGCAATTTCAGGATCAAGATGTGTTCCAATTCCTATTGACAACAATCCTGCATCTTTTGTTAGAGTATCGTCAGCAGAAGCAAGAACTGTTGTAACTTTGATGTCTGCAGTTATGTCAATTAATCTTATTTCAATACCATTGTTCTGGAATTTGTCAAGTAACTGGTTAATCAAATCACTTTTTATGCTGTTTAAATCGATTTGTTTGGAGTTTTTACGGGTAAGTTCATATAAGCTCCATGCGTCACGTTCAATAACTTCAAACATGCTGTGTAAAATGGCCTCTTCAATCACATTTCCAGAAGCTAGTCCATTAGTATTTCCTTTAAAAAGTGCTCTGCATCCATTTTCTGGAACATAAGGATGGTAAATTGCATTGGTGGGAATATAATATTCCTTTTGATCAATTAAATCAAATGCAGTACTCCACTCTATTTCAAAAGATGAGAACTGTTGTGTTTCTCTTGGAAGAATAAGAGTTTCAGGATCAATATAATCTCCACCAATATCATGTATGGATGCGACTAAAACATTGTCTTTATCTTGTCTTTCAGCAGAATATCTCTCAAAACCTTCCATAATGGCAGATGCCTTTGCCTGACTTAATCCAACTCCTTTTCCGGCATATACGCTAACTCCTCCTCCTTGGGAAGTAGGTCTTATTGCTGAGAAAACAGGAATTTTAATTCTATCTAAATGGGTAATCTCAGTAATACGTGTTATTCCAGCAGTCTTAAGCAGGGGTTCATACTTTTCAATAGTTTTTTCTGGAGTTGTAACTCTTTGTGTTCCTTCAAAAAATTCAATCTTCTCATCATTTAACATACTATTATAGTCCTATAATCAGTCTTACAATACCTTCAACACCAATAGTCATTGAGAAATAAGTCATTACTCCTCCAATAGCTATTGCAATTAACCAGATTAGTCCATTCCATCTTAAAACTTTAGATCCATCTAAATTCCAAATAGGAATTAAATTAAAGACAGACAAATAGCTGTTAATACTAAAACCTAGACTGCAGATTAAAAATACAATCTGCATTGTTCCATTGTAAAAAGCAAGAGGATAAATTGCAACAGCTATTAATAAAAATATTAAAGCTAAAACAATATTTACAACAGGTCCGCAGAGGGATATAATTCCATTTTGCTTTTCAGTTACATAATTTCCATAAATATAAACTGCTCCTGGAGCTGCAAATACAAATCCAAGAAAAGAACTAACTAAAGCTATTAATAAACCACTAGGCCAGAGTTTATACTCAGCCCAATATCCAAAGTGGATTGAGGAAAATTTATGGCCTAATTCATGAAGAATAAAACCTAACCCTACACCTACCATAGCTATTGGTAGAATATAAAGTGCAGAAGTTAGATTTCTTCCAGTAAATAGAATAGCAAAAGATAATGAAATCACAAGAAAGGATATAAATAAATCCCTAACTTCTGTTTTAGTAAATTTAATCATACTAATAAACTATCTTATTTTTTATATAAAGTTTTTTTCATTCTTGTTAAGAGGACTTTTGGATTGAAATATAAAGAATTAAATTTAAATAATCTTTATTTTTAGCCATAATCTATTGATGTAATCACGATAAAATTATTGTTCAATGTAGATGTAATATATAATAATATTAAACTATTCATAATCTTCATAAAATCCTGCTAAGAAGAGATGTTTAAATACTTATCTTAAACTAATGATTAAAATATAATTGGGAGGATTTAAAAAATAATGCATTAACTTCACATTTAAAAAATACATTTCTTAGAAAAGGAATAATTTTTTGAAAACTTGAAAAAAGTTAATATTTAATTTAATTTTGTTTTTGAAACTTCAGTTTCGCCGGAAACGGTGGAGCGGTTCTGTGGACTGGTAATCAGGGCATATTAGAAAATTGTAGCTTCATTAACAACACTGCTAATGAGCGAGGAGGCAGTATTGGTTGGTGGGGTTCTGATGGTACTTTAATTGATTCTTATTTTATTGGTAATACTGCTAATATTGATGGTGGTGCTGTTTATTGGGGTGGTGCTAATAGTATTATATCTGATTCTTATTTTATTGGTAATACTGCTAGTCGTAATGGTGGTGCTGTTTATTGGAATGGTCATTACGGTAATTTAACTGATTCTTCTTTTACTGACAATATTGCATCAAATGACGGTAGTGGTGGTGCTGTTTATTGGAATGGTCTTAATGGTATTTTATCATGTTCTTCTTTTACTGATAATACTGCTAAAGTTAATGGTGGTGGTATCTTTTGGGCTAATGATAATGGTAATTTAATTAATTCTTCTTTTACTAATAATACAGCTAATACTGATGGTGGTGCTGTTTTTTGGTATGGAATTAATGGTAATTTAATTGATTCTTCTTTTATTAATAATGCTGCTGAAAAAGGTAATGGTGGTGGCATATTCTGGACTTCCAGAGCTATTAATAGCATTATAACCAATTCTACTTTCATAAATAATGCTGCTAAAAATGGTAATGGTGGTGGGATTTATATGAATGGAAAGAATGCTACTATAATTAATTCTATTTTTATTAATAACTATGCCGCTATTAATGGTGGTGGAATTCGTTGGGGCGAAGTTAATGGTACTATGGCTTATTCTACTTTTACTGGTAACAATGCGAAAGGTATTGGTGGTGCTGTTTACTGGTATGGTGCTAATAGTAATATGTCCAAATGTAATTTCACAAATAACTGTGCAGTTCAAGGGGATAATGTTTATTGGGTTTGGACTGTAGAGGAATTTTTAAACAAATACAATCAGATTAATGATTATGATTATGTCTGGATTCGGAATGGTGTTGGAACCCCCTCATGCACCATTGTTTTGAATAAAAAAGGAATAATCATCTCTAGTGAAAGTAATGTTGTCTTTGATGCTAAAGGTGGAAATTTTCACTTTGAAGTGACTGGAGATAACGTTTTAATTGAGAAAATTACTTTCCGAAACTTCAATTTCCCTAATGATAGGGGTGGAGCATTGCAATGGTGGGGTCACAATGGTACCTTGAAAAATTGTAATTTCATCAATAATACTGCTCTGAATGGTGGAGCTCTTGATTGGAGAGGTAATAATGGTAATTTAACTTCTTCATCTTTTAACAATAATGTTGCTAAGGCCAATGGAGGAGGTGTTCATTGGGTTAGTCTTAATGGTACAATAAATGGTTGTACATTTACTAGTAATATTGCAAATAATAATGGTGGTGGAGTCTTCTGGACTAATTCTGGTGGCTCATTAAATGGTTGTACATTTACTAGTAATATTGCAAATAATAATGGTGGTGGAGTCTACTGGAATGGAGGAAATGGTATACTATCTAGCTGTAATTTCAGTAATAACAAGGCTAATAAATATGGTGGTGCTGTTTACTGGTATAATAATAATGGTATTTTAACAGATTGTGCTTTTACTAGTAATACTGCTAATCAGTATGGTGGTGGAGGCATTTTCTGGAATGGTATTAATGGTACTTTATCTGATTCTATCTTCATTGACAATACTGCTAATGATGGTGGAGCTATTCAATGGGTTGGTGCTAATGGTACTTTATCTAGTTCTACTTTTAGAGGCAATACCGTTTCTAATGGTAATGGTGGGGCTATTGATTGGGGTAGTTCTAATAGTACAATAATGGATTCTACTTTCATCAACAACACTTCTAAAAGTAGTGGTGGTGCTATTAACTGTTGGGGCATAAATAGTATTTTATCTAATTCTATTTTCACTAATAATGTAGCTCCTAATGGTGGTGCTGTTTCTTGGTATGTTGCAGGTGCTATGGTTAATTGTGAGTTTGTTAACAGCAAATGGATCAAATCCAATAACATTTATGCTCATGAAAATTTAGAAATTAATGGTGGAAAAGGAATTGTAGACATAATAATTGATACCAATGGTACTCTTTCAGGCACTTCAATCGTAGTTTTAAACAATGAAACATATTACTATCCCCCAAGTACGAATATTAATTTTAAAGATAACACATGACTTAAAAAAAAACTCTGTTTATCAATGAACATTAGATACAATAGAATACAATTATTCAGATCAAATAATTTGAATTATATTATCTTAAGAAAACTTTTTTAAAAATATTCCTAACTTTAAAAATCACTTTAAAATTAATAAAACAGTATTATTTAAATTTTTAAGCTTTAATTTGAAAAATAACGGGTAAATCATTATTTTCTATAAATAATAATGTTTATATAATAGTGAATGTATATTTACTATTATGAATTTGGATTGAATAAAACAACCTCCTTCCGAATTCCAAATGATTCAACTTTTTTCAAACAATAGAATCATATTTTTATTAAAAAGTTAAAATAGGGTTTAGGGTTTTAGAGAAAAACCATGTTTTTCTCTTCTCTATTTTAACATAAAAAAATGATTTATGGGAAGAATTAGACAGAACTTCCTATTCTCTAAAATTTAGGGTTTTTCTAGAGGAATATTATAATAACAAAGAACCCATAAATCGAATTTTAACTTTTTTTTAAGTAAAAAGAGTATGTTTTATCTCTCAATACCAAATGACAGTATCCTTTTTTATAATATCCAGTACATTAATCCTGTTATTATTTCAAATACTGAAAGGATAATCATTATCCATTGATATTTCGAAATAATACCATGCCTCCTTTACTTATTTCAAACAATATAGAATTAAGATAACTACTTTTCAAATTATCCATCCATATTTTGATTTAGATTAAGTTGTATGGTCTTCTATTACCTTTATTATTTACTTATCTTACTATAATAATCTTATTGAAGGTTAAATACAGTCTAAATTATAATCGAAGGTCTAAATGGAGTTATTCATAAAATATTGTTATGATTGCTAAATATTTACTTATTTTCTTACACAATATACGATACATAAAATTTTCACCAACAACTAAAAATCAAATTTAGTAAAGATGAAATATAATTTAAAGAAGTTACGTGTTTCTATAAAATGTATTTAATCAGTATTTTTTCTTAAAAATATTTTTATTGAAGTGAGAGTATTAAATTGATTTTAATCAGTAATTTTGTATTATAAGAGTAATAGTTTGGTGAAATTTAAAAATAGCTATTGAAAACAAGCGAAATTATTTAAGGAAGGTTGTTTAAAGAGAATTAGTACATAAAAAGAAAAAGGTGATGTATTATGGCAAGACCAATAGCTCCAACTCCTGATTTTGAAGGAGAAGACGCAATAAAATTAGCAGAGGAATTGTTAAAACCTCCGTCAGAAAAACATAAAAAATTAGTTGAAGAAATGAAAAAACAAAGATTTGTACCAATGTTTTAACTATTTTCTTCTAATTTTTTTATTTTTTCCAAATCAATATAAAAGCTGAATTTTTTTCAGGATCTTTTTTTATTATCTCTTTTATTTTTTTGACATTTTTCTCGTC
>OGXX01002715.1_pt1 | contig 15626 bp, 22 predicted proteins | sample 1576301 | NCBI WGS metagenome assembly OGXX01 (sample SAMEA3541469, study PRJEB24748) | human gut metagenome | biome: human gut; feature: human-associated habitat; material: faeces | place: China | collected 2012
AAGCCTACCAGCTCATGCAGAAAGCAGAGCTCCACGCGAAGACGCTGTCTGAGCCTGCCTGGTCCCAACAGGAGGGGCATTGGGCAAAGGCTGTGGCAAATGGCATCGTGGATGGTACCAGCCCGGAGCGCCCGATGAAACGGGATGAGGTGATTGCAGTGCTGGGTAGAAATGGTCTGTTGCTCTGAGAACAGAGAAGCCCCCAGGGGATATATCCTCTGGGGGCGCTTTGTGCGCGAGTCACAGTTTTGGCCGGTAAAGCCGTGGTATCCTAAGAACAAAACAAGGACAAGAAGAAAGGGAGGAACGAGATATGGAGGTATTGGTTCACAACGAAGAAAAGATTCCAGGGGAGATCGTGGAAAAGGCCATTGCTATGATGGAAAGGGAAGAAGGACGGAAAGTGGTAGAGTTGACTATCCGGCGGACAGAGAACCCGGACGAGTACGGGATCACTCCTATTTTTGAGAAGATGCCGTTCCAGCGTATTCGCCGTATCACTGGGTATCTTGTGGGGGACCTGAACCGGTTCAACGATGCTAAGCGGCAGGAGGTAGGGGACCGGGTGAAGCACAGTTTCTGACGGATTATAAAACAGAAAATGAGAAAAAGGCAGGATGTGTCCATTCTGCCTCTTTTTTATAGGTGATGGAGAGAGAAAAGCACTTTTTGTGATTGTTGTGGAAAAACGTGTGGAAAGATTGTGAATTTCCACGACGCTAAAAGAATGTCGCATTATGGAGATGTGGGCAAAAATGTGTTAAAATGAAACCACAAAGAGGAAAATAGAATACAAAGGTTCTCGTTTTCTCTAAAAAATTTTCTATTATGGTGATTATAATCTTGTTTGAGGTGATTGTCATAATGGGAAATGAAGAAAAAATGGAGTGCCAAGCGCAGAAAGCTGGTGAGGGTATGTTTGTGACCAGACCGATTCCGACCCAAGAGAATTCTCTTGTGGAAGGAATGAAAAAGTATATTGCAAAGCTTATGGAAGAAGGGACAAAGGCCCCGGAAAAAACAAGGGAAGAGGCAATAGAGGCTCTGAAGCGCACAGGAGTTTTATCGGAAGATGGGAAGACAAAAGATGAGATTGTATCTTGGGAGTAAGAGATCATGTATCAAAACCTTCCTAATCTCGTTTTGGGGTTCCATGGATGTTGTAAAAAGGTATTTCATAATGTGATTATAAATGGGGGCTCCTTAAAAGCAAGCGATAATTCTTATGATTGGTTGGGCAACGGGATTTATTTTTGGGAGCAAAACTATACCAGGGCGATGGAGTGGGCCATAAAACGTAATGGTGAGGAAAATGCTGCCGTCATCGGTGCCGTGATTGATTTAGGACATTGCTTGAATTTAACGGATAGTGCGGCCTCGGACACTTTGCGCACTGGCTATGAACTCCTGTGCGTGCGATGTGAACAGGCAGGAGCGCCTTTACCCAAAAACCGCAAGTCAAAAGACTCTGATGACATTCTTTTGCGGGACTTGGATTGTGCAGTGATCCAACAGATTCACGATTACAATAGACAGAACAACGTTCGTATGTTTGATTCTGTCCGTGGCATATTTACAGAAGGGCCGCCACCCTATGAAGGGTCCGCATTCCATGAGCGGACGCATATTCAACTTTGTATCTGTAATCCGAATTGTATCAAGGGATACTTTGCTCCTTTATTTCCAAGAGAGGATTTTCTTATTCCATAAAAAGGCTTCTACCGGGTAGGTAGAAGCCTTTTTGCAGATGGTTTACTGTGTGCGAAGTATTTCTGCGTTGCGGGTGGCCTGGCGGGCGCGTTCGTCATAGACCAGGCGGGCCGATTGCCGGCGGCGGCGGTGGACCAGTTTGCCCGAATAACGCTGGGTGGTGCCAAAATTGGCGTGGCCCAGCTTGGCTTGCAGTTCCTCAAAGGTCATGCCGTTGTTAAGGTCCAGGCGGGCTCCCACATGGCGGAGATCGTGCGTCCGGACACTGTGAACCCCCGTAATGGCGTAGACATGACGCTCCACCACGGCAGACAGCCACTGGGAGGTGCCGCGCTTCCAGAAGTTGGGCTGACCGTTACGGACGGCCTCTCCCTTGACGCCCTGGGTGCCGAAGAGGTAATCTTGGTTTGTCAGGGTCTTGGGGCGGCCCGGCCAGTTGAGGTACAGGCGGATCGCTGTCTGAGCGATAAGGGGGAAGTCAATTACCCGGAACTTGCCGCCCTTGCCGGAGACCACTGTGAGCTCACTGTGGACAAAATCCAGGTCACAGAGTCGGAGGGATAACAGTTCAGCGTTGCGAATCTCTGTGGCAAGGAGAAGGACCACGATGGCATAGTTGCGGGCCCAGTACTGGGGGGCGCGGAGTCCCTTGGGGGGATTGTTGCGCCAGAGAAGCATCACCTGTTCGTCGGTGAGAATCTGGTCATAGGGCCGGGCCTCCAGCTTGCGGGTATCCGGGATCAAGCGGGGGGAGACGGGGGAAGCCTCATACCAACGAGACGCCCCAAGGGAGGGATCGGAGGCCCAGGTGAAGAACATGTTGAGTTCCTTCAGGTACTGCCGGACTGTGGAGAGCTTGCACCCCTGGTCCAGGAGATCATCCCGCCAGGCCTGTACGTCTGTATAGCTGGGATCAGAAATGGCGCTGTGGGAGACCTCATTTTTCCGGGACCAGAACGCCAGAAAATTTGCCAGGCGGGAGGCGTAGTTGCGCACGGTGAGAGGTGCAGCGCCGGTGTGCTCCAGGTTGTGCAGATAGGCGGCGGTGGCTTCCTCATACTTCTTGAGGGCAGGAGATGTTCGGGCCATGGGTCATGCCTCCTTTCTTTCTGATTGTGCCAGAATTTTTCTCAGGGCATCCACGGTATTCTCATAGTAACGGAAAGTAGAGACCTCCTTGTTTCCGTAGGGGGACTTGTCCTTAAACCACTGGCCGTGACCTGGGTCCTTCAGGTGGTTTTGGTTGGCTAAGCGGCCCACCTGATTGGCGCTGATGCCCAGAATGTCCCCCACCTCCTGGGCGCTGTATGTCTTTGCCTCCAGCTTGGGGAGGGGGAGGAGATATTCCCCCGTCAGCTCCTTTGTGGCGTGTGCTTGGAGGACCTGCTTGTAGGTGGTGCCTTCATACTCTGCTGCGATCTGGTTGAGAATGCGGGCTCTTTGAACGGCTAAGTTCTGCCGGCGGGTCTCGGCCATCATCTGTTGGTAGCCGGTCATGGGTTTGCCTGGGCCAGAAGCGCCGCTCTTTCGCATGGACTCGAAGGCGGTGACATAAGCCGCGGTGAATAAGACACCTTTCTCTCCAGTCATCTTGTTGGCCACCATGTCGCAGCCTTTCTTGGTAAGGAGGTAGCAAGGCAATGTGCGCCCAGTACTGTCTTTATAGGTACGCGGGATGAAAAAGTCACTCGGCGCAAAGTTGCGCTCAGTAGATTTTTCCATGACATCAATGTACCCATGGATGCTGCGCATCAAATCACGGTGATTCTTGCCCACCATCTCCGCTACTGCGCGGCTGTCCACTACATCTACGTTGTCGTGGGTAAAGACCTGGAGATCGTTCATGCGGACACCTCCAAGGCTTTTCCACGGGGTTCCTCGTCAAGCCTCAAGATAGCTCTGTCCATGCGGTCTAACAAGCTGGAGAGGTAATCGTTCAGCGCAAAGCTGGCGTTTACCATGTGCTCTAAGGTTGTCTCTCCTGCGTCCGCCCCGTCCAGCATAGCGGTCAGGATGCTTCCTACACCGGTAAAATTCCGGAAGAGGGTTTCCATCTCTTTGATGAACTCTTGGTACTGTGTTTCCATTTTAATTCTCCTATTTACTATTTTTTCAACTTGCAAGCCCGGAGAATTTGATATAGAATAGATTTACCAAACCTTCGGGTGCGGTTCGTATAAGGCGATCAGGGTGTTTTGAAAGGTGTCCTGGTCGTCTTATTCTTTTTCACTGCCGATTTCTTCTTCTATTTTTTTGTTCAGCCACTCTGCCTTTGATATTCCAGCGGACTTTAACCAAGATTCGAATTTTTCCATTTTCTCTCGCTGAACCTCCACAGTAAAAGACTTATAAATAGAACGTCTTTTTTTGAAGTAATCGGCCCTGCTTTCAGGGGACACATTTTCACCTCCTTGTTACGGGCAACATTATAAGATGTTGCCCGTAACATGTCAAGTTTTTTTGGAAATTTTCCTGACGAACGCTTCTCCTTGACTTTACGATCATCTTCGTCCATGATAAATAATACAGATAAAAAACGGGAGGAGATTTACCATGGCACTTATCAAATGCCCGGAGTGCGGAAAAGAGATTAGTGACCGAGCAGAAGTGTGTATTCACTGCGGGCTTCCCTTCAAAAAAATGGGGGAGGATATATACTGGTTTGACCAAAACGCCGAAGAAGATGAACGAGCTATTCAAAGAATCGAAGACAGTGAGGACGGAGTCTTTTTGTTTGTCACAACAAAAGGGCCGTTACTTTTCTCTGGGCAGCAAGTCCGTCTTTGGGACGGAGAAGACAATCTGATTGCCCAATATCCCATAATGAGTGTGCGGTATGAGAAAGATACTGCAGTCCTTTCTCTGGATGTTGCCGAGTCGTCAGACGCTGCACTTTTTTCTGAGTTAGGTCCGGTGTCAATCTCAATCCATGATGAAAAAGAGAAATATGCTAAGGGTTCTTTGGATGAGGTCAAAGAGAGAGCAAGGAAGAAAACTGACTCGGTTGATAGGAATGGGAAACTGCAGATTTTTGAAATGGAACGAAGATCGAAAGAGGTTTCTTTTTGTGTGTGGTCGGACGCCGCAGAGATAAATAGTGGGAAGCAGGTGTGTCTGTGGAACGAAAGTGGGGAGTTGATTGGACAATATCAGATCGTCAGTGTGAAGCGCAGAGAAAATCAGGAGATAGTTGTTTCCCTCTTTATGCAAAATAAAAATGAACTTGATCTTTTGATGGACGCATGTCCTGTTGCGCTTTCAATCTATGACGCCAATTCCGTAAAATTAGCTGGGATGATGGACGAGATACTAAGCAAAGAACGAGAGGAAAAATCCACGGCCTCGTCTAAATACAATGTGTCTAACGTGCCAAAATGCCCCGTGTGTGGTTCGACCTCAATTCAAGGGATGAAGAAAGGTTTTTCGGCAGGGAGAGCTGCTGCTGGCGGGATATTGCTTGGCCCCCTGGGGGTTTTAGCAGGCGCCGCTGGAGGGAACGAGGTAGAACGGGTTTGCTTGAATTGCGGGTATCGTTTCTGATATTAGAAGGGGCCCAAGCTGAGCATTACAACTCAACTTGGGCCCTTTTTTTGAACTTTTCGCAGTTCTCTTCAATTGTTTCATTTTGCAAGCCTGGAGAATTTGATATAGAATAGATTTATCAAGCCCTTGGGTTTGGTGTATAAGGCAATCGGGCTACTTTCCTACGGTCTCCTGGTTGCCTTACTTTTTGATCTTATCGTACCGATCCTGAATTCCTTGGCGAACTACTTCTGAACGGGTTAGACCTTCGGCCTTACAACATGCATCGAGCTTGTTTAATGACTCGATGTCCATTTTTGTATCCGTCTTTTGTGGCTGTGTAGGTGACAATAAAATCACTGAGTAACATGGCACCACAGCTGTTTTCGGCATCTACCCAGCCAGTGATCATGTACTCGCCGTTGCCAAGATGAGTGGTCTGCATATCGAAGTGATTTTATTTTCGCCATGATTTACTGTGTGACAAACTCCGCGCCGCGTTCTGTTTTTACCTCGAGCGATGTAACATTCAGATATAAATTTAGGTAGTATCCTTCTTCGACTAATTCAGGAGTGCCAGTCACTCTGATCCAGTCATTTTCATTGGGATACTCCCCGTCGTATTTTAGCATGAAGCCTCCCCAGCCGTCATTGCCGCAGCATCCGGGACCATTGCGGTACACAACCGGAGCGGTTTTGCCGCCGTCCCATGAGTAGAACAACGCATACATTCCCTCCACGATGATTGTTTTGTCCTTATAGTTATCAAAGTTGAAGTACATATCGTTGATCTGCGTTAAAAACATCTTTTCCCCTATTTCCAGCACATCGCCCTTAGCCGACTCCACCGTTGGATCTGTCGCCAGTGTGCCGGATAAATCACTATCAGGCGTAGGGGACTGGCTTTCTGGTACGCTGGAAGAAGGTTTTTCCAAGGCGCTGGTTTCAGGATCAGCAGATTCGATCTTTAAGGAAGGCTCTTGGCTGTTTGAATCAAGAGGCGCAACATTGAACTCTGTTTTGCCGCCGCTATTACCGCAGGCAGACAGAAGTATGCAGATCACTAAAGCAGGCACAATGCTTTTCCATATTTTACGCATGTCCAACTACTCCTTTCACGCTTTGTATGATCCAATAGAGGAAGAAGACAATGATGTTGCATAAGACAATGCTTGCGCCTGTGGGAGTGGCATATACATAGGAAATTGTAAGACCAACCCATAAACACAGTACGGATATAATAGCGGAATTGATAATCACAGCTTTGAACCTTTTGCATAACCGCATTGAGGTAAGGGCAGGAAATACAATTAAGCTGGTAATCAAGAGCGCGCCCATCATCCGCATTCCCAAGACAATAATCAATGCTGTCAGCAGGGCTATCAACATATTATACAGCCCCGCATTCGTGCCAGTTGCCTTTGCAAAGGATTCGTCAAATGTGACCGCAAAAATCCGGTTATAGAATAAAATAAATAGCACTAATACGATAACAGACAGAACAACACTTAAATTCACATCACTTTGCGACATGCTCAGAATACTTCCGAACAAATAGTTGCACACATCCGTATTCATTCCTGTTGTAACAGATATAACCATTACTCCCACAGCTAACGCCCCCGTTGAAATCAGGGCAATCGCTGCATCGCCTTTAATCTTACTGCTTTCACTGATTCGAAGCAGCAGAAAAGCGGCTAACACCACAATAGGAATAGAAACCGTCAGCGGAGCCATATTCAGTGCCGTTGCCAAAGCAAGTGCGCTGAATCCGACATGGGAAAGCCCATCCCCGATCATAGAATACCTTTTCAGAACGAGACTTACTCCCAACAGGGAGGAGCAAAGGGCAACAATCGTTCCCACAAGGATTGCGCGAACCATAAATGGATAGGAAAACATCTCTTTTAACAGGTCAAGCATGGGAAACACCCCCTATAAAATGGCTGCCCACTTCACTGTTCAGATATTCCTCCGTTGTTCCGAAGAAAAGCTGGGAATGGCGCAAGTGCAAAATGTGCTTTGCGTATTGGACTGCCGCATGGATGTCATGGGATACCATGACAACAGTTATCCCCATATCTTCATTGATCTGCCGGATCAGTTCGTATAAACTCTGTGTCACCACAGGATCTAACCCGGCAACAGGTTCATCCAATAAAATTACTTTCTTTGTGGCGCACAAGGCTCTGGCCAACAGTACTCTTTGTTGCTGGCCGCCGGACAACTCACGATAGCAACAGTTTTTTAAATTTTCAATTCCCATCTTCCGAAGATTTTCATTTGTAATCTTCTTTTCCTTTTTGGTATAAAAAGGCTTCACCCCCAATCGGTTTAAGCAGCCGGAAAGGACAACCTCATAAACGCTTGCAGGGAAATCTTTCTGTACTGTCGTCTGTTGCGGCAAGTAGCCAATCTCTTTCGTCAAAAGACCGTTTCCCAAACGGATTGTACCTGAGGACGGTTTCTTCAAACGCAAAAGACCTTTTATCAGTGTGCTTTTTCCTGCGCCGTTTTCACCAACGATGCAAAGATAGTCATTCTGCTCTACGGAAAAATTCAAATTCTTTACGGATGGAACGCCGTCATAAACAAAAGATATATTCTTGCATGTAATTAAATCCATTGTATTCCTGTAACCTCCTTTTCAAAAAGCAGCGATGGTTTGACACAACCACCGCCGCTTTTTCCGTTAGTTTAAGGCAGCGCGCAAGCTATCTACATTTTCTGTCATTATAGACAGGTAGGTAGCCCCGTCCTCCATTTGATCTTTTGTCACATTATGGCAGGAATACAAGGTCATCTTTTTTGCTCCGGTAGCCTCACAGATAGAATCCGCGATTTTACCATTGGAAAGTTCAATTGTGAACACCACTGGAATCTGTTCTTCCTTCACCTTATCAGTCAAAAACGCAACTGTTGCGGCGCTGGCCTCAGTTTCCGTCGAGCAGCCAGTAAATGCGGCATAATAGTTAAGACCATACTCGTCGGCAAAATACCGGAACGGGAAACGGTCGCCAAACAAAATCGTTTTTCGCTTTGCGCTGTCTACAATTTCACGGAAAGAGGCGTCCAGCTGTTCCAACTTTTCTTTGTAATCGGCACTGTTGGCTTCATAGGCATCCGCGTTCTTCTGGTCCTTATCGCAGACAAGGGCCGTAATTTTATTCACAATTTCAATCGCATTTTTCGGAGAAGTCCACACATGTTCATCTGTTTCTTCTTCGTGCTCATGAGAATGCCCCGCAACAGCTTCTTTGATTTCTTCCGAAGGCGCATTGGCCGCATAGAAAGTGGGAGCCCAATTTTCTTCATCTATCAAAGCGTCAATATTTTCATTGCCATAGCGCAGATGGAAATGAGCGATTTCTTCTTCGTGTTCCTCGTGTTCTTCTTCATGGACGTCTGCGCCGGTACCATGGTCATTGAAAGCCAGGTAAACGGGTACACCGGAAGCAGGGTCTTTAGACTGAAATGTGTACCATACGCTGGTTACATCCCCATCATCATCTTTTACCGGCTGAAAACCCAGGTATTCATACTCCGCAGATACAGTCTCGGAGGAAGTCTGGAAGGAAACAGTATTGTGCTTAATGGAGAGCGTATTGTAATCCGATTTTCTTTTTTCCAGAAATTCCTGCTTCATTTCAGCAAAGGATTTCTCGTGTTCCTCTGCTTCCTCTGTGATATACTCGTCCAGCGTTCCATCTTCAAAATATGGGAGTACTGACTGAAAATCCCCTGCAAAATCAGAAAGCGGGCGGTCTTTTATCTCACTTTCCACAATTTCTCCGTGATCGTGGTCATGCTCGTGTTCCATCCCTTCAACGATTTCTTCATTAACGGTGGGAACACAATCAATCAGGCGCAGGATGTCCGGCTTTTGATCGCCCATAGAGTTCAGAATATCATCCACCCATACATCGTTCTCGCCTCCGGTGTAGATGAACAAATCGCAGTTCTGAATAGTCTTAATGTCCTGTGGGGTCGGCTCATAGGAATGGCTTTCCGCGCCGGGTTTCAACAGCATTGTAATGTCTGCTTTGTCGCCTACAATCTGGCGGGTAAAATCATATTGGGGGAAAATCGTGGTTACAACGGACAGCTTCTCCGAATCACCGGCATCAGCCGGTTTATCGGAAGTGCCACAGGCGGACAGGCAGACAAGAGCCAGTACCGCCATCAACAGAATTGAAATATATTTTTTCATGGAATTGAATCCTCCATAAATTCGCGTATTTTCTTAAAAATGGGCGCAAAAATACAAGGGATAACCTTCCCGATTGAAAATGGGCATAGTATTCCCTTGTATCAAAGGATTCTATTTAATTGTTCATTCTTACTTTCTGGCTGATAAGGGAAACGACAGGCACAAACAAAGGGAGGCAAAGAAATGCCACAATCAGCGGAAACTGAGGCACAAATGCCCCGGTTGTTTCAGCCGAGCCGGTTCCGATCTGCTTTAATGTCTGTTCGGCCTGATGAATGCAGGCGCAAACAAGGCAGCCCTCTCCTGTGCAGTCGTGATGGGCCTCTTTTGCGATGAAAAGGAGAGAAAAGAAAGCGACAACCACAAAGGCCGCACAGGTAAAACCAGCAAGAAGTCTTTGTTTTCTTGTATCCATACTTTTCCCTCCTTCACAAAATTATTTTGCCTATCAGCAGTCTGTTTTACGGTATTCACTGAAAATCCCGTAAAACACTGTTCGCAGGACATCTACGTTGTTCCAGTATATGCTGCCCCAAATGAGAGACTTCATCACACTGAACATGGATCAGCCTGCCGCATTTCTCGTATTTGTAATGGTAGCAATTGATGGTTCGCAGTCATCCTGTTCTCCAACATATACCCCCTGCTTTACCATGCGCTCTAAATGACGATATACCGTCATCATTCCCACTGAGATACTTTCCTTTTCGAAATGATCGCAAATGTCATTGACCGTAACATGGCTGCCGGGGACGGATTTCATGAAGGTAAGCAATTCGGCCATCTGCTTTGTTTGATATTGTCATCTGCGTACCAATGAATTGCTACCTCTCTTCAAATTGATAATTATTTTTACTTTATCACAAGGATAGTGTATTGTCAAGAACTCAATACGAGCTTTTGCAAATAGGCAAACCTGCAAACATGTAAATGTTTGCGATTTTGGCGGGTTTCCTATCCGCCAAAACACTTGTTGAGGGATAGTCCCTCGAGCCCACAAGATCGTCACCTTCGGTAGCAGCTATGCGTCCTGCGGACGCTGGTGGAGAAGATCAACGCGAAACTTCGGGGGTGGGGAGGAAGAATACCCCTATGCGGAACTGCGGGAGTTTTTCCGCCTTTGCCAGAAGACGCCGGTGCGTTTGACCTTTGGGCAGATTGAGGAGATTTTAGGAGACGAGTTGGAATGGGAAGCCTATTTTTTCGAAGCTTTTTGGTATGATTGCGTCCCGGGGAAAACGTCGGCCATGTGGCGGGAGAAAGGATTCCCTTTCCACATGCTCAAGCCTTCTGCCTCTGGACACTGCATCGCGGAAGCCTGGCTGAGCCAGGGATACCGGATCAAAGCGCTGCATCTGCGGGAAGATCGGGTTGTTTTCCGCCGGGCCATTCATCATCAGTCCGGACTGCTTGTCCCCCGGGATTTGCTGGAAAAGAAACTGCCCGACGCGGCGGTGCAAGAGTGCAATAATTTTTTCAGGTATGTGCGGAAAAAATACGGCTTTTAACACTCTCCATGGATGAATTCATGAGTTTCCGTTGCCCATTTTTGGGGATGAGGGGACGGGATGAAGATTCCTGTTTATTAAGCGCAGGTTTTCCTTTTGGTCAGAGATTGGACAGAGTACCATTGCCTAAGACAATGGCGTTGGACTGGCTGCCCAGGACCAGGACGGTCACTTGTCTGCCCACCTCTAAGCCCTCCGCCGAGCTGACATAGGGGAGGGCAAGCTGGGTCTGGTCAAAGGGGCGTTGGACCGTTATGGTGCCGCCGGAGGCCGCCTGGGTGACCTGAGCACGGTAGTAGCTGACGCCGGAAGACAGGAGAGATTTTATCTTGGGCTCAAAATAGGACCAGAGATTGTCCGCCAGGACCTGCATGTCCTGGTCGGGGTTGGTGACAGGGGACGTTTTTTTCTGGCTCAAGGGAAATACACCCCCTTCTCCAGCTGCAGAGATTCCGCCAAGGTGAGGGAAGAGGTCTCAGCTTCCCCCAGGCAGAGACCCACGGTGATCTTGCGGTTGTGTAGCCAGGCATAGAGCTGCAAGCGGCCAGCTTCGGGGCTCTCCGCTTGAATGACTGCCGTGGTGGTCTCGCCCCAAGGGGTGGAGACCCGGTAGCGGTAGACGGTTTGGACGACGTTTTTGCGGAACATATTTTTCCTGCTCCCTTCTTTCGTTTTCTCCATCATACCTTGATTTTTTCGTTGTAAGACCACCTAAAAGGAGTTTTAGGAAAATTATCTGCCGGGGAGCTTTGACAATTCTCACAGATAAAGCTGGGAGGAATCAATTTCTCAAGTGGGTCAACTGTTTTTCCCGGGGGTAGCTGCATTCCCCGGAAGCAGTAACCAGCTTGCTCAGAAGGCTTGGATCAGGTTCACAACGGGGGCGACTCGTTTGTCCAAAGGCCGGGCAGTGTTTCTCCTATGCTTCGCTTCGCTTTTGTTAGCTTTGGTTGGCTTTCATTTGGTTTTCTTTGCTTTCGTTTGCTTTTGCCTGCACGCCTTTCTTTTTATAACAGATTATATATTATATATATTAGGAATTAGTAGGTACTTTTCTATTGAGGTAGAAACTTATAATTAATTCATATTACAGAGTAGAAACTAAGTAAATAGTACCTACTTTTGTATACAACATAATAATATAATACTTTACAAGTGCGGAGCAATGGACGCTTTTCTACTTTTAGAGTTAGGGGGTGTGGGGGGAAGAGACCTTTTCTTCTTTGTCCCTTTCCCTCCTCCTTTCTTCTGTATCTGAGGGATGTTGAGAGGGAGCCTCTGTAAGGCGTCTGGCGGCCTTTCTGGGCGTACCTATTGGCAGGGTGCTAAAGAGATATTCCCAAGGGGGTTGAAAGCGCAGAGAAAGCAGACAGAGGGACTGTGAGCGTGAGTACCTGGTTGCTCTGGTTCCCCTGTTCTGCAAGCATGGATTGTGCTGGTGATCCTGTTCTGTGTTGGTTCCAGATGGGTTCCATGTTGGTTCCAACTGGGTTCCAGATGGGTTCCATGGAGGGGCCCCGGATAGAGAGGCGGGGCTGGCGCGAGGCAGCGAGGGCGGGGGAGACCTGGTGGGTCGGTGGCCGCTAAACCGTGCGTGCAATGGGGAAAAGGAACAAAGTTTAACCGTGCATTTTAGACAAAGTGTACATTGTTAAACCGTGCAATTCGATATATAATAAACTTGGAGGTGTTATTGTGCCACTGACAGATGCAAAGCGTGCGGCGAATAACCGATGGGACGCAAAAAATATGTGTGTACTTGGTTGTAAAGTGCGGCGCGAATATGCCGAACAGGTAAAAGAGGAAGCGAAGCGGCGCGGAACTACGGTAAACGCAATCTTTACAAAAGCGCTGCGGGAGTTTATGGAGGAGGTGGAGAATCGATGAGCAACAAGGAAAAAGTGATTGAGCTGCTGGACAGTGTACCGGATTATAAAATGGGCTATGTGTTGGCTTATGTGCAAGGAATCACTGCCGATGAGGAAGCGGACGATCTTTTCTGCGAGCGGATGCTTGAAAACTATGAAAATGACCCAGATCCCGAAAAGGATAAGGGCTATTCCCTGGAGGATTGCAAGCGGGAATGGGGCCTTGAGTGATGTATCGTATTATTATTAAGAAAAAGGCGAAGAAATTTATAGATGGCCTTCCCGCAAATGAACGCCGGCGGGTGGTTTCTGCCATTGAGCAACTGCCAAACGGAGAGGACATAAAGAAACTAAAGGGCCATGACAAGCTGCTTCGACTTCGAGTTGGTAATTATCGTATTATCTATACTGTGGATAACGGAGAGTTGATTGTATACGTGATTGACGTGGGAAACAGAGGGCAGATATATAACAGGTATTGAAGTGGGGTCAGGGAGTAATGTCCCTGACCTTTTTTGTTGCCTTAGCTGGTCCAGTGTCTCCACCGGAGAGGCCGGCAATGCTCCCGGCTGCGCTTTAGGGGTTCCGGCGCCCTATACGCTGCTTATTTGCTTACTTATGCCGGTTTCATGTATTCCCCGCCTTGCGGCGGTCTCTGGGGCTCCTGGCCTTCACTCCAGCCGCTAAAAAACTTTGGCGGCTGGGTCAGGGTCAGAAAAATTTTTCTTCTAATAGGCAGTGGGATTACCCCGCAATGGAGCGCAGCCCCTGAAGATTGCTTTCTGTGTTACGGTTATACCAACACCCTTTTTTGCGATGCCAGCGCCAGCCAGCGGCCTTTAAGGCTTCGCGGACGGCTTCGGAGGGTTTCGATGGGAAATATACTTCGATGCCGTTAAAGTCAGGGTTGATCTCGACGCGGAGCGCCGTGGCGGTGGGAGCCTGGGTGCTTTGGCTGGGGGCGCTCTCGGTGTGCGCTTTTTCCTTGGAGGTGAGCCGGGCGGTTTTGGGAACAAATTTTACAGAGCGGGCGTTGTCCTGTAAACATCCAAAGTAATAGAAATTAACATCAAAATAGTCGATCATCCCGTCACAGTCTTCATAATTGAATGACTTTACAAAACCGTCTACTGCTTCGGCGGTGGCGCGGATCTGTTCAGCGGGGATTTTGTACCATGCGCCGTGCTCATCCCAAATGCGGGAAATTTCGGCAAGGGCTTCCTCATCGCTCCAGCAGGTGAGAGACCAAATGTTATTCCGGTTTGCTTTGTGGATGATCTCGGAAATGTCTTCGACGGTCAGAGCGTCCAGAGACTTGTATACCTCGCAGGGGGCTTCTTTCATATCGACAAGAAGTTCCTGGCACATACTCGCATATTTTGTACGCACGCTGAATTTATAAGTAGGGAAGTTTTCCTTGATAAACTTCCGAACAAGAACAGCGATTTCTTTCAAACTTAAATTGGGGTCATAATTGGTCCCCTTCCAGCCGTTGGCGGTGTAGAATTCGCTGCGATATTCTGCGGCGGTCTCGCTGCTGCGGGTCTGGGTGGCTTTGTCTTGTGCCATGCGGAACACGGGGAAAAGTGCCTCGAATTCAGCGTTGATTGCCTGCATGGCTTCGACGGTTCCTCCAACGTCGGGGTGGTGGATCATGGCCAAACGGCGATACTCTTTCTTGAGTTCGTCCAGGGTCTTGCACTCGATAAAGTATTTCATCATGTTAACCTCCCGGCCTATGGCCTTGCATTCCCCTGCCGATTGTGTTACACTGAGGGCGACATGTGGCAGGCCATGCCGCCCTGTGTTTTGCTTTAGGCTCCCTGTGCTTTGGAAGGTTGCGGGGAGCCTATTCTTTTACTGTTTGGGAATCGCTTCCCGGATAATCCGGGCCGCGTCCTGCGCGTCCTTGGCCGTAGCCTCTACCAGTTTTGCCAGGGTTTCAAGATAGGATGCTAACTCGGTCTGGGTCATGCTATCAATCTCCATTTCCTTTACCTCCTGCCCGGTTGAATTATCAGGGGTTTCCCTCCTGACACAATCATAATAACATAGATACGCGTATATATCAATATGGATTTTTTGACAAAAACAGATACGCGTATTTGTGCAAATGGAATATATACGCTTATATAATAGCATGATATAATATTTACAGGTGATAGACTATGGAGAAAAAAAGCCAATATAAGGGATTTACGCCAGCGCAAGCAAAAGCGCACAAAAAATATATGGCGGATTTTGTAGAGTTGCGGGCCCGTGTGACATATGCTGAACGCGATAGCATACAAGCCCACGCCGCTGCCCGTGGTGAGTCCGTAAACGGGTTTATCAAGCGGGCTATTCAGGAAACGATGGAGCGGGATGAAACAAGCCGCCGGTTGGGACTGAACCCGGTCTCAGGCGAAAGGCTGGAACAGGATAGCACCCGGCCCAAATAGTATAAAAAAGAAAGCCCTCGGGAAATCCGCCGTTTGGCGGTCCCGGGGGCTTGTCTGTGCTTCTGCAAGGTTTACGGAATATATCTGGGAATGGGCCGGGATTAAGCGGGCGCTGGGGGCAAGGAGCGGGCCGAGAGGGTAGAGACTCGGGACCAAGGAGGGGACATTAAAGAAGACAACAAAAATAAAAAAGCCGGGGCCCTGTATTAACTATCAAGTATTTACTTTAATATAAGAGTAGGCATTAACTATCCAGCATGTATTGCCTTATATATCTGATTACTTAGTAGGTTCTTTTATATTGATACAAAACTTATAAATAGGTGATATTATAGAGTAGATACTAAATACAGAGTATCTACTTTTG
>OGXX01002718.1_pt1 | contig 15614 bp, 16 predicted proteins | sample 1576301 | NCBI WGS metagenome assembly OGXX01 (sample SAMEA3541469, study PRJEB24748) | human gut metagenome | biome: human gut; feature: human-associated habitat; material: faeces | place: China | collected 2012
CTTCTTTTATTAATTTAGAATTTTTACTATTATTAATTATTTTATCAAGTGAAATAACTTCAAAATCACTATCGCTATTACCAGTCAAAATATCATCTAAAAACTTATTGATTAAATTCTCACCATCATTTTTAGATAGCATTATAACAAGTTCATTATCTCTTATAAATAAAGAACCATAATATAATTTACTATTATCATAACTATAAATAACATACTTATTATTATTTTTCTTATATTTAAAAGTTCCAAATACATTAATAAATATAGTCTCTTGTCCATATTTAAATTTAAAATCATTAACTTTTATTCTTTTTCCATTCATATAAGTAGCCTCCATAACAATTATAATATAATTAAAAGAAAAAAACTAGTCATTATTGGTATTTTATTTGACTAGCATCTATATTAAATCCGCCCTTAAAAGTATTACCCATCTCATAATCTTGATTTTTATTATTTTCTTGGAGCCATATTAAAACAGTAAATGTTTTTTTCTCATTACTCTTCAAATAAATATTAGAACCAATTAATATATCACCAGTTTTAGGAATACTATTTTTAGATATTTTATAACCCGTACTATCATACAAAGCATAACTAAGTGCCTTATCATCAAAATCATTATCAGTTACAAACATAGATATATTAAGTGTTTGATCTAAAGTGCCAGTACTCTTAACAGAAAAACTCTTTTTATATACAGAATACTTAGTACTTAAATTAGGCTCATTAATAGGCATAAGTGCATAAGTATCAATAGCAATACCATCTATATAATTAATAGCCAAAGTACCAGTTTTGATCTTTGTGCTATCCTCTTTTTCACTTGCAATCAAAGAAAAATAAGTAAAAGTTACTCCAACAATCATTATAAGTAGTGTAAGAATCAAAACAATAAAATAAAATATATCTGTCCTACTTTTACTATTATTCATATCATCAATCTCCTAGTATAATAATACCAAAAACATCAAAAAAAAGCAATACTTAAATTGCTTTTAATTTTATTATTGAGTAGCTTCACCAGTAATAGTTTTAGCACCTTTAACTTCAACATTAACAGTACCCTTAAATGTAGCACCTTGTTCAGCATCATTATCAGCACCAGCTTCGTCAAGCCAAACAAATAAACGAAGATTTTTTGTAGTATGATTTCCAGCTATTTTCATTGTTTCATCACCTGTTGCACCAAGTAAACTAAATTCTGTATATTCTCCAGAAACTTCACTATATGGAATAGTACCAGTATAAACTATATTAGAACCATTATCAAATTCTCCAGAAATACCAGTTCTATCGTATAAAACAAATTTTAAATGTTTAAATGGTATCTCACCTTTAGTAGTAACTTCACCTTGCTCATTCTTTTCTTCTTTTACTAAGGCTGTAGGAATTACTTTAGCAATAATTTCCATTTCAGTAGGTCCATCATTAGTTAAAGTAAAATCATAATACCCACAAGTTGTAAATCCCTTATCATCTATACAAGTTTTATATGTACCACCTTGACCATCATCATCACCAGTTCTAGTGAAAGTTCTAAGAGCTATAGTTTGATCTGAAGGTATAATATTAGTTACATTTAATTTGTCACCATCTTCATAAACTATTTTTACAGTAGCAGCTTTAACCGTTAAAGCATTATCTTCACTTTTAGCATTAATAGAAAAGTATGCTAATGATGCACCAATTATAGCAACAATTAAAGTAAGTACTCCAATTACTCCAAAAAATATTCCTCTCTTATCTTCTTTTTCCATTTACTTATCTCCTCTCTTCTATCATAAATTAATAATAGCAGATTTTTATAAAAAAAACAATAGTTTTGAATTAAAAAAAAGAAATAGTTCCAAAACTATTTCAAAAATTTGACAAGTTCTTCTTTGTTCATAAAGCCAGTAAACCTCTTAACTTCTTTACCATTTTCAAATAATATAATCGTTGGAATTGACATAACACCATATTCCCTTGCAACATCTGAATATTTATCAACATCAAGTTTAATAAAGTTAAATTCATTTTCTTTAGAAACATCCTCAAATACTGGACCAAACATCTTACAAGGGCCACACCAAGTAGCATAAAAGTCAACGACTGCTTTATCTTTAATTAAAGAAGAAAAATCATTTTCATAATGTATTAAACCCATAACAAACCTCCTAATCTAATATACTTTCATCTTTAATATGAATTTTATTTCTATCAATAAGTTTACTTAAAGACTCTTTAGTAATAACTTTTTTATCTAATAATAATTTAATTACCTCATCATTTAATTCTTCATTATTCTTATTATCTTTTTCCTTTACTATTTTGTAAACGCCATCATATGTATCAACCATTTCTTCTGAAACCTTAGATAATATCGGTGTTTTATCTAACATAAAATTAGCTATTTTAGAATCTCTAATATAAGGAATATTTATAATCGGTAAAGTAATAACTACTAAAATTAAGAATACATAAACATACATTTCTATTATACCAACAAATATACCAAGTATTTTTGAAGGAATACTAAGTATAACTGTAGCCTTAAGTATTTTTTCTATTAAACCAGTTAACATAAGTACCACTTTAAAAACTAAATAAAGCAAGGAATATACAATAACAAAAGCAAGTACTTCATAGAACAAAATATTAATAGCCTCTATTCCTTTTATAAAACCTCCAAAGTTAATAAATGGTAAATTTTCATACATAATAACCGATAAATAGTTTTTTAAATAAAATGACAAAATAATGATAATAAATATACCAACAAAATTAGCAGTCTTTTTTATAACTCCAGATTTAAATCCACCAATTGCTCCTAGTGCTAAGGCAATCAAAATAACAATATCTGTTACATTCATAATTTATCCTCCTAATAACATTATATACTATTATATAAAAAAAAGAAAGAAAAAAAGATGCATTTAAGCACCTTCTATATTACTAACTTTAAATACTAAAGTTCTATCACCAAGAAATTCCTTATAATGTATTTCAAAATTTTCCCAATTTTTATTAACTTCGAATGCCACAAATCCTTGCGCTTTTTTGCTAGGCGCTAAGTCAGTTGCTAAATCACTAATACCTTCTATATCACCAAGTATACCTGTAATATCACAAGCTACATCATCAACATAACCATCAAAATCATAATGTGAAACATATTTACTTTCTGTTGAAATATTTTCTATATCAAAGAATAATACCAAGTATTCTTTACCTTCAGCAGGTGTATTAACAAAGTAGCCTTCTCCAATAGAATCATATTTATAAGCCCCAGTTAAAGTTAAACTAAGACTTCCATCTGTTAAAGTATCACCTATAGTACCATATAAAGTAGAATCAGTATTTTCTTCTATGTAATCATTAAGTTTATCCTTTATTTCATTTGGGTCTACTTTCTTAAGAGCATTAATTCCGATAACAGCAAAAACTATAATAGCAATAACAACTAATAATCCTAAGCCACCTAAAACTATCAAAACAATAGCCCAAGCAGGTAATCCTTTTTTCTTTTCACCACTTGCAGTAGGTTTTTCTTCATTATTTTTATTAGTATTGTTTTCCCCTACCATAGTACCACATTTAACACACATTGCGGCCTCATCAATCATTTCACTTCCACAATTAGGACAAAATTTAGCCATATTTTTCACTCCTCTCTACCATAATTATATATCATATCAAAAGAAAAAGAAAGTATTTTTATTAAATATTTTCTTCTCTAATTTGTTCAATAATATTATGTTTCTTTATCTTACTTGTACTATACATCATAGTAAGAAGTACAATTACAAATACCGAAACAATTGATATAATAATAGCCTTCCAAGGAATAACAATACTATTTATACTCATCATATCTGCAAGAGCATAATGTATGATGATAGTTACTCCAAGACTCACTGGTATAGCATATATTAAAGATTTAAGTCCGAAGAATAAACTTTCAAAAAATAATATTTTATTAAATCCTTTTCTTGTAAGTCCTATACTTCTAAGAACAGCAAACTCTCTTTTTCTAAGCGCCATACTTGTAGAAATAGTATTAAATACAGAAGTAACACCTATTAAAGTAATTAATCCTATAAAACCATACATAAGAATCTTGACAACAAGAATCATATTATTAGCTTGTTTCATTGATTCTTTAACATTAGTATAATTAACATTATCATACTTATCTAATTCTTTTGTTAATTTATCAATATTATCAGTATTATCACTTATAATATTATACTGTGTATAATGAGTACCACTATCAGATATATTATCATATAACTTCTTATTAACAATAAGTTTAAAATCACTCATATAAGAAAACTCTTCAATCAAATCAAAAGACTTATTAGTAACAAAAATATTATCTATATTCTTATTACAATACTTAGTAGTATCCACATCTTCATCATTATCAAAGTTACATATCTTAATATTAATATTACCATTATTAATTACTGGAATATCATAATTAACTCTTTTATTATTACCATAGCTTACGCCTTTAAATTTATTAAGTAAAATAACGCTATCCTTATCTAAACCAATTAATTCTTTATACTTATTATAAGAAATATCATCTAAAATATAGATAGAAATATATTGATATTTTAAATTATTTAAAGCCTTTATACCATCATCGCCATAAGCACTCTTATAAAAATCAAGATATTCATCACTATAAGTATAATTACCAATTATAGATAAATTACTAGCACTATAAGAAACATATTCTTTAACATCATTACTCTTAATAATCTCACTAATTTTATCTAATGCATCTATATCATTATCGTCACCAAAATAACTAATCTGATAATCATAAGGCACTTCACCCATCACACTACTAGCAGTATCAATAGTATAATTCATATAAGAAGAAAACGATATAAATAATACAATACTAATAAATAAACTAACAATCGTAACTCTATACTTCTTCTTATTTCTCTTAATATTTTTAAGAGCAATCTCTCCTTCTATACCAAATAATTTATTAACAAGCTTGCCAGTTTTAATCTTCTTCTTATTAACTTTAATATCATCATTTTGTCTGATTGCCTCAATTGGAGACACTTTAGCAGCTCTTCTCGAAGGTACTAAAGCAGATATAAATATAACAAGTATCATAAATATAACAGGTATAATTATAAATACAATATTAGTAACCAAATTAAGTTTTAATACTAAAATATCACCAATTAAATTATTTATAATAAGTATTACTGTTCCAATACCAATATAAGCCCCACAGATTCCAAGTATTATTCCTATAATACCCTCGATAAGTGCTTCAAAAAATACTGTATATGAAAGTTGCTTCTTCGTAGCTCCTATACTGGAAAGCAATCCAAACTCTTTTTTTCTTTCCATTACAGAAATAGCAAAAGAATTATAAATAACCACTATACAGCCAATAGAGACTAACGATAACATAATAACTATCATAGTAATCATTGATTTCATTATATTACCATAAGTACTTTCACCATATAAAGCAAGAAGTGTACTATTATAAGATATAGCATTATTATAACCTAACTTCTTAGCCAAGTCTTCTGATTGTTTAATAATTTTTTTCTTATTATTAAACATAACAAATACATTAACGGTTCCATCTTTATCATTCATATCAAGAGTAAAAGTACTATACCCTGAAGCAGAATAATCTTCAAAATTACTTCTTTCTACTATACCAACTATTGTATAAGTTTTCTCACCAACAATATTAAGAGTTTCTTCTTCATAGTACTCATTATTAGCCAAAGTATTAACGCCTTCAATTACTCTTTCACCATACTTTAATGTAATAATATCTCCAATTTTATAAGAAGCTCCTCCATTAGTATTAATATGATTAGATATAACAAGTTCACTATCATTTTCAGCAAATCTACCAGAAATCAAATGAAGTTCATTAAAATATTCCTTATCAACACTTGAAATATAAATATATGGTTTATATTCATTAGCAGAATCAAACTTACTAAAACCAATAGGCTTTTGATAAAAATAGCTGAAATCTTTCTTATCAATACTATTTAATTTATCTAAAGATACATCACCATACTCAGCCTCATATTTACCATTATAACTAATAGTTTCTCTAATCATATAATCTTGAAAAGAAGAGAATAATAGTCCTATTCCTACCATCAAAGCAGTTGATAAAATAATACCAACAATTGTAACTATAGTTCTTTTTTTATTAAGTTTTAAGTTCTTTATAGTTAAGTCATTCAAAATACTCATTTTATCTTCTCATCCTTAACTATATGCCCATCTTCTAAAGTAATTATTCTATTAGCCTCTTTAGCAAGATTCATATCATGTGTAATCATAATAATAGTTTGATGATATTTTTCATTAGAAATTTTAAGTAAATCTATAATCTCTTTACTAGCCTTAGAATCCAAATTACCAGTAGGTTCATCAGCAAGTATTATATCCGGCTTAGATATAAGTGCTCTTCCAATAGAAACTCTTTGTTGTTGGCCTCCAGAAAGCTCATTAGGTAAATGATTAACTCTTCTTTCAAGACCAAGAATATCTATAAGCTCTTTTAAATAATCTTTATCAACCTTTCTACCATCAAGTAATATAGGAAGAGTCATATTCTCTTCAACATTAAGTATTGGTATTAAATTATAAAACTGATAAATAAGTCCTACTTTTCTTCTTCTAAAGACTGCTAGTGCATCATCTTTTTGTTTAAACACATCAGTACCACCCACAATAACCTTTCCACTAGTAGGTTTATCAACAGCCCCTAATATATGTAAAAGTGTTGACTTACCGCTACCAGAAGAACCAACTATTGCCACAAAGTCTCCCTCATCAACAGTAAAAGAAACATTATCAATAGCTTTAACCAAAGTACTACCTTTACCATAATTCTTACACAAATTATCAACTTCTAATATTTTCATTTCTTTATCCTTTCTATTACTTCATCAAAACTAATTCCCATCCTAGTAAGTTCAGATATTTTTTTCTTTATATTTTCAATTTCCCTATCTATCTTATCATTAGTAGTTTTCTTAGTATTTTCTGATATAAAAGTACCTTTAGTACTAATCGTAGTAATAACCCCCCTATTTTCTAATATGTCATAACTCTTCTTAACAGTATTAGGATTAATACCTAAATTACTAGCCATCTCTCTAATCGAAGGAATTTGAACCTTCTCCTTAAGTATTCCAACAGCAACATACTTCTCAATACCATTTACTATTTGCTCGTATATAGGAGTTCTACTTTGATAATCCAAATTAATCATAATCTGTTTCATCTACATCACCCTAGCAGTCTCAGCATCACTAATGTCGTCATCATTGTCATTAACATACTTTTCCATAATTTTATCAAGTTCTTCTACCCTATTAGTAACAAATATATTTTTATCATAATCATTATTTATAGTAATATATTTATAATTCTTATTAATATCAATATTTTCATCAATATTATCAACAATAAACTTACCAATTTCAGAATAAAGTTCACTATAGTAGCCATCAGTAACACCATAACCATTTATACCATAATAATAAATATCATTATCATTCATCTTATTTAAATATTCTTTAGTCTTAGTATTATAATATTTTAGTATATTAAGTACTAAATCCTTATTATCAATAACATTAATAACAACATTTCTTACAGCATAGTTATCATAAATATATAAACTAATATTAAGTGATCCATCATTATAATCAACATTTTTTAATACATCCTGGTTATTTTTATATTCATTAATGACCATATTAGTTAATTCTTTATTTTCCTTCACACCAGTATAACCATTATCATATCCAATACCAAAGATTCTACTATCTTTATAATCTTCTAAAGTTTCTAAATATCCCTTATCATTTACTAACTTATTATTAATATAATTATAATCATCTTCAGTAACATATATCGTAAATTTATATGTATCACCTTTAACTTTAGTTTTAATATGATATATATTATATACATTTCCCCTAGGATCATCATCTAAAAGTAATGAAACAGCATAATTAATAACATCTTTATTTTTAGTAGAAGCAATATTAATATTATTATCATCCACAAAGGTGATTTCTTTAATATCATTTACCTTAATTTCAAATTCTTCCTTATCATCAAAGAAAGCACCAACAATACACACAGCACTAGATACAATAACTAAACATATAGCCATTTTAAAGAAATTAGTAACTCTCTTTCTAGTAATCAAATCATAAATAATTAAATAAGTAAATATAAGTACTAATAAAAGTATAATTGTAAAGAAATCATGACTAGACAATCCAAGATTTTTAATTATTACGTATAGTATACAAACAACAGGAACAGTAGTTAAAGTTCTAACTAAAATATGAACTCTCTCACTTCTAAAAGAAGTACCAACAATTTCAAACTTTTTCTTTATGAAAAGAATAAGTCCCACAGCAATATAAACAATACTTAAAAATACCATCTTAAGAAGAGAAACATTTATACCGCTATCAAATTCTTCTCCCAAAAATACTCCTGCAATAAGTTTATAAGGCATAGTATAATTATTATCACTTACTCTATTTACATAGCCGGTATAAATATTATTTCTTTTATCATTTTTACACTTTAAACTATCACATTCATATATAACTGGTGTACACTCTTTGTTAAGGCATTCAATTCTAGCGGTACCATAATTATTATAATTAAATCCATCAGTTTTAATAAAAGTACTAACAAATGGAACTAAAAATAATATAAGTAGAGTAACAACAATCGTTGTAATCTTATTTGAAGAAACACTAGCGGCTATATTACAAGAAGTAAATACAAAGATATAAGAAATAGAATATATAAGAAATATATCAAATAACATCTTATAATCAATAATCATATTACTATATATCAAACTAATAGCAAGTGTAATAATTAAATTAATAATTTGCATAAGAAGAATTATTATTATTCCACCAAATGTATTAGTAAGAAATATTTGTTTCTTATTAATAGGCATTGAAAGTGTAAAATCAATAGAACCCCTTTTATATATAAAACTAAACAAAGTAATTGAAAGTATCACTGGAACAAGATACATACCAAATAACACCGGACCACTAACTTCATATATACTAGGCATAAAATTACTACCCTGACTACATTTCACTAGTAGTATAATACCGCCAATTGTAGGAAGTAATAACATACATAAAAGAATAATAGCTTTAGATTTCTTAATATTTTCTTTTAAATAATTAAAATTAAACAAACTTGTTAAACTCATATCCTAAAGCCTCCATTTCATATATAAATACCTCTTCCAAAGTAAGTGGAAGATAATCAAGTATTAAAGGTTTCATCTTTTCAATTTTTTTCTTACTTTTACCGTCAGTATCTTTAATAATTATTGTAGCCACACTACCCTGTTTCTTAAAACTCAAGATATTAAAGTCTTCAAAGTCATCTTTATCAAAGTTCTTTTCAAATGATAATTGAACCTTAAACATATTAGTTTTAATAGTATCAACATCACTCTCAAACAAAATACCCCCTTGATATAAAAGACCCAAATTATCACAAATATCCTCAAGTTCTCTAAGATTATGACTAGTCATAACAATTGTAGTATTTTTTTTATTCATTTGCTTAATAAGAATCTTTTTCATAGTATTTCTAATAACCGGATCAAGTCCATCAAAAGTTTCATCAAAAAACATATAATCAGCATTAGTAGAAATAGCACATATTAAAGCACACTGTCTTTTCATACCTTTAGAAAAAGTACTAATCTTCTTATTAAGACTAAGATTAAGCATATTAGCAAGTTCTTTAAGATAATTCATATCAAAATCTTTATACATAGATTCATAGTATCTAGCAGTATCCATAAGTGTATAATTAGAATTAAAGTATAAATCATCTTGAACAAAAACCATTTTCTGTTTAATAACATCATTATCATATACCTTACTACCATCTACAGTAATATCACCACCATCAGTATCATATATACCCATAATAGTTCTAAGAAGTGTAGACTTACCACTACCATTAGCACCTACTAAACCATAAATAGAATTATCTTTAATAGTACAACTAAGATCTTTTAACACATAATCTTTATCATATTTTTTAGATAGTTTATCTATTTTTATCATATAATTTTCTCCTTTCACAACAATATATGATTGTACTACTTGTGCTAGTACAATTAAATCATACTACACAATTAATTCTTTGTCAAGGAAAAAATACAACTCAAATTATTGAATTAAAAAAACTTAATCTAGAGACTTATAATCAGGCTCTAGATTATCTTCGAAGACTCCTAAAGCTTCAAAGAAAGAGTGTGAAACACAAAGATTCACACTCAAAACCAATAAATCTATTTTTTCTTTCTATAAAAAACACTATAATTAGTAAAATCAATATTACTAATAATCTTATCATATTCACTATAATTAAACTTATCTATAACATCAATATCATCATCATCTAAGTAACCAAAACGAATGTAATTCTCTTCAGTAGGAGCAACATAACTACTTATACTATCCTTTCTAACAGATATTCTAGTAATAGCATCCTTCTTAACAAGTTCAAATACTTCCCTTTCACTACTATTCCTATTTTTTATCGAAGATAAAACAAGTTTTTCAAAATCATTAACCTTCTTAGTAAAAGCGATTACATCAATAACAAAATAACCATTAAAGTAATATAAATAAGCAGAAATATCATCAGTATAATCAGAACAATTATTAATATATTCATTAATTTTTGAATATTTAGAAAAATTAATATCTAAAAAGAAACTTAAATACCAATCCAATTTATATTTATCAAAACAAGACAAACTACTAACATCAATTTTAAAAGTCAAAATAACTTCATCAATATAATCACTCTTATATATAGTTCTCTTTTTTATAACATTCTTAACATCACTAACTTTAGAAAGTCTTTTATCATTTTTAAAAGAAATCTCTTTATATATATTTTTAACCAAACTAAGTGTTTTATCATAATCAAAATTACCCGCTAAAACAAGAAACTGATTGCAAGGAATATAAATATTATCATAAACATCTTTAATTTCCTTAATAGTAATACTTTTAACACTACCACTACTTCCCAAAGTCTTTCTATTAATAGTAAACAACCCATTTATTTTCTTTTCAATAATCTTATTTTTTTCATTATTTTTATCATCTCTAATCTCACTATAAACAGCCATTTTTGTCTTATCAAGTTTTTCCTTAGTAAAAGAAATATTATAAATTTCCCTTAGAAAAGTTTCTAAACATTCATAAAAATTAGTAACAGTATTAAAGAAATATGAAGTATTCTCATTATTAGTACCACCATTACAACTAAGTATATTATATTTTCTTAAATTATCCAGTAAATTTCCCTCTACTGTATTTTCACATATATAATGTTCCAATAAATGAGCAGTACCAGGTTTAATACTCCTAGTATTACCATTATAATCAACATATTCACCATTATTACCACCAAAGAAAGTATATAATTCCACATGATTAGTACTCTTACTATTATCCGTATAAATAAGAATAGTAAGTCCATTATCCAAAGTAATAAATTTAGCCTTATTCATAATCCCTACCAACTCCTATATATTTACTAACCATAATAAGTCTATTATCAATAAAATTTTTAACTTCTAAAGGTTTAATACTCTTAATAACATCATAATATTTTTCATTAGTATAACCAAGATATTTATCAACATAATCAAATAATATAGTACTAAGTTCCTCTTTATCAAGTTCATTATCTATTCTAGCCTTTTCCGTAAATAGAGGAAGCCTGCTCTCTATATAATTAATATCAGATATATAATTCATAGCCTTTTCATATAGTTCAAAAATCATATCAATATTTTTACTACCAGTAAAAGAAATCAAAGAAAGAGTACCAAAGTCATAAGTATAAGCATTAGTTCTATATACCAAATCATTATCATTTCTCAAATAATTAAATAAAACATCCGAATTATTAGAACTAAGTAAATTTTTAACTATAGTAAGTAGTACCCTATCTCTATAGCAGCACATATCTCTTACTTTGTAATTGCAACATACACTACTCGTAGAAAACTCACTATTTTCTCTAACCACTTCAACACTATTTGAAATATTTTTAACATATACATTATAATCAGTCTCAAATTTAACATTACTAATCTTGTTATCAAGAATAATTTCTTTAACCAGTTCTTTAGATTTCTTTTCATCAACATTACCTATTAGAAAAGTAAGTGGTGGCCCGCTAATAATCTTCTTATAAACATTATATAATCTCTCACTAGTAACATTACTTAACAAAGATAAATCTTTAAATACTTTTGAAACAAGATAATCATTCTCATCAATTAAAAGATCATTCTTATATTGACAATAGCCATCATATCTTTTAAGTTTATTCTTAACACTTTCCTTATACATCTCAATAGATTCTCTTACTAGTTTTTCAGAAAAAGCACCATTTTCTAAGTAAGGATTAAAAATCATTTCCCTAGCAAATAGGAGATTATTTTGAAGAACATCTTTTTTTAAACTAGCAACAGAAGGATAAATTAAAGCAAATTCTAAAAAAGCATTATTGCCTATAAAAGATATCTTACTACGATAAGATAAACAATAATTATTAATACATGCTATTGCTAGTTTTCTTTTAGTATCATATTTTTCACTTCTATCAAAAATAACATCTTTAAGTATTTTTAACTCTTCTTCTTTATAATCATATATCGGAAAAGAAATAAATAAAATACATTTCCTAAATTCATCATTTTTAATTATAATCGGCTCATTATTTCTATTAAACATCATATCACTTCTCTCATACAAAATTATATTTAAATAAATAATTTTTGTCAACCTAGGTATATTCCCATACACAAATTAATCAGTATCATAACCTATTTTAGGAGGGAAAAATAATGAATAATTTTAACGATTATTATAATTATCTAAATAATAATTATAATGATATGAATTTTTTAGCAGATCCAAATAGTATGATCTATGATATGAACTATCAAGCATTATATCCAAATGCAGTAATGCCTACTAATAACAATATTTTAGATACAAAACTTGGTTTTAAACGAGGTAATCTTTTTAATAACTTATATGATGAATACAAAAACTATAAACCACAAGAGTTAAAAGCAAATAATGAGAAAGAAGATTTATTACTACAAATAGATGAACAAAGATTTGCTATGATTGAAATGAATCTTTACCTAGATTTATATCCTAACAATAAAGAAGCACTAAATAGATTCAATACTTATCTAAAGAAAGAAAAAGAATTAGTAACATTATACGAAAGTAAATATGGACCATTAACTACATCAAGTCCTGTTCAAACAAATAATTGGACTTGGAATAATTCACCATGGCCATGGGAGGTGCAAAGCTAATGTGGAAATATGTAAAATCACTTGAATATCCTGTAAACATCAAAAAGAAAGATATAAGAATGGCTAAATATCTCGTAACACAGTATGGAGGAGCCAACGGCGAACTAGCGGCAGCCTTCCGTTATTTAAATCAAAGATATACTATGCCTGACGATAAAGGAAAAGCCCTACTTACCGACATTGGAACCGAAGAACTAGCCCATGTTGAAATGATATCCGCTATGATATACCAGTTATTAAAAGGAGCCACTATAAAAGAATTAAAAGAAGCAGGTCTTGAATCACATTATGCTGAACATGGTTATGGCCTATATCCAACAGATGCGAATGGCGTACCATTTACCGTAGCCTACTTTGCCACAACAGGAGATCCAATTGCCGACCTATCCGAAGACATGGCCGCAGAACAAAAAGCCAGAGCCACTTATGAAAACCTAATCGACCTAACAGATGACCCAGATGTCATAGGACCACTTCTATTCCTAAGACAAAGAGAAATAATTCACTTTACAAGATTTCAAGAATTATATAACGAATACAAAAAGAAAAATTTAAAATAACTAAATACCTACCTATCTAGGTATTTTTTTCAACAATTAAAAAATTTATTCACAGCAATAAAAAATATGTTATAATAAAAACAAGGGAGGTTTTATAATGACAATTGCAGAAGCAGAAAGATTTTATAAACAAGATACCAAAAACTATGAAATAGAAAAAAATATAGATTTTTTAAATTGGTTAAAAATTTCAATAGCAAATGGATATAATTGTTTTATTGACACAAAAGAATTACAAGAATTAATTGATAATATTGTAACATGGTATGAAATAAAGTATCCTGAAAGAGAATTAGAATACTTTGAAGGAACCAGAGATATAGACTTTCAAAATATTAAAAGAATTTCCAATATAATGAGTATTAGACAATTACTATATAGATTACCACACAATCAATTATGTTTAATAGAATGTGGATATAGAGCAAAAGGATGGGGACAACATCAAGTTTATGAAAAAGATAAAAAAGTTAGTTGGAAAACTTCAATATTTATGAGAATAAATAGAAAAAAAGCAGAAGAAACAAATTTATGGTTAGATAGAGAATCATACTTTTTACTTCATGCCGATCATACAACCGGTAAAGTATTAGTAGACTACAATTTAAAAGAATATATAGATAATAAAGATGATTTAAATTTAGATGAACTCTTATCAATATTTAAAGAAAAATATACTAATGAATTAGACTTTACCGAACTAAAAGAAAGTATTTATAATCATAATTGTGATATGGAATTAAGACATAGAATTTTACAATTAGTTGCACTTAAATTATTATATTCTAGAAATACCATACCCGAAAGAGGATATGAAAGAGCAAAAAGATTTATAAATGAATTTAATAAAAAATTAGATCTTACATTATCTACAGAACAAATTGATGAAATTATTAGCAGAGATTACACTAATGGCGAAAAATGGGAACATGTTTTAAAAACTTACATTAATAAAGATGGTAAAGAACATTCATACTGGACTATTGAAAATGTTACAAAAAAAGAATCAAAAGGAATAAAAAGATTAGTAAAAAAAGTTTTTTACAAAAGTTAAATACCTACCTATCTAGGTATTTTTTTATATAAAAAAAGAAGTTATTTCTTTGCATCAAACTTCTTTCTTGCTTCCGTATTTAAAATAAACTTTCTAAGTCTAATATTTTCCGGAGTAATCTCTACTAATTCATCAGTATTAATATAATCCAAACAATATTCAAGAGTTAAAGGTCTAGGTCTCTTAAGTACAACAGTATGATCAGATCCTGATGCTCTTGTATTAGTAAGTTGTTTTCCCTTAACAACATTAACAGCAAGGTCATTTTCTCTATTACATTCACCAACAATCATACCCTCATAAACTTCAGTACCAGGTTCAATAAACATAACACCTCTATCTTCTAATTGACCTAGAGCATAAGCGGTAGCCTTACCAGCCTCAGTAGCAACAAGCACACCAACTTTTCTCTCAGTAGAATTAATATCTTCAATAGGTAAATACTCTTTAAAAGTATGATTAAGAATACCATAGCCCTTAGTCATAGTCATAAAGTTAGTATTAAACCCAATTAACCCTCTTGAAGGAATAGTATAATTAAGTCTAATTAAATTATTAACAT
>OGXX01002720.1_pt1 | contig 15601 bp, 18 predicted proteins | sample 1576301 | NCBI WGS metagenome assembly OGXX01 (sample SAMEA3541469, study PRJEB24748) | human gut metagenome | biome: human gut; feature: human-associated habitat; material: faeces | place: China | collected 2012
GAAACTGAAGTTTCACGAAAATAAAATTATCCAATTAAATCACTTGATTATACATACCCCATATTAAGAAAAGAGGAAAAATAAAAAGATTCTAAAAGAAACAACCAACAGAAAGGCATGATATAATAATCATAATAACTTTTATATATGACCAAATAGTATATTCCTAATTAAAATTATGGGGAGTATATAGGTTATGTTAAGAACTGATTTGAATAATAATATTAAGATGCCAGTTCTTGGAATTGGTACATATATACTTAAGCCAAAAGAAGCAGAAAATAGTGTTGAATTTGCATTAAAAGATGGATATGAACTTGTTGATACTGCAAATGCCTATGAAAATGAAATTGCGGTAGGAAAAGCAATAGCTAATTCTGATATTTCAAGAGAGGAATTATTTGTAAGTACTAAACTCTGGCCAACAGTATATGATGATCCTAAAGCTATAGATAACACTTTAGAAAGATTAGGATTAGATTATATTGATCTTCTGTTTCTCCATCAACCTACAAAAAACTGGAGAGAAGGTTATGAACAGTTAGAAGACGCCTATAAAACCGGAAAAATCAAAGCTATCGGAGTATCTAATTTTGAAGGAAAATATATTGAAGAGTTATTAGATGAATTTGACACAGTTCCTCAGGTAGTACAAGTAGAAGCACATCCTTATTTCACTCAGGAGGATTTAAGAAAAATTCTCGATGAACATAATATAAAACTTGTGGCCTGGTATCCTTTAGGTCACGGTGACAATAGCTTAATCAATGAAGCTATTTTTACAAGATTAGCTAAGAAATATAATAAAACCAACAGCCAGATTATTTTAAGATGGCATGTTCAGATGGGTTTTATTGTAATTCCTGGATCTAAAAATAAGGAACATATATCTGAAAACATCAATATATTTGACTTTGAGTTAACTGATGAAGAGATGGCTGAAATTGCAGAATTAAACAAAAACAAAAGGTATTACATTAGAACTGAAGAAGCGCTGGAAAATTTTGAGCATTGGAATCCAGACTTCAACAAGGAGGAATGACTAAGATGACAAAAGGTGGAGACTTTGGACTTGGAGAAGAAAACACTGCATATGAAGAATATTTTATAGGGAAAAGTTACTTAAACATGCTTACAGATTCAGACTGTGCAATAGCTGTAGCTAACGTAACTTTTGAACCTGGTTGTAGGAATAACTGGCATATTCATCATGCAAAAAAAGGTGGAGGACAAGTTTTACTTTGTACTGAAGGTGAAGGATGGTATCAGGAAGAAGGTAAAGAAGCACAAAGCCTAAAACCTGGCGTTGTTGTTCAGATTCCTGCTAACGTGAAACATTGGCATGGAGCAAAAAAAGACTCATAGTTTAGCCACATAGCTATTGAAGTTCCAGGGAAAGACACTTCAAACGAATGGTGCGAACCTGTAAGCGATGAGGAGTATTCAAAATTATAAAAATTGAGGTGATTGTATGAGTAAAGATTTAATTACATATTTTTCATGTAGTGGAAATACAGAAAATGTAGCGGAAAAAATAAATGATATTGTTAATGGAGAAATAGCTGAAATTAAACCAGTAAAAGCATATACTGCTGAAGATCTAAACTGGCATGACAGCAGCACCAGAGCTACCGTAGAGATGCATGATGACAATGCCCGTCCAAAGATTGAATCTGATATAGCTATTGATGGTTATGATAATGTGTTTATAGGCTTTCCAATATGGTGGGGTGAAGCTCCAAGAATTATAAACACCTTTATTGAAAACAATGACTTAAAAGACAAAAAGGTTATTCTGTTCTGTACTTCAGGAAGCAGTCCAATGGAACCTGCAGAACAAGCCTTGAAAGCTTCCTATCCTGACTTGGATATCGTATCTGCAAAAAGAATAGCTAACGGCGAAGACATAAAATCATGGATTGAAGATATTGAATAAGATGATTATTATCAACTTATTTTCAATTTTATCTCTAATTATAATGGTATTCTTCCAATATGGTATGTTACCTCACCATATTTACTTAAATCAGTTATATATTTTCCCTTAGTAACAGGCCCGATTTTATCCTGGAGTTCAGATGCAGAATATGTCTGTTCATATATTGTATAGTCACTGTTAGCCACATAGCCTATTTTTTTATCATTAGCGTATACTGCTATCGCATCAGAATCATATTTGTTAGAGGGCTCTTTTACAAGCTTTAAATTTAAGCCCATGTAAATCCTTACATCATTTTCATAAAAATCCCTTCCAGTTATTGTAAACAGCATGTCCTTTTCATATAATCCAATAGTTTCAAGTTTTTTTTGAAAATCTTTCTCAAGATCCATATAAAATTCAATAGACTTTTTTTGTTGCTTTAAACTATCAAGTTTTTTATCATTATTCTCAGGAAGGGTTTCAATAGCTGTTTTGATTTTTTCATAAGCCTCATTTAACATACTCCATCTATGAGAGAGACCTTTTGAATTCTCAAGTAACTGGTCTGCCCAATCAGATAACATTAGTGCCTTGTTTTTTAGAAAAACTTCATCATAAGGTTTTAATGATGATGCTTTATCATAGTAATATGATGCCTCTTCATACCTTTCCATACTGTCCAGGATTAGCGCTTTTCTGTTGAAGTCTCCTGCAACACGAGGATAAATTTCAGTGGCCTGATTTATTAAATACAATGCTTCCGAAAGACGATTCTCATTATACAAACTCCAAGCTTCGTCAGAAAGTTCTCTTGCTTTTTTCTCTGCATCTTCCACTGCTTCAAATTCAGGTTTCATTTCCGCTATTGCATCTTTAGCAGCTTGGATATGATATTGCGCAAATGAATCATAAGAGTAAGAATCTACATTTTCTAAACTCTCAATTATCTCTTTATAAGTTTCTATCGAACTTTTCAAATTCCCTCTCTTTCTGTCCCTTTCAGCACTGCAGGACATTGCCAAAATATCACTTTCTGAGTAACTTCCACCACCATATCCGAAGACCGCGCCGCAACCGTGACATATGTCTCCTTCATCAACCCAACTGCCGCAATTTGGACAAATTCCCATAATTATCACCTCATTATCAATTATTCAAATCCGTATATTAAAAGATGTTTTTTCTCATTCAAATAAGGATTGTAATAAATATTATCAATAAAATCATCTAAAAGTATTTCCTCTAATGTTACATACTTGTCACCTTCATGCTTGGAAATCTCTACATGAGAGACAATTTGCTTAAACTCAGGATATTTCTTGAGGAATTCGATAATTATATACAAATCAGAGTGAGGATCTCCATATTCCTCCCTAATCTCCCTTTCGGTGTGGCTTAAATCAAGAGCTTCCCTAATAATCTCCCTATGGCAATTAAAAAATTTGGTTCTCCTTTCCCATAAGGAAAGATTGTGCTTTCCAAACCACACCATGAATATTATTGGCATCGCATGAGGAAATGTGACGATCTTTTCAAAAAAGTCTTCAGGCATGTTTTCGGTAAAGTCCTCATCAAACCTTAAATCATATTTAAGATTATCATCTAGTCCCTCACCTGTAGTGTCCATTAATCTATCCAATTTATTATCTTCTTTAGATTCTCTAAAAGTCACTTCTATACCGTAGCCTTCTTTCCCCATTAATTCTTTCAGCTCTTCCATTATCTCGTTGTATTCTTTTTTGTTCTTAGTAATCTTGAAGCCCGTTAATGTTTTCCTATTTTCTTTGGCAGTTCCCCTTTTTATTCTTCCAATGAAAAATCTGTCAATAGATAACAAGAATTCGGCGTCGATATTGTTTGGGATATCTAACTGACTTGCCTGTGTAGTTAATTTGTAAGCTGTAGTGTCTTTATTTGCAACATAACCTATTTTTTTATTATCATGATAAACCGCAACCGCATCACGGTCATACTTGTTATATGGTTCCTTTCTCAATTCTAAATCCCTACCCTTCTTTAACCTAAAATCAATATCATAAAATTGTGTTCCTGTGATTGTGAATAAGTCTCCTTTAGGATATTTCATCAATTCCTCCATTTTTTCCAATTGATCCTGGAATTTTGTTTTTAAGGTGGAATACTCCTCAGACCATACTTCAGAATCTTCAGAATCTATTTCATCAATAGCCTCATCAAGAAGGGCAATTGCATTATTTAAATCAGATATTCTTTCGAAATCTAACGTATTAACCCATCTTTTTATCATGAATGCTTTGTTGTCACGGACAGCTTGGGATCCTCCGTATTTTATTGATTTATCAAAACATTTTTTGGATTCATCATATTGCTCTAAGTGGTCATTAACTAATCCCTTTATGTTCCATGCATCAGAATTAGATGAATCAATAGCTAATACTTCATCAGCCAAGTCAGAGGCTTCTGAGTAACAATATCTACTAGAAACATAGTCCTCAGCTTCCAATATAAGATTCATTACTTTAGACTCATCATCTTCCTTTTTGTATTCTTTGTCCTTTACTATGTAGTTCTCATCATATCTGAATCTGACTTTCCTTACCCTTTTTCTTATCCTGTTATTTTCATCAACTTCACTGTAGTATTCGAAAAACCAGTCACTATAGAAGGTTCCGTCAATGGCATTGTGAACATATGCTCCAAGAACAACATATGGCCCATGACCATCATCAACATTAGAATCAATGAATTTCCATTTATCCATATTTAATCATCCATATTAATAATAAATTAAGTATATTTTATATACAATCAAATATATACTTTTCTGTTGAAACAATCGTCAGAAGGAATAATATTAAATATCTGACAATTTATAATTAATAATCATGACAAATATTGATGAAATTAAAGAAAAGATTCCTGAAACATTAAAAGGAATTCAGGAAAGAAATCCATTAACCCATTGTATAACAAATACCGTAACAATAAATGACTGTGCAAATGCCGTTTTAGCTATTGGAGGATCACCAGTAATGGCAGAAGAGCCTTTGGAAGTAAATGACTTTGTAGATATAGCTGATGCAGTTGTAATTAATATCGGAAATACCAGTAAAGTTCAGATAGAAGCTATGAACATGGCAAGCAAGCATGCAGAAGAAACAGGAACACCAGTCATAATAGATCCTGTTGGAGTAGGAGTAGGAGAACTTAGAAACGAGATTGTTTTAGACTTACTTAAAAATGATGTAGCTGCTATTCGTGGAAACATGAGCGAGATAAAGGAAATAGCTAAGCTGGTTGGAATATTAAATGACACCAACAAGGTTAACGGAGTGGACGTCTGTTTGGATGATGTTGTAAGTGAAGACAACCTTCAAGAAAACGGAGAGCTTGTAAAAGCACTTGCAGAAAAACTGAATACTGTAATAATAGCTAGCGGAGAAATTGATTTGCTCTCTGACGGCACCACAACAATAGCTATTTTCAATGGAGATGAAATGATGCCATTAATTACCGGATCCGGATGTATGCTAAGTTCTATTGTCGGAACATGTATTGGAGGAAGCAGTCCACTTATGGGAAGCTTAATAGCATGCCTTGCAATGGCAATAGCTGGGGAACACGGAAGGGTAAACGTTGATGAGCTTGATTTAGGAACTGGTTCATTTAGAGCCTTCTTAATTGACTACCTTTCAAAAACAAATGCCCAAGACCTTGTAAACAATGCCAAAATAAGGATATTATGAACACTGAAGATTTAAATCTATATCTGGTTACAAACCCTCTTGAAGATGAGAAAGAGTTTCTAAAAACCATCGAAGATGCCATTAAAGGTGGAGTTACTATAGTTCAGCTTCGTGAAAAAACCGGAGATACAGGAGACATCTATAAAATAGCTGTTAAGGTTAAGGAAATTACCGACAAGTATGACATACCCTTAATCATCAACGATAGAATCGATATAATGCTGGCTGTTGACTGTGCAGGAATCCATATCGGACAAAGTGACATGCCATGTAACATTGCACGGAAAATGGTAGGACCAGATAAAATCATAGGAGTCTCAACATCAACTGTAGAAGAGTCCAAAAAGGCTCAAATGGATGGAGCTGACTATCTTGGATGTGGAGCAGTATATCCTACAGAAACAAAAAAAGATGCAACACATGTAACAAAAGATACTTTAAAGGAAATATCTGAGAATGTGGATATTCCTGTAGTGGCTATTGGCGGTATAAAATTAGACAATGCAGAAACTTTGGCCAATACCGGAATAAAAGGGCTCTGCTTTGTAAGTGAAATTATGAACGCAGATAATCCCGAATCCATGTCTGCAAAATTATCAGAAATAGCTGAAAAAATAATAGATGGTTAATCCATCATCTTTTTACTATTTTTAAGAGCTTCAACAGCTGCAAGCGGTTTTCCTGCAAGCATGCTGATACATGCTCCTCCACCACTACTTACGTGATTCATTTCATCTGCAAGACCTGCACCATTAGTAGCAGCAGCGATATGACCTCCTCCAATAACAGAAAATGCTTTTGAAGATGCCATTGCATTGATTAAATCTTCAGTTCCCATTGCAAAGTCAGGATTCTCGAATACTCCTGCAGGACCATTGGCAAATACCATTTTAGCTTCCCTTATTATTTTCGCATACTCACTGATTGTTTTTACCCCAATGTCAAAAATAGAATAATCTGGAATCTCATCAATTCCAACGTCTACTCTTTGTCCATCCTTTTCAACAGCTACATCAACAGGATATATGACTCTATCTTCACCATATTTATCAAGGATTTCTTTTGCCTTAGGAACCATATCCTTATATCCTCTAGCAGCTATAAAACCTCTATTAACATCATTAATATCATGATCTGCAGCCCATAGAAGGATATTTCCCACAATACCTGTTGTTAATACCTGGTCAGCAGTACCGTTTCCAAGTACATTATCCATAACTTCAAGAGAATCATCAGGCTTCATTCCCCCAAGCAAGAATACGCATGGATGTTTTACATTGTCTAATGCATTTTGAATAACTGTCAATTCGTTTTCCATTACTCGACCAGCTGCAGATGGAGTGTTTATTGTAAAACCAACAAGAGAAGTCTGTGACCTGTGAGCTGCTGCAAATGCATCATTAATAAACAAATCAATATAAGGTGTCAATGCCTTAACAAAAATAGTTTTAGACTGTTCTTCAGCAGAACGTGAAAGAGTTTCCTCAGAAAAGAAACGTGCATTTTCAAGTAAAAGAATATCGCCAGGACATAAACCAGCTATAGCTTCTTGAGCAGAACTTGAGAATAATGAATCAGTATACTGAACCTTTAAATTGAGAATTTTAGAGAGTTCACGAGCATGCTGCTCTAATGTGGTGAAATCGCTTTTACCTGGACGACTTTGATGAGCTAAAATAACAACCTTAGCACCTTTTTTAGATAATTCCCTAATAGTTTCAGAATGTAGTCTTAAACGTGTATCATCTAGAATTGAACCATTGGTAGGATCAACAGGAGCATTAATATCAATTCTTACAAGTACAGTTTTACCTTCAATTTCAAAATCATCAATAGTATTAAATTCTTTAGCCATCTTCTCACTCAGGATTTATATTTTACTAACAAGATCAATTAAAGCATCTTTAGGACTGTCAGCCTTAATAATACCAGATGCAAGCAATACCCCTTCAGCACCAAGTTCAAGTGCAGCAGCCATATCATCACCAGTAGAGATACCTGCACCACATAAAACCTTAATGCCATTATTGATTTTTTTAACTTCAGAAACAGTATCTTCAACAACTTCAGGTTGGGCTTGAGAAACAGGAATGCCAGAACCTATAAGTTCAGGAGGTTCTACAGCTAAATAATCAGGATTTAAACATGCAGCTGCTTTACTGGTAGCTATATTATTAGTACAAAGACAGGAAAAAATACTATTGTCTTTGGTTTGCTGTACCACTTCCTCAATATCAGCTAATTTCATTCTCTTTTCAGAATGGTTAATTAAGCTTCCGCTGATTCCTGCATCAATTAAAGTTTGAATTAAATCATGACCAGTATGACCTCCAGGAGTAATAGCATCAATATTTTGAGCAAAAACAGGAATGGAAGTCTCTTGTTTAATTCTATAAATATCAGCAGCCTGTGGTGCAGCTACCATTGTAATTCCAGTTTCCTCATAAGCTGCCTCAAGGTCTTTAGCTAAATTTAAGGCATTTAAACCACTAGATTCAATATAAGTTTTAAAATTTAAAATCACAATTGGTGTCTTCAATTTAATTCCCCTGAATAAGATTAATCTAGTTATATATTTAACTTTAAAATCATTTAAATTTATAGTATTTTTAAAAATTCTCAGCTATTATGATGCTAAATAATGTGTTTTAACTCATTCAATTTTTCTTCAAAAAATGCGTCAGTCATTTCATCACATCGAATTAGTTTATTACATAGTGCATAATTATTTAAAGAGGTTTCTAAAATGTCCTATACTCCCATTAAATAAAGATTATCTTAATTTTTATATCTCCATTTAGAAAAATCAATCCTCAAGTTTGATTAAATCAATTTCATCAAATCTTTTAAAATCTTTATCTAAAGACATGACATTATCCAAACCATATTCATCAACAATAACAACACTAGAACAATCAATGAAACTAACTTTAAAAGCATTTTTATTATATTTCTGGAAAACTGAAAAAACTTTAAAATTAAAATCATTGATTTCATATTCATTTAATATTTTAAAATTATCCTGAAGATAATCATAAACTATTTTTACTAAATCTATATTCTTAGTTTTCATGCCCAATACAGTCATTACTTCAGATAAAATGCCATTGCTCATATAGCATTCATTATTCTTTATAATGGACAAGTGTTTAGCAACTTTATTATGATTTGGATATTCTTTCCAAAATAATGGTACTAATATTGATGAATCAATGAAAATCTTACTCATTTAAATACACCAATGTATCTATATCAAATTCTTCATCAGAATCGTCACTTATAATTCCAACAACATCTTCTAATCCAATTTTTTTTCTTGGCTTTAATATTATTTTATCGTCTTGGATAGTCCACTCAAATATGGTATTTTCATCAAGCTCAAAAGGCTTAAAATTTTTTTTTATAATTTTAGGAATGTGTAGTTCGTCATTTCCATACATTTTAGAATTAACCATAACCATAATGAATCATCTCACAGAATCTATCTGGATTAAACTCTGTTTTCGGAATTATATAAACTTTAGAATAATAATTATTTTTCAGATTATATTGTTAATCAGAATAACCGGTTATGTATTTTTTATTTTCAATTCTGAAAATTTTCACATAGCCGTCTAGTGTAATTAAAGTCTTATTATTAACTTATCTAATAATCCATCTATCACCAAATGAAAATAGCTAAGCAATCTCAAAATATTTAAATCAATTGAAATTCTTAAATTAATATTAATTATGTCATTAAATAAAGAGCAACAACAAAAACTGGAAAAAAGTGGTTATCGTTTTGTAGGCAACCATGGTCATGCAGCTGCCAAAATTTGTCACTGGACAAAACAGAGCATTCTCGATAGGGGAGTTTGCTACAAGGAGAAGTTTTATGGTATTGAAAGCCACAGATGCCTTCAGATGTCACCTTCTGTAAGTAGCTGCCAGCAGGAGTGTGAATTTTGTTGGAGAGATTTAAGTTATACTGAAACTGAATGGATTGGAGATTATGATGAGCCGAAAACCATAATCGATGAGGCCATTAAAGCTCAAAACAATCTTTTATGTGGTTTTGGTGGTAATGCCAATGCAAATAAAAGAAAACTGGAAGAATCCAAAACACCTACCAATGCAGCAATCTCTCTTGCTGGTGAGCCTATGATGTATCCTGAAATTGATGAGCTGATAGCTGAGTTCAACCGTCGTAATTTCACTACTTTTGTTGTAAGTAATGGCCAGTGTGTGGACAAATTAAAAAACCTAAATGCTGACCCATATCAGCTTTATCTTTCTTTAGATGCTCCTTCAAAGAAATCATATGAAAGTCTTTGCAACCCTAAAATAAATGATGGTTGGGAAAATTTAAACGAATCTCTTGAAACACTCTCTACCTTTAACTCAAGAACATGTATAAGAACAACCCTTGTTAAAGGGAGGAATATGGAAAATCCTGAAGGTTATGCTAAACTGATTGAAAAAGCTGACCCTGATTTTGTTGAAATTAAAGCTTATATGTGTGTAGGTTCATCAAGAGAAAGACTTACATTAACTAATATGCCAACATTTGATGAAGTAGTTGTCTTTGCAGAAGAAATTAGTAAGTACTGCAATAAAAAAATAGTAAATGAGTCAGAAATAAGCAGAGTCGTACTACTTGAGTAATGCATCTCTAGCTATTTTAGACCCTAATTCAAAAGCTGCATTTAAATCTTTAGGAAACTGAGTTTCACGAACTTCCCTTTTATGTTTTTCATCAAATCTATCTGATTTGTATTTGGAGTAATCAGAGAACTGGTAAGTGTCAAAAACACATAACTCATAAGGCTTTCTAAATACTCTTTCTAAAAAAATACTGTTATTTGAAAGTATCCTATCATATCCGACCTGTTTAAATGCATCTTTAGGTACGTTCATTGTGTAGATAAAACCGATAGGCATTCTTTTTGGAGCTAAACTTTCTGCTCCAATCTCATAAACCACAAATGGAAAGAGAAGTCTTTCTAAAAGACAACGCATGTTTCCACTTACATCACCGAAATAGATTGGAGAACCTAAAATCAGGCCATCGGCGTCAACTATCCTTTCAAGAATAGGTTTAAAATCATCATTATAAACGCATTTTCCGTAATGTCTTCCATTTATCTTTTTGCATGCAAAACAGCTTTTACATCCATTGAAAGGAACATCATAAAGGTTTATAAATTCTGTTTCAGCTTCAGGAATGACTTCTTTAACTCCATCTAGGGCAGCGTTAAGTAACTCTGCAGTGTTTCCATTCTGACGGTTACTGCCGCAAATAGCTATAAATTTCATATGAAACAATTATGCTAAACTATTACGTAATTCAACAGCTTTTTTAGCAGCTTCTTCCATAGATACTTCATAAGGAATTCCAGCTTCTTCCAAAAGCCTTTGACCTTCTTCCTCATTTGTACCGGTTAATCTGATGACAATATCTACTTTACGTTTAGATTTCTCCAAAGCTTTTATTACTCCCCGAGCAACGTCATCAGCTTTTGTAATACCACCTAAAACATTTAAAAATATAACTTTAACAGGATCATAGTTCAATACCATGTTTAAAGCCTGCATGATTGTCTGGTCAGCTGCCCCACCACCAATGTCTAAAAAGGTAGCCGGTTCTCCGCCATTAAGCTTAATCATATCCATACCTGTAAGAGTCAAACCTGCACCATTTCCGATAACTGCAATGTCTCCGTCAAGCTTTACAAAATCAACAGCCTTTTTCTTGTAACGTAATAGCTCAACTAAGTCCTGATGCCTGAATAATGAATCGTTTTCAACTTCAAGTTTTGCATCAGCAGCTATTAAACCTTCAGGAGTTAGAACCAATGGATTAATTTCAGCTATTTCTGCATCGTATTTTTCGAAGATATTGTAAAGTTTCCAAATAACATCACCGATAGGTGAAATCAAATCTGAGCTTACTCCCATCTTACGGGCTACTTCACGTGCCTCATATGGTAAAAATTCATGTAAAGGGTCAGGACAGTATTTTATAATCTTTTCAGGATTAGTTTTAGCTAAATTTTCAATTTCCATTCCACCTTCACAGCTTGCCATGATGACAGGCCTTTTAGCTGCCCTATCAATGGAAACACTAATGAAAAACTCTTTTAAGATATCTGCCTTTTGTTCTATTAAAAGATGTTTGACTTTTTCTCCTTTAATTTCCATTCCAAGAATTTCATCAGCTACTTTGAAGGCTTCACCAGGATCATCTGCAAATTTTACACCACCAGCTTTTCCACGACCTCCAACAAGAACCTGTGCTTTAATAGCTACTGGTTCACCCATTTCAGATACAACAGATGTAGCTTCTTCTGGAGAATATGCAACATGACCTTCTAAAACGTTGAGCCCTTCCTTTTTAAAAATTCCTTTAGCTACATGTTCAAAAAACTTCACGGTAATACCTCCTTATATTAAATTATATCCTGCTTCAAATGCTTTGATGTTTTTTTCTTCAGTTCCTGGAGGAACACTGTCTAAAATTGCCTCTTTAGCTGCATCAACAGATATAATTTCAGTAATTTTTGTAATAGCTCCAACCATAACAATATTAGCTACAATTTTAAGACCAATATCATCTACTGCTGTTTTGGTTGCAGGAGCTTCATAAACTTTAATATTGTGAGTGTCAATGTATTCACGAACATCCTCAACGTCAGTTGTTCCAGGATCTACAATTAAAGTCCCATCATCTTTTAAATCAACTATATATTTAATTAAAGCTTCATTTGACATAGCTACCAATATATCTGGGCTTTGTACTTTTGGGTAGTCAATTATTTCGTCACTTATAACAACTTCACATTTTGATGCTCCACCACGAGCTTCAGGACCATAAGATTGGGTTTGAACAGCTTCATTCTCATCAAAAAGGGATGCAGCTTTACCAATAATGATACCTGCCATAATAACTCCTTGACCTCCAAATCCACCAATTCTTATTTCTGTTCTCATTCTAAACACTCCCTGTATGCAGAATTAATAAGTGTTCTTCCACCAGATTTAGCTTCACTTAATTTTTGAATATTGTCAGTATATTCTGCTCTTTGCTTGTCTGCAAATTCTCCAACTACAATTTTGCCTTCAAGGTCTTTTTCACGCATCCTATCTGCTTTGGATTTGAAGACAGTATTTACTTTCATGTTAACAGCCATAGCTGTCGGAGTACGAGCTTTGTTTTTACGACCATAATAAGTTGGACATTGTGAAACAACTTCAACAAAACTAAAACCAGGATTCTTAAGAGCTTTTTTAATTGATCCCACTAAATTATCCACTTGGATTGTAGTCCATCTTGCAGAGTAAGATGCACCAGCAGTTGCTACAAGTTCAGCTAGTTTAAATGGATAATCTTCAGTTCCGTAAGGTGCAGTGGTACCGACACTTCCTTTTGGTGAAGTAGGGCTTATTTGACCTCCAGTCATACCATAAATATTGTTATTAATACAAATCATGGTAAGATTTATGTTTTTACGAGCTGCATGAATCAAATGATTTCCACCAATAGATGCAGCATCTCCGTCACCAGAAAATACGACAACATCCAAATCAGGATTTGAAACTTTTAATCCGGTTGCAAAGCTTAATGCTCTTCCATGAGTTGTATGTAATGAATCGCATTCCATATACCCAGGAATTCTTGAAGAACATCCAATACCAGAAACCATAGCTATATTCTCAAAGTCCATTTCCGCTTTTTCCATACCTTTAAGAAATGCGTTCATAATACTTCCATTTCCACAACCAGGACAGAAAATATGGGGAAGTCTGTCTTCTCTTAAATAAGGTATAAATTTATTTGGGTTACTTTCAGCCATTTTAGTTTCCTCCTATTTCTTCAATTTTAGCTAAAATTTCGTGAGGAGTTGGTAATAATCCGCCAATCTTACCAATTAAATGAGTTTTAGCTTGACATTTAACTGTACGCTCTACCTCATAATACATCTGACCTAAGTTCATTTCAACAACTATAACGTCCTTTGCACTTTTAGTTAACTCTTGAATCTGAGCATCTGGGAAAGGCCATGGAGTATTTATTTTAATGTAACCTACCTTTTTACCTTCTTCTTGAGCTTCTCTAACAGCAGTTACAACAGATCTTACAGGAGAACCATAAGAGATAACGACAATATCCGCATCATCACAATCCTCAGATACTACATCACAGATTTTATCCTTGTTGTTTAAAATTTTATTACAAAGACGTTTAACAAGAACCTCATGAGTTTCAGGATTATTGGTGTCAGGATAACCTCTCTCATCGTGAGTTAAACCAGTTACATGAATATCAAAACCTGAACCAAATGAAGGCATTGGATTTGTACCATTTTCAACATTTTTAAATGGTAAATAATCGTCAGTTTTTTCAGGCATTACTCTTGGAATAATTTCAATATCATCGTCAACAATAATTTTTTCCCTCATATGACCTACAACTTCATCAGCTAAAATAAATACAGGAGTTCTATACTCTTCAGCTAAATTAAAAGCTTTAATTGTAAAATCAAAATATTCCTGAACACTTGAAGGAGATAAAGCTATTGGTTCATAATCCCCATGAGATCCCCAACGAGCTTGCATCATATCTCCTTGAGCAGCCATCGTAGGCTGACCTGTTGAAGGAGAACCTCTTTGAACATCAACAATAACAATTGGAGTTTCACTAATAAATGCATATCCAATATTTTCCTGCATTAAAGATAAACCCGGTCCAGATGTAGCTGTCATAGACTTAGTTCCACCCCATGAACCACCAATAATAGCACCAGCAGAAGCAATTTCATCTTCCATTTGAATAAATGAACCCCCAACCTTAGGAAGTTCACGGGCTAAAGTTTCAGCCACTTCAGTAGAAGGTGTAATTGGATAACCTGCAAATAATCTACAACCTGCTTTTAAGGCACCTTTTGCACATGCCTCATTTCCTTGAATAAAAAACTCTTCAGCCATAAATACACCTCTATTTTCCTTTACTGGTTGAAAATTTCGGATTAAAATTGGTGTCTTCACCAACCCACCAATTTTTATTAACATTAACAGTAATAGCTTGATCAGGGCAAACAACTTCACAGACCCCGCAGTTAGTACATCTATCTCCAAATTTCACATAAGGAAGTAAAACACCTTTTTTATTGGCATCTGAAGATATTGCATAAACATTTTGATAACACATGTATACACAAAGATGACAACCTTTACATAAATTTTCGTCTATATAAATCATCTATAATCTCCCTATATAAATTATTAATTTATATATATGTTACCAAACATTTAAAAATGTTATTAAAATATATGTAGCTAGCAATAAATAGTTTGTTTTTTTAAAGAAATCACCAATTGAAGTAAAAATAATATCTAATTTAATCGAAAAAGTAATTTTCTAAAACTTCAGTTTCCAAAATGGGGATGGAGGAGCTGTTTTATGGAATGGAACTCATGGTGCATTGGATAATTGTATTTTTATCAATAATACTGCAACCGGTTCTGGTGGTGGTATCCAATGGACTGGTGCTAACGGTACTATAACCGATTCTAGATTCACTAATAATAAAGCGACTAATTATTTTGGTGGTGGTGTTCGTTGGATAGGTGCTAATGGTACTATAATAGACTCTATTTTTAACAATAATTTTGCTGGTCAAGATGGTGGTGGTGTTTTTTGGGAAGGTACTGGAGTTAATGGCTGTTTGATTAACTGTACTTTTACTAATAACTCTGCTAATCGTAATGCTGGCGGTGTGTACTGGCAACGTATTAAAGGCACTATATCTGGTTGTACTTTCAAGGGTAACATTGCTGTTGCTGCAGGTGGAGGTATTTGCTGGGATGGTGCTGATTGTACTTTAACTAACTCTTTTTTCATTAATAACACTGCGGGTGCTGGGGGTGGAGTCCGTTGGAGTGGTGCTAACGGTAATTTGTCTAATTGTAATTT
>OGXX01002728.1_pt1 | contig 15569 bp, 10 predicted proteins | sample 1576301 | NCBI WGS metagenome assembly OGXX01 (sample SAMEA3541469, study PRJEB24748) | human gut metagenome | biome: human gut; feature: human-associated habitat; material: faeces | place: China | collected 2012
CAGACAAAAGTACCGAGACAGTGAACGATAGCAGTAGTCAAAACAGACTTGCGGAAGAGGCAGTATTACCAGAAGATTCTCAAAACGATACCCCAAGCGGGGATAGCTATGAAGAATTTGAGGGATCTGGATATATTGCCGACGGTTGTTACTTTGAATTTATTGATATGACGGTGGACGATGCTGATCGTGAAAAACCGCTTCTCTACCTCACGTATCGAATTACAAACACAGGAAAGATACCATTTGTTCCGGACAATATGTTCACAGTACAAGTCAGGCAGGCAGAAGTTGAAATCGATAGAGTGAATGAGAAATCGATTGGCTATGACCGACTATTGGAGCAGGATTTACATGCGGATATTTTGGACGTTTATTCTCTTCGGAACGCAAACGATTATCTGTATGTCGACGTTTACTCTACCACAGAAAATGTTAGGAGTGCGAACATTTTTGATATCTATAACGGCTACACAGATGTGACGACTAGCGGATGGACATCACGTGACGAAAGCACAGGCAAAATATATATAGAACCGACAACATTTCGGTGTCCAGAAGTTTCACATAGAGAAATAAGCTATAAAGTAGCAGTCCCAGAGGAATGGTTTGATAAGACAGATTATGTATGTGAAAGAAGAGGAGGGGGCAGCATGGTGACATTCTACAGCCTCCGTGAACGAAATATCGGCGGCAGAGGAGTGCTTTTTGCACTTGGATGGTTTGAATCGGAGTACAATTATGGATGGGCGGGAGATTCGGAATTGCTAGGAACGGTTCATGCTCCTTGGGACAAAGAATATAATCTAGTCGCAATTTACCCGAACTTCGATCAATTTGATATTGTTGACGAGGAATCATATCGTGCTTTATTTGATGAAGTTGCGAATATTCTCGCATCAGTCCAGATTGAAGGGGCTGAGTATTCGCCGGCGTAGTAAATGTATTGAATCCCGCGGGAGGTGTATTTCTCGGCGGCGATAATATTTGCTGTCGAATAATGTTTCCTTAAATTGTTCTCCAATTAAGAATCCCACTGCTTTTTCATAAGTGGTGGGATTCATTACTTGATTACAATTTTTTCTTGTGTTATATTTAATAATAAACGTGAATTTTTTGTAATTTGAGGATGGGCGTATATATGAAATCAGTGAGCGACTTGATCGGGAACGAATACTTGGAATGGAAGCCCGGAACACCGTATATCTTATCATCGCAGACCGGGCGTGGAAAAACAACATTCGTTATGACGCGGCTGTTGAAAAATGCTGCCGCACAGAATAAAGACGTTTTGTATATTTGCAACCGTAAAGCCCTGTATGCTCAGGTGGATCAGATTGCCGCAGACATGACGCAGAGTTTTAAAAATTCTTTTTCCCTTACAGAAGAAGAAAGCAGACACTTAGTCATCCAGACATATCAGGCTTGCGAAACTAAAATGGAAAGTCCTTTTCGTTTTTCTGGAAAACTGTATGTGATATTTGATGAAGCACACTATTTTCTGGAGGATGCTTCCTTTAATAGTGGAACAAATCTATGGTCGGACTGGATAAGAGAATTTTATGGGAAGACAATCAATGCGGGGACCCCAATTTGTGTCTTCATGACAGCAACCCCCGAGCCATTGATGTGTTTTCTTGCAATGAATAACGAAAAGACATCATTCGGGTCAGACTCTCTTTTTTGTAATATCAGGAAAATGTTTCAGCGAAGATCGTGGTTGTGCGATAACATAGATTTCTTAAAAAGAGAGTTTTATATGTATGATGGAAGCAGTGACAATAAATCAAAGAAAAATCTATGCGAAAGGGTGCTTAATGAGTATCCAGAGATAGGAAGGTATCAGCGCGAGCTTCAAGGCCTAGATATCTACAGAGATGGAAAGGCTTACATTCAAACGGCACTCGATTCTAAAGACGGTGTTCAGGAGATTCGCGATGATTTGGATTATAGCTATGTAGAAGAATGTTATTTCCGGGATTTTATTGAGATAGTCGATAATATCTGCAAAACTGATGAGAAATGGTTAATTTTCATCAATGACTCGGTTAAAGGACAGCAATTTGCTCAAGAGTTGAATACATTGGGAATTGAGACGGTGTTTACTAACGCTTCCCTCAAAAACACGTCAGCAGTGAAGGAGCAATTGAAACAGTTGGAAACTAAACAGTCATTTTCGTGCAGGGTCTTAATATCTACGTCTATTCTCGACTGCGGAATTAACGTTATAGACGATGCGGTTCGAAATATTGCGATTTTCAACGTAGAAAAGACTGCATTTATGCAAATGCTTGGACGTGTTCGCGTCCGGGATAATCAAAAACTGCGATTATATATTAAAGCCTATACTGCACAGGAGATCCGAAACCGTATACAGTATACCTGCAAAATAATCCATATAATGTATAACTTCTATATGCTGCACCAGAATGAATATTCAGGAAATGGTACGACATTTCATTATAAACCAGTTATGCGTATGGATCAGCGCAAAAAATTCTTGAGGGAATTGAAGGGCTCAAATTATAACGCTATTTCTTTCAAGCCAAAACTAATGATTGGAAACAACAAGGTAAATCCAAGCGTAATAGACGCATGGAAAGAAGAAAAGATTCTTTCCGAATATGAAATAAATAGAAATTATCTGGTCCATTCTCTTTATGTGTTGTATTGTTTTGATCAGGCAAAAAAATATACGCACGAGGGAAAAATCGACGACATATACTACCTGAAATACCAACTTTCTTGGCTTGGAAAGAAATATGATGAGAGCCGTTGGGTTTCTTATACACGGCAGCGGGATGAAATAGCAACACTCTTAGACGAATATCTAGGCAACGAAGATGGCATGCTTTCTGAGGAGCAAGACGTGTTTGCAGAGAAAGTATTTGAGCTTTTATGCCGAATGTCAGTAATTCCAAGCACAGCGAAAAAGAACAGCAGTGCATTAAAGAGAACCGGGCATACACCCGGAAAAAACATACTGAATAAATGCTTTGAAGAAATTGGACTGCCATATATCATCGCGTCAAAATCAAAAATGCAGAATGGAAAACGTGAACAGCGGTGGTATGTAAAGAGGATAGATGCCGAAACTGACGAATGATGATGCCTTTCTATTTCTGTCGGAATCACAAACGAAAAATGTCTGATAAGAACATCCGTATTGATTGTCATATTTTTAATTGTCTGATATGATAAAACTGTAAAAAGTTTTTGGCTTCAGAGAAATACCGTGCTTTGAAGGCTACTAATGCTATGCATATACGCTGAAAACGGAGGAGCATATGTCCAAACTGACAGACATTAAATATCGGATAGATCAAATGGATGGCGGGGAGTTTCAAAATCTGTGTGATGAATACCTTACCTGCCGGGGCTATAGAGCGCAATATCCATTTGGTATGAAAACCGGTACCAATAAGACAGCAAAGGGAAATCCAGACACCTATTTTATAGGCGAAGATGGTAGGTATATCTTTGCTATGTACACAACGCAAGATGGTGATTTTGTAAATAAAGCAATAGCAGATCTGGAAAAGTGCTTTGATGCCAGTAAAACGGGACTAGAGCCGGAAAAGCTTGAGGAAATTGTGTATTGTCATACATACGGAAGATTGTCGGCAGGCGAAGCTCAACTGCTGCGTCAATATTGCGAAGACCGCAATACACGGCTTACCTTAATTGGAACAGACGAAATAGCCAGCGATCTGTATAAAAAGTATCCACGATTAGCAGCAGATTTCTTGGGCATCAGCGTAGACACAGGGCAGATTTTATCAACCTCTGAGTTTGTACGGTTATGTGATGCAAATGTTATGTCTTGGAGTACTTAGGGATGAAACAAGAATAGGACTTTATTCCTATATTCATACCTGGAACATCATTAGTTGCTTGGCGTGTTTAGCGTACATGTTGAGATTGCCAGGTTTACATTGTCTTAGCATGTCTCGGGCTACACATAGTAATGTTTCAGCTTATGCATTAGTACGTGTTGGCTTACACTATCGTAGGCATTGAACTATACCAAAGCACGTGTGTGGCCCTGCCTGTGAAGCAGTATACATCTTACACGTGAAGCTGTATACTGCTTACAAAACACCCTCTATCTGTTAGAACCCACGCTCTCCTATCATCCTTTCATTTTATTTCAGACCCTTGGATTTAAAGTCACATTCCGGGAAATTTTTCTTGAGCCAGCCGGCATCAAGAAAGAATCTGGATGCTTCTTTCTTACCTTTCAGCTGCCAATCGAGCCACATCAATGCTACTTTGCCCAATACACCACCTTCGGGTTGTTTGTAGGTTCCGGCATGCCCCACAGGGAAGTTCACCGAAACCACTGGTACATGATTGATGGATTCGAAATCGATATTGGCATTGCTGTAAGCTATATCCTTAGGCCCTCCGATGAGGTAAATCACCGGCTTATGATACTGCTTCAGGCTATTGGCATTAGCATGTGCCATTTCAATATTGCCCATACCGGCATTAAGTACCATCGTAGTGGAAACACGCGGATCGTAAGAAACGGAAATGGCCTGTGCGCCCCCACAAGAGTGTCCGCCCACAGCAATCTTGAAACGGTCAATCATCTGATAGAAATCACTGCCGGAAGTGGAAGACTGCCTGCAAACCCAATCGACAGCATCCAGCAGGTTATCATCCATATCGCTGACTGTGATATCTCCGTCTACCGCACCTACCGAGATAACCACATAGCCGTTCTTCACCATCTCGACAAACATCGGTTGATAATCGCCTGAATAGTGCGTACAGGCACCATTGCCATGAATGTATACCGGCAACCGTCCCTGCTTGGCCACCATCTCCTTCAGATTGGTAGGATAGAAAACACTGAATCCAGGAAGAGTGCTGGCATCAATCATAATGCCGGGATACTTCTCACTCTCTTTCTTGTCTTTAAACAATTTCTTATAAGTTTCGGCCAGACAATAACGGGCATGCATCCAAGTGTGTGCTCCCTCACGGTCGTCTATCTCATAATGAATACCCTTTTCATTGAAATACTTCGTATTGCTGATAACTTCCTTGTAGAGAATATCATCTTTGCCTACACAAAACCACAGCATGTTCAGGCTATTGGCCTTTTCTTTTAGGTTGGGAAAATATTTGTCCATTACCTGTGGAGTGAGGTAAGCGCTATATGATCCCATCCAACCAATCCGGTCGGAATGCTTCAAAGCAGTAAACATGGATTGTCCGCCACCACGTGAAAAGCCGGCAATGGCACGATGGTCGCGGTCGTTTATCGTACGGAAGTTCTGTTCCACATAAGGTATGACGCACTCCGTCAATTCGCGGGCAAAGGTGTTGTACATCTCACCGGCCTCCATGGTGTGAGGACGGGGTGTACCGCCGTTCATATAACCATAAGGCATTACCACAATCATAGGCTCAGCTTGTCCGCGAGCAATGAGGTTGTCCAAAATCGTGTTGGCGCGTCCCGTCTTGTACCATGACTCTTCCGAATCGGTCGTTCCGCTCACTAAATAGAATACCGGATATTTTTTGCCGGCAGAAAGGTCATATTCGGCAGGAGTATAAATTACTACCGTGCGATACTGCTGCAACACGTGCGAACGATAAGTACAATAGTGCACTTTGCCGTGAGGCACCGGATTGATAGTATACAAAGCATCGGGATCGGGCATTTCCAGCAAGCTGGATTTGAAAGCATCGGTGGGCGAAAGCAGTTTATTACCCGGGTCGTTCAGACGCGTTCCGTCCACAATAAAGTTATAAGGATAAATATCCGCCTTTTCGGGTTTCACTGTCACACTCCATACACCTTTGTCATCCTTTATCAAGGGAATATCTCCCACCATAAACTGTCCGTTCACCAATACACTTTTGGCATAAGGAGCATAGTAGCGAAATGTTACAGAGTCGTCATTGCCCACAATGGGCGAAGTAAGCGTGCCATACTGGGCACTCAAAGTAGCGCAGCAGCACAAAATGCACAACCACATAATCAGTTTTTTCTTATTCATAGTAAATCAGTTTTGAAATTATCAATAAACTTGGAGACAAATGTAACAGTTCTCTAATCATAAGCGATGAAGATTTTGGACAGACGATGACACTAAACAGACTTCTGTTTATAATCCGTTGTTTTTGCTTGATTTTGTGTTATCTATATTGTATTTTCGCACCATAAAAGAACAGTTATTATGATGAAACGAATACTTCTTGGATTATTGTGCGCTTCAATGAGCCTATGTGCTGTTGCACAAAACAGAGTGACAAAAGTCTTGATACCCGGTGCGAGAGGTCTGCTTGCTGCAGAAGTTCAAATGCCCGAAAATAAGGGAACAGGAAAATGCCCTATAACCATTCTTGTCCACGGGTTCGGAGGAGACAAAAACTGGCAATTAATGAAATTGGTATCAGACTCTCTTCAGATGCACGGCATTGCCTCCATCCGGTTCGACTTTAACGGGCATGGGGAGAGTGAAGGCGACTTTAAGGATATGACAGTTCCCAACGAGATAGAAGATCTTAAACGTGTCGTACGTTATGCTCTGCAATTAGATGGGTGCAACGGCAAGATAGGACTGCTCGGCCATTCGCAAGGAGGCGTAGTCGTAAGTATGACAGCAGGTGAAATGAACGACACCATTTCGGCGGTCACTCTTTTGGCACCTGCAGCTGTGTTGCGTGAAGATGCCATACGAGGAAATACATTCGGGGTGTTATACAACCCCATTAATCCGCCCGAATATGTCGAGCTTCCCGGAGGCCGCAAATTAGGTAGGGAGTATATTCTGACAGCTTTCCGTCTGCCCATTTATGAAACAGCCATTCGCTACCAAGGAGCAGCCTTTCTAATTCACGGCACAGGAGACCGTGTGGCTCCCTATTCTTATAGTGAGCGTTACAAAAACATCTGGAAGAACAGCGAGTTGCATTTCATGGAAGAATACGACCATGGATTCTCCCGACATATCGAAGAAATTGCCGATTTAGCCTCGAATTTTCTTATAAAGCATTTGCTATGAAAGAGATATTGACACTGATCATTTTTATAAGTAATATCTTTCAGGTCAAGAATGATTCTGTTCTTGTCAATATGGTCAGTTTCTCTGGTTATGCAGAAGGTGAATATTTTAAAGGAAACATCCTGCCGGGAACTGTGGATACGCAGACTGTCCTGCCCGATGGAAGTACCCATCTCTCTGCACGCTACATGCTGAAAGGTATTGATCAAAATGAAGACAGCTGCCGCATTTATATAAACAATGAAGTGACAAGCGATACTCCCAAAGGATACACCAGACCTACCATTGTTACAGACAGTAGACTGTTATCTTCATTGATTACCAGCAAACTTGTCGGCAAGATAGATACAACAGGAGGCAGTTTTAAGATTCGGATTTTTGTATCAGAAAAATAGCCGTACATGTCCGGTATAGAACTATAAAAGGGGTTGTCCATTTGCCGGACAGCCCCTTTCCCATAAAACAATCTTTACCACTGACCTGTCGGACTTTATCCTGCTTTATCTTTGAGGCCCGTCGTAATCGGGTCTCGTGAAGTATTGCGTTAAAGTATATCCCATATCAGTAGCCTGATCTACTGCGTAGTTGGGAATAGGGAAGTACTGTGATGTCGGTGTGCAGCCAATCGCATCCATGATAGTATAGTACTTGTTGAATCGGATGAGGTCTATACGGCGATGGCCTTCGTAGTAGAACTCATGACCTCTTTCCTCCAACAGGGCATCTAAGAAATCATTGACTGATGCAGTTTTCTCTGCCGGAAGGTCTGCCAACCCTGCACGGTGGCGTACCTGATTGACACAATCGATAGCAGAAGTGGAAACCGTTTTATTCAGACGGACATCGGCCTCGGCATACATCAGCAACACGTCCGCCCAACGGGCCAACGGATAATCGGTACCCTGGAAAGCTGTTTCCGTTTCAATGGGATACTTGTTCAAAATGTAACCGTCCCATTTCACACCGATATCTTCCTTTGTCACCCAGCCATACCAAGCACTGTAATAAGAAGTAAGGATACCCTCTTTACGCATGTCGTTTTCTTCGAATGTTTCATAAAACTGAGGATCTACATTGTAATATTGTCCCCAGCCTCCACCTTGATTGACAAACGGGGTGGGATTCCCTTTATCGTCATACTTGGATACATCGTAGGGAAGCAAGTACCAAGATAAGGGGTTAAAGTTTCCTCGCTTACCGCTGCCGTCGGCATCCGAACCGCAAGACACGGCCATAATGGTTTCACAGTTAAACTCATTGGCTATCTTGAACTGGTCCAAGTAAGGATTCTTACCTGAGGTGAAAAGCGAGTAAGAGCCGGTAAACTGATGGTAAATGTTGTAGGCTTTCTGATAATATCCATCCATGTGTGCACCTTCGCACAGGTAATGGCGCATCAGACAGAAACGAGCATAATCGGCCGTGTAGCGTCCCACTTCCGATTGTGTCTCTACCATGTGCTCAGCAGCATACTCCAAATCGGCTGTGATATATTTGGTCATCTCGTCCAACGTAGGGCGTACCATATTCTTCTCTGCTTCAAGATTGCCTACCAGCGTTGGATCAAGGATAACCGGCACAGGACCGTAGAAGTGAAGCAGATAAAACATCGTCATGCCACGCAGAAGACGAGATTCAGCCATCAACTCCTGTTTTTTCTTATCAGAAAGAAGGGTACTTTCTTCCAAGGTGCCTATAATCTTTGTCATACGGGTAATATCACGTACCTTGTCAAAGTGAGAAGGCAAAATATTACTATAAGTACTGGCATACTTCATGTCCTCAAACTGTCCTTGTGCCATATAGATGCAAGGACCACCCCATGAACCGCCCAAGGTCCAAGGTGCACATATATCGGAGGGCGTGTCAAGCATACGGTTAATGCCGCCTTCGGCCACGTAGAAGTTGTGCTGGTTGCTGCTACCCCAATTATAAGCCCAAGTCAAGGTGAAAGGGATGTAGCAATCCATCATGTAGCTTTCATAGTCTGCTTCGGACTGAGGAAAATTTGTTGTAGAAAGTGAACCATATATCTTGGCATCAAAATCATTTTCACACCCGAACACTGTGAGTATGCAGGTAAGGATCGAGAGATAAATATATTTCTTCATAATAGTATGTTATTAAAGTTAGAATGATAATTTGGCACCCAAAGAGAATGTACGTGTCTGCGGATATTCAGCTTTACCGCCCTTGTAATTGCCACCCGTATTCACTTCGGGATCGAGACCAGTGTAGCCGGTGAAAGTAAACGGATTTTGAACATCTACATAAACTCTAATGCCGCTGAGAAGCTTACTCAATGCGCCCAATTGGTTCGGTTTAAAGTTATATCCCAGTGTGATGTTGCGCACACGAACAAATGAGGAATTTTCGTAACCGATATCTGTTCCGGCACCACCGGGCAAAGATACAGAAGCCATCTCATACGCAATACCCGGAATGGTACCGTTCGGATTCAGCTCAGAGTGCCATACATCCTTGATGTAGACGGACATGTTGTTCGTCTGATTGCCCAATCCTCTACCGCTTGTCCAGGAATAGACATCGTTGTACTTGTCAACACCCAGTTGCGAGTAAATGAAAACATCCAGATCCCAGTTTTTGTAAGTGAACGTGTTGCCGAATCCCCAGTAGAGAGAAGGAATCACGTTTTTCATATCCACGTCTTCCACGGTAATCAGTCCATCACCGTTCAAATCTACGATAATAGGACAACCTGGCTTCTGGTATGCTTCCGGTTGATAAGAAGGCATGTTGCTCTTGTCTAAGTTCACAAGACCGTTCGTACGATAGTAGTATCTGGCGTTTACAGGCTCGTCCTTACGTATTTGGTATTCGTTGTAGGTATGATTAGGCATACGTTCCTTCCAGATAGCGTTGGTATGGGACAAGGTTAGTACGGAAGTCCACTTGAAGTCCTTTGTTGTGACATTGACCGTATTCAAAGTGGCATCCCAACCATAGCGGCGGATGTGTGCACCGTTGATGGGATAAGAACCAAACATGGAAAGGCCGTTTGAATTGGCATACCCCAGCATATCCGTAATGTCGTTCCAGAAGTAGTCAAAGCTACCGTTTACCCTATCGTTCAGCAGAGAAAAGTCCAATCCGATGTTCTTCATTACTGTCTTTTCCCAAGTTACGTCAGGGTAATCCTGACTTTTCAGGTAATAGGGAATGTATTTTACAGAGTTTTCGTTAAACATAACATGAGTGCCAAAGGCATCGTACGAACCATGGAGCGAGGACCCCAGATTGTCATTACCTGTCACTCCATAAGAGGCTCTCAATTTTAGCAAGTTCACCCATTCTACCCTTTTCATGAACTCTTCGTTGAAAATCTTCCACGCTACAGATACAGAAGGGAACCAGCAATATTTCTTGCCTTTGAAAAATTTGTCAGTGCCGTCGCGACGCAGAGTTCCTGCTATCACATACCTGTCGAACAGGTCGAAGCTGGCGCGTGCAAATTGCGAACGTTTTTCGTCCTCTCTATGATAAGAGGTGGGCGTAAATGTTCCAGCTGCTGCACCAATGTTGTCATTAGCCAAAATGTCGTTATTGTCCGTATAGCTTACGGCCATACCTGTATATTTATTCAAGTAGCGGCCCATACCCACAACGGCATCCATACGGAAATTTTCGCCAAATGCCTTGTTAAAGCTGATGGTACCCTCTATGGTAGTGTTGTAACGTTCGTTACGGTTTACGGCACCTCTCGACTTATACATCTGGTCAAAGTATATATCCGAAGGAATGTAGACGTTGCGCTCTGAATTTTCGTTATTATAGCCGAACAGGAACTTGGCGGCCAACATATTTTTAATAATATTTATATCAACAGTGAAGTTCACGTTATATCCATTGTTCTTGGACTCGTTCTGTATATCTTCCATAGCCACGGGGTTAGGAATAACCTTGAAAAGCGTATAGTTGCCATTTTCATCACGTACCGGCATGTTGGGCAGGTAGGACATGGCAGCAGCCAAAGCACCGGAAGCCTGTTCGCCACGACTGTTGGAAGCGCCACCCACCGTACCGTTTTGATAGATGTTACGGTTAATATTGAAAGCCGTAGTCAACTTCAAGAAGCTGGTAAGTTGTGCGGAAACATTGGAGCGCAAAGTGAAACGTTCCATTTCAGAATTAGAGACAGACCCAATCTGCTGAATGTAGTTGCCGGAGAGGTAGTAGTTCAATGTTTTTGTTCCTCCTTGTACTGTGATATTGTGTCTGGATATACTGCCGTCTTTCAGTACAAGGTCACGCCAATTCGTGGTTTTCGCTGAAGCAATATTGCTGTCTGAGAAAACATCAGGAAAACCGTTGTCATAGGCAGCAGAGCCGTAAGCTCCCATGTTATGGTCGTGCATATACTGTTCACGACCGAAAGCGTTCACATATTTCATATAGGAAGGAGCATCGAGCATATCCAGGTATGGATAGTTCTTTACCAACGATATGTTACCGTCGTAAGTCACTTTCACTTTACCTTCTTTACCCTTTTTCGTTGTAATTAATACCACACCATTGGCCGCGCCGATACCATAGATAGAGGCAGAAGCATCTTTCAAAACTTCAATGGATTCAATGTCTTCGGGGTTCAGACCAGCCAAACCAGAACGGTTTACACTGGAGGGCATTACAGTGGTACTTCCGCCGCTGTCACCTTCCAACGCAGATCCTGGCATAACCATACCGTCTACCACGTAGATAGGCGCACCCGCACCACGAATGGAAATATTGATACCACCACCCGGCTGAGCACTGGCCACCGTTGCCTGCAAACCGGCTGCACGTCCCAACAACATTTGCGACATGTTGCTGGTAGCGGCCTTATTCACCTCATCGGCCTTTACTTTAGCAATAGAAGTCGTCAGATTTTTCTTAGATACGGCACCATAACCGGTTACAATCACTTCGTCGAGCAATTTCGCATCTTCTTTTAATATGATCGCATAAGCCTTGCTCTCTGTAACTTGTATCCGCTTGGGTGCATAGCCCACATAAGAGACCTCAATGGTGGCTCCCTTAGGCGTATCCAATACGAAGTTGCCATCATAATCGCTGATAGTCCCGATTGTGCTATCCACTACCTTGATAGCAGCTCCGATAATGGCTTCCTCTGCTTCATCGGTTACTCTACCGGTTACTTTTACATTCTGTGCGAATGCATTGATCACACAGAACAGGCAAAGGGCCATTAATGAATAGGTCCTTCTTAAAGAAGATTGTTTTGCATCATGCAAAAGCCGAAAATATTGAATTCTTCTTTTGCCAAGCATTCTTTGTTTGTTCATAGCTTAAATTAATTTGGTTAATAATTAATATTTGATGAATGCAAATGTAATTATCCAGAGAGTATTGCAAATGGAGATTTAGGACAGATGCTAACACAAAAAAGACAGCATTAAAGAAATCTAAAAGCCGAAAAAAGATGGAAATTATGTGCTATAAATTGTCTATTGGATATGATCCCAATGTAGAAAAAACAAGTATGTTTGTGAACGTATCAAAAACTTATCTGTTATGAAAAAAATATCTGTTTTAGTATTATTTGCATGGAGTCTACTTATTGTACTTCAAGCGCAAGAGTTGGTCTTTCAAGATAAAGACGGCATAGTTCGCTGGAAAAAAAATAATCAGGAAGTGGCATTGTTCGGTGCCAATTACTGTCTGCCCTCATCATGCGACTACCGTGCGGCAGGCTATGTAAACGCCGACCGCAAAGCGATGGTTCGCGAAGACATGGATCATTTTAAACGCATGGGATGGGATGCCTTGCGCATCTGCTTTTGGGGAGACTTTCAGAATTCTGATCCTGACGGGCATCTGATAGACAACGACCACTTGAATATGATGGATTATCTAATTGCCGAAGCCAGCAGACGAGGTATCTACATGCTTTTCTCGCCTATTGTGACGTACGATTCACAGTTTCCCGAAATGAATGACAACTCCAATACCGGCTATGCTAAACTTTTTGCCAAAAACACATTGATACACGATGAAAAGGCAATTAAGTGTCAGATAAACTATATGACGGACATCTTAAACCATGTCAACCGTTATACAGGACGCTGTATTAAGGACGAACCCAATATCATCTATGTAGAAATTATTAACGAACCCACACAGTTTCCTAATGATATTCCAGGCATGGTGAAATACATCAATTGCATGTGTAAAGCTATCAAAAGCACTGGATGTAAAAAGCTGATATACTACAATCTGAGTCAGAATTTCGATGTAGCGCCAGCCATTCAGAAATCTATGGTAGACGGAGCTACCTACGCCTGGTATCCACAAGCACTGAATAACGGACATCGTTTCATAGACAACGGATTGCACTTTGTAGACAGATATGAGCCTCTGGTAAAAGATGGGCTGAAAGGCAAGAGCCGCCTTGTGTACGAATTTGATGCAACGGACACGGAAAACGGCTACTTATTGCCTGCCATGACACGAGAGTATAGGCGCGGAGGCATACAGTTTGCAACCATGTTCTCCTACGATGAACATCAAACAGCTTCACGCAATTTAAGCTGGCAAACACATTTTCTAAATATGGTATATACCCCATCCAAAGCTATCGGCGGTATGATTTCGGCTCAAGTGATGAAACGCATACCCAGAGGGAAGCATTATGGATACTATCCACAAAATAACAATTTCGGAGACTTTAAGGTAGACTTTTACCAAGATTTGGGACAGCTGAATGCCGAGGACATGTTCTACTATTCTAACAATACCACCGACCAACCCAAAAATGTGAAAGCCCTGAAACATATTGCTGGTGTGGGGTCATCTCCCGTTGTACAATATGAAGGTACCGGAATCTATTTCATTGACAAGGTAGCCGATAACGAATGGAAATTAGAGGTTTATCCCGACATTATGAACGTTGACGATCCTTTCAAGGCAGGAAGCGTGAACCGGGTTGCCCGTCAGGCCGTTTGTCTCAATCGTAACATCCACATTCAATTGCCTGGTTTACAAACAGCACTTTGCATATATCCCGGTAAATATACATTCAAGAACAACCTGTTAGTAAACTACGAAGCACTTCCCAATCAGGAATACTATAATAAGGAAGCCATGAAAGATTGGAAAGTAAACAACTCCACGTTGACAGAAATGCCGCAAAGTCGCCCAGGCGTTTTCGCATGTGAGGTGTATGGTCCCACACTGCCCAAACAAGTCAATCTTTACATTCTGTCAGGTTGGAGAGGTGGAAAGCGCATCCCCATGGCGCACAAGAGTGGTTTCCGTTATGAGACAGAAGTAGACCTAAGCAAGTATCCATTAGGTGAAATTGGCTATCACTTCGGCATAGAATATACTGATGGCAAATTACTATTTCCCGCCAAGATCATCGGCGCAGCCGACGAGTTTGGCTACTATGAACAGGAGCAATACAATCTGCGCATCGTGAATAATAATACTACCCTCACCCTTTTGGACAAGAATGACAATATAAGAAAACTGAGGCGAAGCAGACCACACAATAGCCCCGACAACCAAGTTTCACAGGTCTATGTAGGCGATGAGATGGTCAAAGCCTTCCGGATCACCACTCCCGACCTAGAGCGTAAGGATACTTACAAATTACCTTGCGATGTCACCCTATCCAAATACATATCTCCCCTTATCGACAGTCGCGATTGGAAGACATCTACACCCAAGTACATCCGAATCGAAGCACAAGGACTGACTAATACAGACAAAGCTATCATCAATTTTATTGATACGGAAGGCCGTGGCTATGGAAATACCTTCTCTATCAAGCCCGACATGCAGCAGATTCTTATTCCCGTTTCAGCTCTAAGGCCAACCAAGGGAGTTATTCTACCTCAAGAATATCCTGGAGGTATTACTCCATATTATTATCCCGCATCTACCCGAGACAATGACAATGTGCCGCTGAAGTGGGAAAATATAGATTTTGTACAAATATCCTTGCGTGATGAAATCTATCCTGTGGAACAGCTGAAAGACAAAGGAATAATTATAAAGAAAATTCAATTGGTATTTTGATACTATTTAGAAACTCAGTTCTAATCTTATATAAGAACATGGGAAAGCATCCTATCGGGGAACTCTCCCATGCTTTTTTAATTTTTCCCGTTTTTATTCCAGATATACGTTATGTTTGACCGGAGTCAGGATGAAGGGGAACTCATAATCACCGCAAGGCAACATGTACTGTTCGAGTGGCGGTCTGTCCCAGCTGTTCACATACCTCAAGCCCATCTGTGCCTTATCTATGATTGGTGAGATCGGCCTTCTTTACTTTGGGTGAGTGGCTTTATCCTTTGACCTCTCGTCTAGTGAATAGATGATGTGTGCAGGGGGGAAGCTGAGAACGGAGCAACGGCTATCACTTCCAGCCTTTGCTTGTGGCATTCAACTGCTTCCATTAGCGGATATAGGTCTTGGTCTCTGTTTCCTGCGGACGGATGTAGGAATAGAACAGCTCGTCTACGCTCTGACAATAGATGACCAAATCGGTACTGTGGTTACGGCCGTTGTAATTCTCTATCA